>Ga0209204_1000593_pt1 | contig 38890 bp, 30 predicted proteins | sample AD_JPNMR2_MetaG_FD_184425 | JGI IMG/M metagenome (GOLD analysis project Ga0209204, IMG submission 184425) | Active sludge microbial communities of municipal wastewater-treating anaerobic digesters from Japan - AD_JPNMR2_MetaG (SPAdes) (version 2) | ecosystem: Engineered > Bioreactor > Anaerobic...
ATTCCATCAGGGCAAAGGGGAAATGCTCTTTTTTCTCCTTTGTCTTGAAAAATAATTTTTTCTTTACCTTTTATTTCCCCTGAAAAAGTTGCATTAATTACTTGAATTTACGTAATTTTATCATAGGAGTAAAGCATTCTAATGATAATGAAAGTGAATGAAGAAGTAATTTATTTAGTGCGAAATTAAATGTTTTTATGGTTTTAGGAAATATTGTTTCTTATTTTTCTAATGATACGTTGATTTTGTCTCAAAATTCTATTAGTAGAATAGAAGACTCTGTATCAAAAATTAACCTAGCAGATACTGATTTATTATCCAGAAGGCTTTCGACAAAAATTGATACGATTCATGCGATTAATCATTTGGAAGGTTTTGAAGGTATTTTGCATCCTTCCTCTCCGCAAACTGAAAATTGGGTGATAGTTTTATTGATTGTTCTTTTAAGTATATTATTGGTTTTTTTATACCAGCATCCTTCCTTTATTACTGAAAACATTCAAAATTTTTTTAAGATTAAAATTGATAAATATCGAACCAATATTGGAACCAGTTATTCTTTTTTTTATTCTTTTATTTTTCTTTTTTCTATTGGCGTATTTAGTTTATATGCGTATATTCTCTTTTACAACCCCGCAGAAGGTTTTTTGTTTAGTCGCTATTTTTATTTTTGTGGCATCACGTTGGCATTTTTTATCCTCAAATATGTTTTTATTCAATTAATTGGTTTCGTCTTTTTTGAACCTAACATTTTTACAGTATTAAAAGCTAACTATTTTAACACATTTTATTTTTTTAATATCATTTTATTTTTTCTGGTTATTTTACAAATTTATTTTCCTGTGTATGATATAAAATGGACTTTATATTTTGCATTAATATTGGGTATATTAGCTTTAACAAGCATTACAACCAAGTTATTAAAAATATTTTCTCACAAAAAATTCGTTTATTTCTATATTTTGTTGTATCTTTGCACACTTGAATTTTTACCATTAATTGCGCTCTTTAGAGCTTATCAATTAATGTATTAAGTGTTTTATTTTTAAACAATAAAGCCTTGAAAATAAAAAAGATACTTATTTCTCAGCCGCAGCCTAATAGTGAAAAATCACCTTATTTTGCTATTAGTGAAAAATACAATGTAAAAATAGATTTTAGACCTCTTATCAAAGTTGAGCCTCTTTCTGCAAAAGATTTTAGAGCCCAACATATTTCTATTCTGGATCATACTGCCATTATTTTTAATGCAAGGCATGGAATTGATCATTTTTTCAGATTATGTGAAGAAATGCGCATTACGGTACCTGAAACAATGAAATATTTCTGTGTTTCAGAAACAGTTGCTTTGTATTTACAACGCTATATCCAATATCGGAAAAGAAAGGTCTTTTTTAGTCCGACAGGTAAGTTGAGTGATTTAGTGACCCTCATGAAAAAGCACCCTGACGAAAAGTATTTATTTGTTACTTCTGATGTGCCGAACGAAGAAAACATGTCGATATTGGTCAATTCAAATTTAAATTTCGATAAAGCGATAATGTATCGAACAGTGAGCAATGATTTTGATCCCGAAGAAGAATTTAATTATGATATGATTATTTTTTTCAGCCCTGTGGGAGTAAGTTCATTGTTAAAGAATTTCCCTGATTTTGTTCAAGGTGATATTCAGATTGGATGTTTTGGAGCAAGTACAGCTCAAGCCGTTCGTGATGCTGGCTTACGTTTAGATCTTGAGGCACCTCAGCCAGGTTTACCTTCCATGACAATGGCACTGGATAATTTTCTGAAAGAATTTTCAAAAAAAGAAAATAGCAATAAAAAGGCTACAAAATAAAAAAGCAATAAGTTAGTGGATGTTAATATTATCCCAAAAGTTTAGATATTTTTCTTACTTTTGGGATAATTTATTTTATTGAAGTGAAAAATCGACAATTTTCATTCCCTAAATCAGAACGATTGCATAGTAAAATTAAAATTAATCGTTTATTTACTGACGGTAAAAGTTTTATTGTTTATCCTTTGAAAATTTTTTATAATTTTGAACCGTCAGAAGAATTTAATGTTTGTATATTAATAAGTGTTCCCAAAAAACAATTTAAAAAAGCTATTCATCGAAATAGAATAAAACGCTTATTAAGAGAAACTTACAGGTTGAATAAACATTTGATTTTTGAAAAGTTTTCTCAAAGAAAATTTCAGATTCAACTGGCATTTGTTTATGTTGCTAATGAAGAAATAGATTTTTACAAACTGAATGAAAAAATGAAAATTGCACTACAGAAATTAATTGAATTGGTTGATCATGATAAAGAAAGCTATTGAATTTATTGTTTTATTGCCTGTGTATATTTATCGATACACTATTTCACCACTTTTCCCACCCAGTTGCAGATATACACCAACTTGCTCGCAATATGCTATTGAAGCTGTAAAAAAACATGGGATTTTTAAGGGAGGTTGGTTAGCTGTAAAACGACTTAGCCGCTGTCATCCGTGGGGTGAAAGCGGTTATGATCCAGTTCCTTAACATTTAATTTTTCAAAAGACAAAAAGTTCTTTTATTTGAAAAAAGAATCATTTTATTTTTACTCCTTTTGAATTTTTTCCAACAAAACAAACTTTTTGAAAAATCAATTTATCCATATTATTCTTTATCCATTTGCTGTTTTTTATGGCTTAGCTGTTGGAATACGTAACTGGCTTTACGATAGAGGAATTTTTCATTCTACAGCTTTTTCAATTCCTATTATAGGGGTTGGAAATCTTTCGGTAGGCGGAACAGGAAAAACTCCGCATACTGAATTCATTCTTTCTTATGTGCAAGATGAATGGAAAACAGCTTTTTTAAGTAGAGGCTACAAACGAAAAACAAAAGGATTTTTTCTGGCAGATGAAAAATCAACGTATCAAACCATTGGGGATGAACCTTATCAAATTTATCGCAAGTTTCCAAAAGTCATTGTGGCTGTGGATGAAAAAAGGGTAGACGGTGTAATGAAACTTCAAAAACAATTTCCTGATCTTCAACTGGTCGTAATGGATGATGCCTTTCAACACAGGCAAATTAAAATCGGGTTAACCATCTTGTTGACGGATTATTTTCATCTTTATACACGCGATAGGCTTTTGCCAACAGGAACACTTCGTGAACAGAAAAGTGGAAGTAAAAGAGCAGATATAGTAATAGTTACCAAATGTCCTCCCGATTTAAAGCCTATTGATATGCGTTTAGTTGAAAAAGAATTGAATTTAACTGGTAGACAGCAATTGTTTTTTTCAACTTATGAATATGAAGAAATTGTTCCTGTATTTCCTGAAAAAGAAGAAAAAAAATATTCACTCCAGCAAATAAATGAAAAAAATGGCAGTTTATTAATAGTGACAGGAATTGCTTCACCTGAAAAGATGATAGAATATTTAAGACAATTTTCAAATTTAATAGAAAGCTTGATTTTCCCTGATCATCATGATTTTTCAAAAAAAGATATTGAAAAAATGGAGCAAAAATTTGCTCAACTTCCTGCAAATGAGAAAATTGTTATCGTTACAGAAAAAGATGCCGTTCGTTTATTAAATAATGCTTTTTTATCTGAATTTTTAAAATCAAAAATATATTATTTACCGATTAAGGTTAAAATTTTAAATCACCAAGAAGATTCATTTATTCAAAAGATTAAAAACTATGTTAGAAAAAATTCAAAAAGCAACTGATTTCCTATCGGCTAAAATTACAACTTCTCCAAAAACAGGGATTATTTTAGGTACAGGTTTAGGAAATTTAATTACTCAAATGGATATTTCTTTGGAAATACCTTATGAAACCATTCCTTATTTTCCTGTTTCAACAGTAGAAGGACATCAAGGCAAGTTGATTGTTGGGAAGTTAGGTGGTGTGGAAGTAATTGCCATGCAAGGGCGTTTTCATTATTATGAAGGTTATGATATGAAACAAGTAACTTTCCCTGTCCGGGTGATGTATGCTTTAGGTATTCGTAATTTATTGGTATCCAATGCAGCAGGTGGTATGAATCCTGATTTTGAGATCGGTGATATAATGATTATAACCGATCATATCAATCTTTTTCCTGAACATCCTTTGCGAGGTAAAAATTATGATGAATTAGGACCGCGTTTCCCCGACATGAGCGAAGCTTATTCAAAAGATTTGATTGCCAAAGCCAAACAAATTGCAGTTAGGAATAATATTAAAGTAGTAGAAGGTGTTTACATTGGAACCAGTGGTCCTACTTTTGAAACGCCAGCTGAATATCGTTATTTTCGTACTATTGGCGGCGATGCTGTAGGCATGAGCACTGTTCCTGAAATAATCGTAGCCAATCATGCTGGTATGAAATGTTTTGGTATTTCCATTATTACCGATCTGGGCGTTCCTGGCAAAATTGTAGAAGTTTCACATGAAGAAGTACAACGAATTGGCAACTCAGTTCAACCACTTATGACATTAATCATGAAAGAGCTGGTAAAGGAAATATAATTTCATTTGTTCAATTAAAACAAAAAAGGAACGATACCCAAAAAATTATCGTTCCTTTTATTTTTTATCAATAAGCTTCACCAGTCAAGGTAATAATTTTTGCAGGATCCAATCCGCCGCCTGAGATGGTAAAGGTTGCTGTATGTATTCCTGCTGAAGTTGGTTGATAAGTAATGGTTATGTTAGTACCTTCAGCAGAATTTGCAGCTTCTTTTGAAATACTTGAAGTAGAAATCAAAAAATAACTTGCTTGTTCACCTGAAATAGAAAGTGTTAAATCGCCTGTTAAATCAGTAGTTTTAATATTTAAAAATTTCTTGCTTTGTGTATTGACTGGAATACGAGCAAATTTTAATTGTTGATCAACTTTTCCTATTTCGATAACAGGTTCACCAGCACCACCCATTAATTTAAAAGTTATTTTATCATCACTTTTTGTGATTTGTGTGATAGGCCTATTAATATTCACACCTGTCCAAGTAATTGGAGTAAATGAACCGCTCGTAAAAGCTGTGCCAGGTGTTGTTGTAGAACCACTTAATGGTTGCAAATAAACACGCATGTGGCTATCGGCAGTTTGTGAAGTTCCTGAATAATTGTTAACGGTATTTTCGTCCCATGCAGTTGGATCGTAATCAATATGCCAGATTAACATTCCTTCAGCAGGAAGATAAGCATCCCAGCCTATTTTTTTACGGTATTCTAACATAAAAAATTCGCGAGGTAATGGATCGTTACCATTCAAATTATGACTTGTAGCCGACAACAAATAGGATTGTTGTAAAGTATGAGCAGGTTTTGTTTTTTCTTGATAAATGGGTAAAAGAATAAGATTACTAGGCGTATTTACTTCCTGTGGCGTCAACCAGCCTAAATAAAAACGGTTGTATGTTGAATAAGTTGGAGGAGTTCTACTATTATTATTATAAGACCCAGCATCCATTATATCCCAACCATTTAAAGTTTCTTTATCTTCTTCTGTATGATAATAATCAGGTAAACCTAACACATGCCCAAATTCGTGACAAAAAGTTCCAATCTCAGCCATATTTGTACCTAAATTACCCTTCAACTCAGAGCTACAAGCATAATCATATAATCTTTTACCATCGAAAGTTACTGATTCAATCGTGCCGTCATAAGTGTAATAAATTGGATTTTCTTTACTTGTATAAACTACCCATCTGTGAGGCCAAATCGTATTTTCATCGCCACCTTCAGCTTCGTTATATCCTGCATAATAAACAAAAATATTGTCTATTTCTCCATCGTTATCTGTATCATACTGAGTAAAATCCACACCAGCAGCATCAGCAGCTGCACAAGCATCTACAATTAAAGCAGCCGGATTTACATCATAACCACTATCATCATTGGCACCATAATAACTCATATCTTTATCCAAGTCAAAAGGACCTACAACATCAAATATTGGAGAAAAATTTCCATAAGAACTCGACATAAAATAATCACGTGCTGAACCAGTAGCACCATTAGTACTATAGTCGCTTTGATTTAACATGTTATGGAAAGCAGTTTGAGCATCAGGGGTTAAAAAACTTCTATCACTAAAATTTACCAAAATAACCAATGATTTAGGAGAATTGGTTAACGGGAAAGCTTTCCGTAAAACAGGTTGCTTTATTTTTTCTAATATTGGATTTACAGATTTAATTCGTTGAGGAACATTTTTTTTAGTTTGTAAAGAATTTAAAAATTGTCTTTCAGTTGCTGAACGATTTTCGGCATTTCGAGCTACATATTTGCTTTCCTTTAATTTACCTGCATTGTCAATTGTTGCATACATCCAAAATCCTTTTGCATTTTGCTTTACCGGATAACCATCAAGAGTAGTTTTTAAATGTTGAAACTCATTGCCATGAATTCGAATAGTAACTTCACTGCCATCAGGCTGTTTTACTATGATAGGATAAGGATAAGCTTTTACTGCATAGAGAGATAGTACCGAGATTATGCAGAAAATAAATACCGATAATAGCTTTACAAAAAAATTTTTCATCATATAAGAAGAGGATTTAAGTAACTAATTAAATAAAAAATATTTTGCTGGAATATTTTTATAATTTATACACTCATCTCTTTCTAAAATTAAAAAATTAATATTCAACGACTTACGAATCAAGAGATCCTAAAATTGTTTTTCGGAAAGGATTTAACTTAAATTTATTATTACCTTTCAGCCTCTATTGTATAAACGAAACTATCCGCTCTATAATATCCAATATTCCATTCCACAGGATGATTTCCGGGATCGTAAACATGTCGTTTACGTACAAGGATAGGATCACCTACATTGATTTGTAGCTTTTCTGCTAATTTTTTATCAGCAATTTTTGCACTTATTTCTTCTTTTGAATACTTAACAATCGTATTGTAATCATTTTCTAAAATATCATACAGTTGACGAGAAAAATCTTCATTACCAGTTAAACCAATTCGTGGATTAAAATAAGAAATAAAAAGTACAAAAGGATATTCTGGTTTTCCTCTTAATCGTTCCAATCTCAAAATTTTAGTATTAGGAGAGATATTAAAAAAATTGCATAATTCTTCATTAGGTTTTTCCCACTGAACATGGAGCTCATAATTTTTAACTTCTATACCTAATGCTCGCATTTCTTGTGTAAAACTTAGCCAGTTACTTAATTTAGTGCTTACAGCTTTATTTGCCACAAAAGTACCTATTCCTTTTTTCCTCACCAACAAACCTTCAAAAACTAGTTTATTAATAGCATGTCTAAGGGTACTTCGTGAAATGCCTAATTGTTTAGACAAATCAACTTCACTTGGGAGCATTTTTCCATTTTTATATTCGGGTGATTTAATAGCTTCCCGAATTTGGTCTTCAATTTGAGCATATAAAGGTATAGGGCTATTATGATCCAATATTATTTTCATAGTCAATGAATTAAATTGCAAATTTAATTATTATTTTTAATTTAAATAAATTTTTTTGTTAAAAGCTTTACTTTAAGAGTAGCTTAAATTTTAAGAATATGTTTGATTTTTAATCTGTGTTAATTAAACTAAAATTATTTGCATTCAGTAAATTTTCTATTACATTTGTAGTGAATTTATATGTATAGACATATAAACATACGAACATAGTTCAAAAGCAAATATAAGTAATATAAATGAATTAAAAAAATACATTATTACTTGGTTGATTAAGAGACTGATAATTCAAACACCGCTGTTTTTTTCTCAATTTAAAGATAAAAAAACAATATGTTGATATACTCCATTAAAAGAACAAAACTCAATTTTTATAGTTAGAATGTTCATTTTGATTTATCTAAAAACGTAATCTCACAAGAACAAGAGACAGCTTTTTTGGTATAACTTAACCTAAAGCAAACAAGATCATTCATTTATTGTGGGATATTCTTTTGACCAGCGTGAAACGTCTTGACAAGCTATGTGGAAAAAATGAATACTGTCTAAAAGAGGGAGTGAAACTTTTTGTAATTTTTTAGATGTTCTAATCTATTCAACTACTACAAGATAAAAATTTGCAAAAAACTTGTTACCCTGAAAAATCTCATAAGGTAAAAATAACCTTTTAGTACTTTTAGTTAACACAAAAGTAAACCTTTGACTGACGACAAAAAATGAACAAAGAAAGATTTTTTCAAAGAGTTATCTTTAACCATGCTATTAGAGAAATAAAATGAGCTTGACTTATTAAGGACAGATTCCTATACTGCGAATTATTCTTTGAAAATAAAATTAGGCTCCTCGAGGAGAGATAGCTAATTTCAGATATCCAATAACTCTTAACTTTATAGTAATTTAAAGGATATTATGGGAAGAGTTAAATCTTAATTCATATTTTAATTCATATTTTAATGGTTTTAACTTATAAAATCGTTCTTCAGATAAAATTATTAATTTTTTTATGCAATAAAAACTTATTTTAATTATATATGTGGTTGATGTTTTATCTTCTAGTGGATTCACAAAGCGAACTAAAACAGTGAAAGAAAAATTTTAATACAACGTGAATAACAGAGCAAATATCTTTGACATATAATCTTTTTGGATAAGAATAAATTTAAGTATATTATCTGTAAATAATTGATATGTAAATAGATAAGATTTAATTAGGATAATAGTTTAGTGATAATAGAAATACAGAAATAATTTTACTTTTTTAGAGAGAATAATCTTCTTTTTGAGAAGAATTTGAATAAATCGGATATTGGATTTTTAAGATTTTTTCAAATTCCCTCTTTCCATTGTTAAACCTTAAAAAAGAATAATGCCTATGGAATAAAAAAACAATGAGATTAGCCAAAAACACTAAACAAAAATAAAAAAGTGTCAATCTTTGCTTTTAAAAAAATATTTATTTAAAAATAACCAAAAAGAAAAAAGAAAGTATGAAAAAAAATCATCATGAAAAACGTGGGGGGAATATTTTGGAAGAATATTTCTCTCAAACGATGCGAATTATACGAGTAGGTTTATTTTTTATAGTGGTGAGTACAACGATTAGTTGGAATACCACTTCTTATTCGCAAAGCACGAGTCTTTCGTTGGATATGAAAGATGTTACTGTTGGAGAAGTAATTAAAGCGATAGAAAATCAAAGCGAGTTTTTGTTTCTATATCAAGGAGGACAAGTAGATTTGAATCGGCGAGTGTCTATTCAGATTGACAGGAAGCAAGTTCAAGAGATATTAAAAGAATTGTTCAAAGGGACAGATAATATCTATACTGTGGATAATCGTAAAATTATAATTAATAAAGCATCCAGAAAAATCCTGGATAATCACTTAGCAGCTACTGAAAAAAATTTAAGAATGGATTTACAACAACCTCAGCAAAGGGAAATAACAGGAAAAGTAACCGATGTTTCAGGTGAGCCTTTGCCTGGTGCCAGTGTGATGGTAAAAGGTACTAATATAGGAACAATCACTGATAAGGAAGGAAGATTTTCTCTTCGAATTCCTTCTAATGCACAAATTTTACAAATTTCATTTGTGGGAATGAAAAGTCAAGAAATTCCCATAGAAGGTAGAACAATGTTTAATGTGGTGTTGGAAGAAGAAACTACACTTTTACAAGAAGTTGTAGCAGTAGGTTATGGGACAATGACAAAGCGAGACCTCAGTGCCTCTGTTAGTTCTATTAAAAGTGATAAAATAGAAGAAAGGACTTATGCATTCAATATTATGGAAAGCATGGCAGGAAAACTTCCAGGTGTGAGAAATGTTAGCTTTTCAGGGAAACCAGGGGGAGCTTCTTCGTTAAGAATTCGAGGCATGGGATCTATTAATGCAGATAGTAATCCGATTTATGTTCTGGATGGGGTAGTAGGGGTTGATCCCTCAATTATAAATCCCACAGATATAGAGTCTATCGATGTCTTAAAAGATGCTGCTGCGACTGCCATGTATGGAGCAAAAGGTGCTAATGGAGTAGTCCTTATTACTACTAAAAGTGGCAAGAAAGACCGTGGTACTTTTAGTTATAATGGTAAAATTGGTGTGGGACTCCTAACACGGAAAATAGATGTCTTAAATGCTGAGGAATATATGGAGGTTCAAAGACGCGCATATGCCTATAGTGGCAAAGTGATGCCTCATCTTCAGACACCAATGGAAAAACTTTTTTATTATGCCAAAGATGCTTCAGGAAATTATTTAAGAGATGAAAATGGTTATTTAATTGCTTCTCCAAAGTATGATACTGATTGGCAAGATGCTATTACCCAAAATGCACCTATTAATGATCATAATCTTACTTTTACTGGAGGAAGTGAGAAATCTACTATTTATGCAAATATAGGCTATCAAGATTTTGAAGGATTAGTAAAATATACTTATTCGAAACGATTGACCGGCACCCTTAATATAAAAAGTGATATAAAAGAATGGCTAAATTTACAGGCTTTAATTACGACGGGATTTAATAAAATTAATGACATGGAAGGGGGATTTGGTCAAGGTCCTGTACGAAATATGATTGAAATGCCTCCTATTGTTCCCGTAAAGTATGAAGATGGGACATGGGGTCGTAAAAATGATTATCCCTTAGGAGAAGCTGGTGAGGACCCTATTCTTTTATTAAAAGAGCAAAAAAACATTTGGGATGGAAATTTCACAATATTGAACTTAATATCCACTTTTAAATTTACTAATAATTTTCATTTTACAGCCAAAGGGGATTTACAAACTTCTAATAAAAGACACATAACGTATGCAAAAGCAGGATTATTAGATGTAAGCGAAACAAATAATGGTTATGCTGATATTTATAATGAAGTAAGTAAAAAATGGTCAAATGAAGATTATTTCTCTTATCACAATAATTTTTTTAATAATCAATTGGTATCTGATTTTGTTTTAGGAGCAAGTTGGTATTATTATCGCCTTGAAAATTCTAGTGGAGGCTCTGAAAATTATTTTGATGATTCTTTTGAGTATTATAATTTAGGAGCAGGAACTACTTTTCATAAGCCGTCTTCTGGGATGGATCAAAATACAATGAATTCTTTTTATTTTAGAATGAATCATTCTTTTCGTGATAAGTATTTGCTTGGCTTAACCTTAAGAGCAGATGGAGCCTCTAATTTTGGAGAAAATAATAAATATGGTTTTTTCCCATCAGTGTCAGGTGCTTGGCGTATCTCTGAAGAAAACTTCTTTGAATCTGCTAAACCTATCATTAATAATTTGAAATTAAGATTAAGCTATGGATTGGTAGGAAATGCTTCTATTCCTAATTATAAAACAATTTCTTCTTATTCTAATAGTTCAGTGATATTCAATAAGAGTTTACAACCTTATGTTGTTCTTAGTAACTTGGGGAATGAAGACTTAAAGTGGGAAACATCAAAACAGTTTAATGCAGGCATGGACATAGGGTTTTTAAATAATAGAATTGAAATATTAATGGATTATTATAACAAAGCAACGACAAATTTATTATTCTTAAAGCAAGTTCCTTATACTACAGGTTACTCGAATACGTGGACTAATTTAGGAGAAATTGCTAATAGAGGATTTGAGTTAACGTTGTCTTCCCGAAATATTGCAAATAAAAATTTTGTATGGTCAACAGATATTATTTTTTCGACTAATAAATTATTAGTTATAGATATAGGGGGAGAAACAATTGATACGGGCAATGGAACAGTAGCAAAAGAAGGCGAGGAGTGGGCTTCTTATTTTATATTAAATAGAATAGGAACATGGGGTCTTAACGAAGTCGCAGAAGCAGCAGTCTACGGGAAAAAACCAGGAGATTTAAAGTATGAAGATGTTAATAAAGACGGTATAATAAATGATGATGATCGTAAATTAATGGGTAATGGCATGCCAAAAGGAGAGATAAATATGGGAAATACTTTTCGTTATAAAGGTTTCTCATTAATGCTCGATCTGAATTGTCAATATGGTGCTAAAATCCTTGGAATAACCACGACAATGTTGGAAAACAGGCAATTATATGGAAATTCTAGGAAAACAGTTTTAGATGCATGGACGCCTGAGCATCAAAATACTATGATTGCTGCGATTCGTTTACCTTCAGATCCTAATTTTGGAGAAAATGAAAAAGATAGTCGGATGTTGTATAATGGGGATTTTTTAAGAATAAAGAATATTTCTTTATCCTATGATTTTAATCCTAAATTATTAAATAAAACTAAATATATTAGTGGATTTACTTTAGGAGTAAATGTGGAAAATGCTTATGTTTTCACTCGTTACCCCGGCTTTGACCCAGAAATAGGATTTTTATTTACAGATAATGGACAAGGTATCGATTTTTATTCTTATCCAAGACCTACGACTATCTCAGGAAATATTAAAATTACTTTTTAAAATTTTAGAGAATATGAAAAAATATATTATAAACATAACATTGGTAATACCCTTCTTAATTATTTTTACTTCTTGTAATGATTTTCTTAAAGAGGAACCTAAAACGTTTTTATCTCCTGATTTTTATTTTCAATCTCCTTCTCAAGTTAAAGCAGCTGTAAACGGTGTATATACTTTCTTAGATGATATTTTTGATGCTACTATTGGACCAGGGACTGAAGTATATCTTTTTCTTGAATATTTGCCAGGCTATGGTGATAGACCTTATTCTTCAAGCGATGAAAATCTTAATCAGGCATTTAATCTTAATGTAAAAGAAGATAATTATTATGTGGAAAGATTATGGAGTTCAGCTTATTTAGCAATTGAAAATTGTAACAGTATAATCGAAAATATGCCTAAAGTAACAACTGAAATAATGAATGAAAACGAGAAAAATAAGCTATGGGGAGAGGTTTATTTTTTGCGGGCTTATAATTACTTTAATTTAGTTAGACTTTTTGGAGATGTGCCATTAAAACTAAAAAGTACACGTGACTTAACTGATATAAAAATACCTTTATCTTCAGTTGAAGAAGTGTATTCACAAATTGAAAAAGACTTAATAGCAGCAGATTCATTAATGTCTAATGATGAATGGGTAAATGGAGAGGGTAGAATTGCTAAAGGAGCTGTAAAATCACTTTTGGCAAAAGTCTATATAACTATGGCTGGTTATCCGTTGTTGAAAGGAGTACCTTTTTATCAAAAAGCATATGAAAAAGCAGATGCTGTGATGAAGAGTAATAAATTTTATATTTTCAATAGCTATGCCGATTTGAGAAAAGTAGCTAATGAAAATACGGGAGAATATATCTGGATGATTCAAAGGGAGAGTCAGTATGCTCCTTCACCTGTACATTTCAATTTATTACCTTATCCTGAGCCTGAAAAACCTATCTCTGCAGCGGGTTCCTATGGAGGAGCTTTAGCTCCGTCTTTGGCTTTTTATAATTCTTATGCGACTAATGATAAAAGAATAGAAGAAAAGGAATATTACTATACCAGCCATGAAACATTGCAAGATCCTAATGTAACAGTAGATTTAGAGAGACCCTATATTTATAAATATTGGGATGATGATGCGGCTAAAACAGGTAAGTCAGGGAAGAATTATCCTTTAATTAGATATGCTGATATTTTATTAATTTTAGCAGAAGCAAAAACTCAAATTGATGGAGGAACAACAAACGATGTTAATGCGATAAACGCTTATTATGAAGTAAGGAAAAGAGCATTTCCTGATGAGTCAAAACCAACTACTATTACCACAGAAGATGTTCTGAAGGAAAGATTCTGGGAAATTTGTTTTGAAGGACAAACCTGGTATGATATGCTTCGAACAAGAAAAGCCCTTAATGTCACCACACGTAATATTATTGACTTAATCGGTTATAATGCACCTTCTCATCCTGAAGGTCATCCATTTAAAGAAGGAGATATGTTATTTCCTTATCCTTTAAGAGAAAAACGGTTAAATCCAAATTTGATAAGATAATACTTTTCAAAAATGAAGGACAATTAATTGGTCATAAATCATTTAATTATGAAATTAATAAAAAAGAAGATTTTAATATTATTATGCATTGTGATAAATTGCCATTTTTTTGCATCGTGTGATGAAAAAAATGAAGGTTCAAGTTTAAAACCCAATCCATTTAACAATTCATCAGATAGCTCGATTTTAAATGTAAAATATACATCCAATGCAGATACTTTATTTCTTACTTGGAAATTATTAAGTGATACCATTGATTTTGATTTTTTCCAGGTTTCCCTAAATGGATCGGCAGAAGTTGTTAAAGTGAATTCAAACATTAACTCTTGTTTTTTAACCCATGTTCCTTATAATAAAGTAATTCCTGTTTCTATTTCATTGGTAAATAATGAAGAAATTATCAAAACTTTTAAAAAAGATGTAGTTATTGATGGATTAGATACCGTATTTGCCAGAATCTTAATTCCTGATAAAGGAAGTGTGACAGGAGGCGATGGAACTTATTCGATACCTTTGCCAGATGGACGTTCAATTTTTTTAATGGGTGATTCTTTTACGGGTCCCGTGACTAATGGTGTACGTTCAAAAAGTGATCACATGTTTCGAAATACTTATATCTTATATGATCATGGGAAAGTAACCGCCATCTTTGGAGCAAAAGGAGAAAAATCTTCTGCAGCAGTTCCTCCGGGCGTATCTGATGAATCAAAAGAATGGTATTGGCCTGGGCATGGTTTTGTGGATAATAATACCTTGTATATATTTCAAACTCTTATGTATCAAGCAGAAGCGGGGATGTGGGGGTTTAAATATAAAAGAACAGATATCTTGGAGTACAGTTTACCAAATATTGTCCTTCAACGAAATATGAATACCCCTTTTGTTGGATCAGAAAATGTCCATTTTGGAATGGCCGTGCTTAAAGATAATAATTATGTTTATATTTATGCACAAAAAGATCTCAACAATACTGGTACTTCTATTTCTGAAGCTCTAGTTGCTAGAACTACTATTGATAATCTTTATGAAGAATGGGAATATTTTAACGGAACTGGGTGGACTTCTAATTCTTCGGAAGCAGTAAAAATGGAAGGACTTTCTAATGTGAATGTTTCTTCCCAATTTAGTGTTTTTAAATTACAGGATAAATATATACTGTTGACGCAAGAAAAGCAACTTTTCTCAGGGCAGATTTATACTTTTGTATCAGACAATCCCCAAGGACCATGGTTTCATAAAACTTTAATATATACTACAAAAGAACAAAATATTCCCAATGTATATACCTATAATGCGTTAGCGCATCCCCAGTTTATGAAAGATGGAATGGTATTAATTAGTTACAATGTTAATACAATGGATTTAGAGCAATTATTCAATGATGCTTATATTTATCGTCCTCGTTTTTTTTGGATGGATATAGATAAAATTTTAGGAAAATAAGAGCCTAAAAAATAAATGAATTGTCGAATTTAAATAATTAGTATTATGAAAAATAAAATAATTTTTATGCTTTTTGCAATAATTTTCCCTTTTGCAAGCTGCGAGGTTGATAATTCTACTATCATGTCAGAAGACTATCCTCAAAATTATAAAATTGTTTATGGTTTAAGACAGGTATTAGAATATGATCCCATGAATATTAGTGGAATAGATATTTCAAAAAAAATGGATTTTTTTAGTAGTGTAAAACTTACCTTGTTTTACAATGATGGAAAATTGACACATTTAACTTATTCGAATGGAAAAGTTCCTTTTTCTCCCTTTGCTTTTGAAACAAATGGAGAGATAGATGAAGATTGTGAATTAGATTACAATAAAGTACCTAATGAATTACGTATACGAGGAACAGATAAAGTGATAGCTTATTTTATCAATGGAGAATTCGTTATGCCCTTCCAATTAGATTGTAGTTCAATAAGTTATAAATATACCTTTGTAAACATCAGTCAATAATTGGGCAATTAAGATTAATTATATAATTACTTAAAATTTAAAAAAATGATTAATATGAAAAAATATAAAATATGGATGGCTATTTTTATTTTGCCATTTATTTTGATTATGTGTATGACAATTGAAAATATTACTTATCCCGATGACCCCCAAGTTAATAGCAGGATTGAAATTGGAGTAGATATTAAATTAGAACCTCAAAACGATGATAATACTCAATTGGTCTTTGCAATCTTAGCTCCTAAAAGTTGGCATATTGCTGATAATGCTGAATTGACATTTTCCACAAATGGTTATTCTAAAGGAGATGTACAAAATGAGAGAATGGTATTGATACCTAAAACAGAGACAGAACCCACTACTCTATTAGATTGGTCAAGTGCTTTTCAAAAGGAAGTTGGTCTAATGGGAAATTTAGGCCCCGTTGAATGGGTAGTATATCAATCGCAAACGAAATTTAATATTACAGACGAAGAGGAGAAACTTATCAAAAGCAACATCAAAATTAAACTTACTACTGGCAGTGAAAATATTAAACTTTTTATGGGATATGCCTTTTGTGGAAAACAACATGGTTTTCATGGAGAATATTACAAAGCAAATGCTAAATCTAAAATTTTAACTGTATCGGGAGGAAGTAATCCCCTAATAGACTTTACTAAACCAAGTCTTGTCTCAACTATTCCTACAAATTTTGGATGGGGAGATATTTTTTCAATAAACTTTAGTACGGTAGCCAGTGGCGTAGAAACACCACTAAAAGATGCAGAAAAAGTATATCTATGTGGCAAAGCTATTTATATTAATGATATAGATTTAGTAAAAGACTCTTCTATGGTTGAAGAAATCAGTGAACGAACTCTCATGGAAAAGATTGGAACAACCAAATGGCAAAAATATATCTATCCAAAAGATTTTTTTAAGTTGCCTAACAATGCCACCATCACTGGTCTTTATTTTTATTTTACCAATGAAGATAAAAGCATTATAGTTAATGATGGAGGGAATGATTTCCTAATAAAAGAAAATTGCGAATAAGAAAAATGAAATAAGTATTTTATTTTCTATAAATGAGAGGGGATTTTTTATACTATATTTTAAAATTGAATGCCACAAAACCCTATTAAAGGCAATAAAGCATTTAAAGGAAAAGGATTTTCTAATCAAAAAAGATATTTTTCCCTTGTTAATCAATTTTTGAATAGATAAAATGAAAGGATCCCCTCTTAAAAGTTTTTTCTAATTTTTCTTTTAAGATTTTATATTGTTTTTTACCTTACAAATAAGAAATCATTAATTTTTTAGGAATCAATCTATAAAACAAAATAGAAACCATAAAAAGATGGGATAATTTTTTATTTCATAAAAATGAAAAAGAAAATTTTAGTTTTAATAAGCATTTTGATTGGATTGGATTGTCATTTGATAGCCCTTCCATTGAATATTGCAAGCAATGCTCAAGTGATAGCTTCTTCTGAACTGACAGAAGAATTTAGAGCAGAGAATGTGATAGATGGCATTATTGGAATTTCCAATAAAGGAGAATGGGCATGTAAAGGAAATACGACGTCCTGGGGATATGTAGATTTTCCATGGATTCAATTAATGTGGGGAAAGCCCCAAGCAATAAATAAGGTTGTATTATATGATCGTCCTAATTTAGAGGAACATATTGCAGGAGGTAAACTCCTTTTTAGTGATGGAAGCATTATTTGGGTAAACCAAATACCTAATGATGGAACAGCAAAAGCAATAACTTTTCCTTCAAAAACTGTTGAATGGATAAAATTTATAGTTACAGACGGGGATGGTAAAAATTTGGGACTATCTGAAATTGAAGTTTTCCCTGCCTTTTCTGAAAATAGTGATTATGTTTCAAAAGTAGATCCTTATATTGAAACTAATCGAGGCCGATATTTCTTCTTTATCACAGGCGCTCGCCCATTTGGAATGGTAGGAAGTGCTCCTCTTACTCGCAACAAGAATCAATGGGGCGGTGGTTATAATTATAATGAAACAGAAGTTTTGGGCATTCCTCAAATCCATACCTGGATGATATCAGGTATTGAGATTATGCCAACCTCCACTGAAATTGATCCAACTTTAGGAGAAAAAGGATGGAAATCTTCTTTCTCCCATGATGACGAAATTGTACAACCGGGCTATCATCGTATATTTTTGAGGAATTATAAGATTTGGACTGAAATGACTGCCACTGATCGCGTAACTTTTCATCGATTCTGTTTTACTGAAGGCATGGATGCCCAAATATTAATTAATTTAGGAGGATATCTTGGTAATTCAACTATGAAAGCAGCGTCAGTAAAGAAAGTAAATGATCGAGAAATAGAGGGTTACTTTAATTCCACCGATAGGTTTTGGGGCGGTCCAAAAAATGTTGAAGTATTTTTTATCGCACAATTTGATGAACCTTTTAAACAACTTGATGGTTGGAAAGGCACAAAGAGATATCATAATATTTCTGAAATTTCAGGAGACAGTACAGGTGTGAGTGCTATTTATTCTATGCATCCGGGCGATAAACTTCAAATGAAAATTGCTGTTTCATACACCAGTATTGAAAATGCTCGAAAAAACCTCGAAATAGAATGCCCAGCATGGAATTTTGATGAGGTGCGTCACAACTCTCAACTTACCTGGAATGAAATGCTTGGAAAAATCAAGGTAGAAGGTGGTGTTCCAGAACAACAGATTAAATTTTATACAGATTTATGGCATGTTTTATTAGGACGTCAAAAAATCGATGATATAAACGGTTATTATCCTGATCGAACTTCAGGAAGAAGAGAAGGAAACTTCACAGATGCTATTTTTAAAATTCGCCAATTACCTTTAGATGCAAATGGCAATCCTAAATACCATATGTATAATAGCGATGCTTTTTGGGGCACTCAATGGAATTTGAATATCCTATGGGGCTTAGCATGGCCTGAAATACTTGATGACATGAGCGCATCAATGATTCAATATGCTGAAAATGGTTATCTTTTGCCAAGAGGTCCATGTGGAGGTGGCTATTCCTATATTATGACTAATTGTCCGACCACGAACATGATTGTTAGTGCTTATATGAGAAATCTGTTAACTAAAAAAGATGCTTTCTTAACTTACCAAATTATACGACAGAATCATTTGCCTGGAGGCATGTTAGGAAACAAGGAAGAAGTCGAATTTTATACCCGTCATGGCTATTGGCCTGATAATGCTGGAATTACTGTAGAAGCCGCTTTCGAAGATTATGCAGTTGCTCAAATGGCTCAAAAGATGGGAAGAAAAAAAGATTATCAGTTTTTTTTAAAGCGTTCTTCTGGTTGGAAAAAATTGTTTGATCCTCAGGAAAAATTACTTTTTCCCAAAGATCGAAAAGGTAATTTTATTCATAAAGATCCTCTTTCAGGGGTTGGATGGGTAGAGGCCAATTCGTGGCAAGCAACTTGCGCTGTTTCCCATGATATTCCAGGATTGGCAAAGCTTATGGGAGGAAATGATACCCTCTGTAAGAAACTTAATTATGCTTTTGAAATGTCAGAAGCAAATGATTTTGTGTTTTCATATTCTGAAGGTTATATCAATTATGCCAATCAACCAAGTTGTGCTAATGCCCATGTCTTTAATTATGCTGGAAAACCCTGGTTATCTCAATATTGGGTTAGGAAAGTACGAGAACAAACTTTTAGTGGTACGACTCCTGATCTTGGCTATGGAGGTCATGACGAAGATCAAGGTCAAATGGGAGGATTAAGTGCATTAATGGCAATTGGTTTATTTAGCTTGAAGGGATGTGTAGATGTAGAACCAGTGTATGATATAACTACTCCTATTTTCGATAAAATTACAATTGAATTAAATCCTTCATATTACCCAGGAAAAACTTTTGTAATAGAGACTCAAAATAATTCTATAGAAAATAGGTATATACAAAAAGCTTTTCTCAACGAAAAACCATTAAATACCTTTTGGTTCACTCATCATGATTTTGCTCAAGGAGGAGTACTAAAATTGATATTAGGAGACACCCCAAATAAAAGTTGGGGAATTTCTAAATAAATGAGAAAATGAATTTCTAAACTATTCTCGAAAAAATTTTCCTTTATCAATGAACATGCGTTGATATTTACAATTATTATTTTAATTAAAAATAAAAAAAGAGCTTAAGAATGGATTCAAAAAAAGTTTCTTACGCTTTCGTTGCACCAGTACTTTTATCATTTTTCGTTATGAGCGCTTGTGATTTAGTAGGTATTGGCGTTGATAATGTAAAAGCAGATTTGAATTTGAATAATACCCTTTCGCAGCTTATACCTTTGGCAGTTTTTGCATGGTTTTTTTTACTTTCTGTTCCTATAGGCTTACTTCAGGATCGAATGGGGAAACGTAATATGCTTACAATAGGCATTTTACTTACTGCGATAGGACTTTTTCTGCCATATTTTACTTATTCTTTCTTAATGGTAATGATTGGTTTTGGTCTTTTGGGTATTGGTAATACAATCATACAAGTTTCTGCCAACCCATTGCTCATTGATGTGGTTCCTGAGGAAAGGGCTTCCAGCTTTTTGAGTTTTTCTCAATTTGTCAAATCAGTAGGCTCCATGGTTGCACCTTATTTAACAACCTTTTTTATCGTTCGATTTGGCAATTGGAAACTTACTTTACTCACATTTGGTGTGATTTCACTTCTGTCAGCAAGTTGGCTTATTTCGATCAAAATTCCAGAATCATTGCTTAACGAAAAAAAAGCAACTTTTCGTTCCTGCTTTAAATTATTGGAAATCAAATATGTTGTTTTTATGGTACTGGCCATATTTTTTGTCGTCGGAATAGATGTAGGAATTAATGCTACCTCAGGACAATTTTTACTTATAAAAATCCATACGAGTGTGGAAACTGCCCAAGAAGGTAGGAGTCTTTATTTTTTTGGCAAAATGTTAGGAACTTTTATTGGGACCTTTCTATTGATACGATTTTCATCTTCGAAATTTTTGCTCGCTTCCTCAATTGCAACTTTCTTGACAGCTTTGCTCTTTATCTTTTCTTTTTCTCCTTTGTTCGCACAAATTATTATGTTCTTAATTGGCTTGTCAGCTTCAAATATTTTCCCATTGATTTTTTCTTTGACTGTGAAAGAATATCCTGAAAGAGCTAATGAGATATCGGGACTAATGATCATGGCAGTTTCTGGCGGTGCTATTATTCCTTTCATAGTAGGAGTAATTGCAGATATTTTTAATATTAGGACAGGGATGTACGTCTTTGTTTTTTGTTCACTCTATTTAATTTTTGTATCTCTTTACCTGTTTAATAAAAATAAAAAAAATGTATACAATAGCAATTGATTTAGGTGGTACTAACATCAAAACTGGTTTACTTGATAGGAAAAATCTGATAGCTTCTACTTCCGAAAAAGCTACTTCTGGCAAAGGCTTAAAAAACAATCTTCCTTTAATTGAAAAGATGATTGACTATTTGTTAGAAAATCAAAAATTGAGTACCAAAGACCTCTTAGGTATCGGTTTTTCCTTTGCTGGTATGGTTGATTCTGCACATAATCGGGTAATATCCACTAATAAAAAATACGATGATGCACCTTATTTGGATTTACCTCGATGGGCAAAAGAAAAATGGAATTTACCTCTTTATATGGAAAATGATGCACGTATGGCATTACTGGGCGAATGGCAACATGGAGCAGGGAAAGGATACGATAACATCGTAATAGTTACGCTGGGTACAGGAATTGGTTCGGCAGTTCTTATTGAAGGGAAATTACTACGAGGTAAACATTTTCAAGCAGGAAATCTTGGCGGGCATTTTACGATAAATTATCAGGGAACGGTCTGCACATGTGGTAACATTGGTTGTATGGAATCAGAAGCTTCTACCTGGCGATTACCCGAATTAATTAGAAATTATCCTTCCTATCATTCCAGCTCACTTGCAAATGAGAAAATACTGGATTTTGAAGCATTATTTCGAAATGTTGCAAAAAATGATTCATTAGCTGTTGAAGTTCTTGATCATTGTTTCTCGGTATGGTCAGCAGGAATAATCACGATGATTCATGCTTATGACCCTGAAATTGTAATTCTTAGTGGAGGAATCATGAAAAGTGCTTCTATTATTTTGCCTGAATTGCAGGAACGAGTAAATCAATATGCCTGGACGCCGTGGGGGAAGGTAAAATTAATTAAAGCTGAAAACATCGAAACATCAGCACTATATGGAGGAGATTATCTTGTCCGTCTTCATCAGCAAGAACAGAAAAATTAAACAAATTGATGAAGATATCTCCTTCTAGGATTCTTAATTTTTCTAATATTTATCGATAATTCATTTTTAGTTCATGGGAAAAAGATATTTAAATAGGCCATCAAATTTTAATAAAACTCCATATATCGAAGTAAAAAATGATTCTTATAAAATAACAAAAGGTTGGGATAATGTGGTAGATGAGCTCAATAAGGTCATCAATAAAATTGATAAGAAAAGAAAAATCATTGTTATTGAAACATATCAGGGCGTTATCCACGAGGAGGTAATGATAAACTTGCAAAAAGGACTTCAATGGAGCAAGTTTATAAATGCAGAAGAATTAATGTTTCCTGAAAAGAAAATAAAAGAATTAGTTTTTCCTGATGTAACCAATGACAGACTTTTTGGATATTTAACTCGACTTCATATAGAAGATTTTTATAATACCAAAAAAGTAAAAAAATTCCAAGCCAAATTAAAAAGAATTAAAGAAGGAACTATTATTGTTTACGGAACGGGTGCAGCTTATGTTTGTCCTGAATCAGACCTGTTGATATATGCAGACATGGCTCGTTGGGAAATTGAGTTAAGAATGCGTAAACATTTGGTTGACAACATAGGAGTAAAAAATCGTAATGTAGAGGATTCGGCATTACTTTATAAACAAGGTTTTTTTGTAGATTGGCGGGTTTGTGATCGTTTTAAAAAGAAACTTTTTAAACGGTGGGATTTTTTGCTTGATACCAATAAAGTAAATAATCCAAAATTAATAACAGCTAAGGCAATTTTTGAAGGTTTAGAAATAGCTACAAGAAGACCTTTTAGTGTAGTCCCATTTTTTGATCCAGGCCCATGGGGTGGTCAATGGATGAAAGAAGTATGCGATCTTGATAAAGATACTATCAATTATGCTTGGTCATTTAATGGTGTTCCGGAAGAGAATAGCCTATTATTAAAATTTGGTGATGATATTATTGAAATTCCATCAATTGATCTAGTTTTTCTTCATCCTCGTGAATTATTAGGTGAAGCTGTTCATGGACGTTTTGGAGATGAATTTCCTATTCGGTTCGACTTTCTTGATACAATGGATGGTGGTAATCTTAGTTTACAAGTTCATCCTCTTACAGAGTACATACAAGAAAAATTCGGGATGCATTATACCCAAGATGAAAGTTACTATTTAGTCGAAGCTGATACCGATGCACAAGTTTTTCTCGGTTTAAAGGAAGGAATAAATTCAACACTGATGATAACTGAATTGGAAGAAGCTCAAGCTGGTGGTAAACCTTTTGATGCTGAAAAGCATGTACAAACTTGGCCTGTGAAAAAACACGATCATCTTCTTATCCCGGCTGGAACAGTCCATTGTTCAGGAAAAAATTGTATGGTTCTCGAGATCAGTTCTACTCCTTATATTTTTACTTTTAAATTATGGGATTGGGGACGTCTTGGTTTAGATGGAAGACCGAGACCCATTAATATTGAGCATGGAAAAAATGTTATACAATGGGATAGAACTACTAATTGGACAAGAAAAAATTTAGTTGATCAAGTAGAAAAGATTGCGGAGGGAGATGGTTGGATAGAAGAGCGTACTGGCTTGCATGAACGTGAATTTATTGAGACCCGCCGTCATTGGTTTACAAAAAAGACAGAACATGATACTCAGGGAAAAGTTAATATGATTTGTTTAGTAGAAGGTGATGAAATAATAGTAGAAAGTCTTTCCAATACTTTTGAGCCCTTTATAGTTCATTATGCTGAAGTTTTTATTGTTCCTGCCATAGTAGGGAAATATACTATTTCTCCTCATGGAAGTTCCATTGGAAGTACTTGTGTAACAGTAAAAGCATATGTTAAATAATAAATTATTAAAAATAAAAATATGAAATTTAATCCAGGAATTGATATTGAAACTATTGTCAATCCATTAGGTTTTAAATATGGAGTTGATATCTTTGGCCCTACTGTTGAGAATCGTCATTTAAATGATATTCGCAAAAGTCTCCTTGATCCAAACTGTGAAGGACCTGAAATTGTATATGCTATTGCGATGGATGTGGGTAAAAAAGAACATCTTGAATTATTGAAAAATATGCACTTACTTTTTGGAGTGGTTACTTATGCAGCAGGTAAATTAGGGAAAGAACCTGTTCGTAGTCAAGCTCACATCCATAAAATATATCACCTTTGAGTGGCTGGTCAACTCCTGAAGTTTATGAAATTTGGAGTGGAAAGGCAATTATTTATATGCAAGAAACGGCTCATGATGATCCTGGCCGATGTTTTGCTGTTAAAGCAGAACCTGGTGATATAGTAATTGTACCCCCTTCCTGGGCACATGCTACAATTAGTGCAGACCCCCAACAACCTCTTACATTTGGAGCTTGGTGTGATCGTGAATTTGGTTATGAATATGATGAAGTAAGGGCCCATAATGGATTAGCATGGTATCCTATTGTAAATGCGGAAGGAGAAATAGAATGGTTACCTAACACTAACTATCATTATCGAGATTTACAAATAAAAATTTCATGCGATTATTCCTGTTTGGGAGTAGAAAAGGGTAAGCCAATTTATACTCAATTTGAAGAAAATCCATCTAAATTTTTGTTTGTACCTTTTCCAGCAAAAATATGGGAAGAATTTATTCCTTAAAATGTTTTAATCGTAAGAATTCCCCGATGCTTGCGTCGGGGTAACTTTTGTTTTTATTTTTTTAGAAATTCCGGTGGCGAAGCCATAAAATTGGCGTAATACCTCGCTGCTTGCGGCGAGAATAGTCAATTTTAAGGAATTTCTTTATTCGAGAAGTTTTTCATGATACTAAAAAGTTAAAGTTTTCTGACCATTTTTTAGTTAGAAAGTTTTTTATCTAAATTTTCTTTCAAAGCAGAGAGAAATTCTTCCGTAGATAAATAGTCTTGTCGCGTGATTTTATCACCATAAACCAATAATGCTAAGTCTTTAGTCATTTTGCTTGATTCTACTGTCTCAATACAAACCTGTTCCAGTTCATGACAAAAATCAATTAATTCTTGATTGCCATCTAGTTTGCCTCGATGTGATAAGCCACGTGTCCATGCAAAAATGGAAGCGATTGGATTAGTGGAAGTTTCTTTTCCTTGCTGGTAAAGCCTGAAATGTCGCGTAACTGTGCCGTGAGCTGCTTCAGCTTCCATAGTTTTACCATCGGGTGTTAGCAAATAAGAAGACATTAATCCCAATGAACCAAATCCTTGAGCAATGGCATCAGACTGAACATCTCCATCATAATTTTTACAAGCCCAAATAAAATCGCCTTTCCATTTTAACACCGACGCCACCATGTCATCAATCAATCGATGTTCGTAAGTGATACCAATTTCCTGAAATTTATCTTTAAATTCAGCTTCATATACTTCTTGAAAAATATCCTTAAACCGTCCATCATAAGCTTTTAAAATGGTATTTTTTGTAGAAAAGTAAAGAGGTAATTTTTTTTCAAGAGCCGCTTGAAAACAAGCACGAGCAAATCCATAAATAGATTCATCCGTGTTATACATGGTTAGTGCTACGCCATCGCCATTAAAATTATAAACTTCCCATTCTTGCGATTCACCATTTTCATTGGTAAAAGTTACCTTTAATTTTCCTTTGCCTTTGGTAACAAAATCGGTAGCTTTATACTGATCGCCAAAAGCATGACGCCCAATGATAATCGGTTTTTCCCAGTTTGGAACCAAACGAGGAACATTGGAACAAATAATAGGTTCACGGAAAACCGTTCCACCTAAAATATTCCGAATCGTTCCATTTGGTGATTTCCACATTTTCTTTAATCCAAACTCTTTTATTCGTGCTTCGTCGGGCGTTATGGTAGCACATTTAATACCCACATTATATTTTTTTATAGCATAAGCTGCATCAATAGTTACCTGATCGTCCGTAGCATCACGATTTTCAATGCTTAAATCATAATATTGAATATTTAAATCGAGATAAGGAAGAATGAGCTGTTCTTTAATCATTTTCCACATTACTCTGGCCATTTCATCGCCATCTAATTCAACAATAGGTTGATTTACTTTTATCTTGTTCATTCGTTTTGTATTATTATAAGAATTTGTTCCTTATCTTTTACTTAAAGGAATATATTCTTGATTTTCATTGACATTTTTGTAAGCCGGACGAATAATACGTTTACTTTCAAAATTAAGTTCCTCAATTCTGTGAGCACACCAGCCAACTACGCGTGCCATTGCAAAGATAGGTGTATAAACTTCTTGTGGCAAACCAATGGCTTGATAAACAAAACCTGAATAAAAGTCAACGTTAATGCAAACTTGTTTGTCCACATCTTTTCCTTTATATTCCATAAATGTTTTGATGGCGCGTTCTTCAATCAGTTCCAGAAAATTAAATTCTTTTTCAAGTCCTTTTTCCTTTGCTAATTCACGTGCCATTTTTTTCAATAATACTGCTCTTGGATCGCTAATGGTATAAACTGCATGTCCTACTCCGTAGATTAAGCCCGATTTGTCGTAAGCTTGTTTGTTCAAAATTTTGAGCAAATATTTATCTATTTCTTCAGGATTTGTCCAGTCAGCAATATTTTTTTTCATGTCGTCAATCATGCCCATTACTTTTAAATTAGCGCCTCCATGAAGTGGACCTTTCAAAGAACCAATTCCTGCAGCAATAGAAGAATAGGTATCAGTTTCGGTAGAACTGGTTACGCGTACACTGAAAGTAGAATTATTTCCACCACCATGTTCAGCATGCAAAATAAGTGCTAAATCGAGAATTTGTACTTCAAGAGGAGTGTATTGATCTTTTCCCTTTATCATATAAAGAAAATTCTCGGCAAATGAAAAATTTTCGTTTGGATGACGCACGTGTAAGGAACGTCCTTTTTCATGATGACGCAATACATTATAGGCATAAGAAATAATAGTTGGAAACTTGGCAATCAGATTAAGAGACTGTTTGATAAGATTGTCTCGTGAAATATTATCCGGATTTTCATCATAAATATAAAGTTCCAATACGCTACGAGCTAAAATATTCATTATGTTATGTCCTTTAAGGTTCAAAATACTAATGGTAGCTTGATGTTCCAACGGCATTTTTTCATAAATAATATGTGAAAAAGTTTCCAATTCTTCGTTGTTAGGTAAATATCCTGAAAGAAGTAAATAAGCAGTTTCCTCAAATCCCAATCGATTTTCTTTCTGAATGCCATTTACTAACTCTTCCACATCAATTCCACGATAATAAAGTTTACCAGGAATGGGTTTCAATTCACCAGTTTCTGTTCGTTTATAGCCCACTACGTCTCCTATACGCGTTAAGCCTACCAGCACACCAGTATGATCTTCATTTCTTAATCCTCGTTTGACATTATATTTTGTAAAAAGTTCTTTGTCGATTTTACTGGTCTCCTTAATGGTTTCGGAGAGTTTATAAATAAGAAATTCTTCTTTCATTGCTTTTTTTAATTTTTGAAAATGAATATATGTTTGTTTTATATTTTTGTCTCTGAATTTTAATTGTTTCCTTTTTCAAATTGTTCTTTTATGAAATTTAAAGCACTGCCTGCCTTAAACCACTCAATTTGAGTTTGATTATAACTATGTGCAACCTCAAATTGTTCAGTAGTGCCATCACTGTGATGCAACTGAATTTTTAAATTTTTACCAGGAGAAAATTCGGTTAATCCTAAGATACTGATTTTATCATCTTCCCTAATTCTATCATAATCTGATTTGTTAATGAAGGTAAGAGCAAGCATACCTTGTTTTTTTAAATTGGTTTCGTGAATGCGAGCAAACGATTTAGCTATAATAGCTTTTACATTCAAATAGCGAGGCTCCATTGCTGCATGTTCGCGTGATGATCCTTCTCCATAATTTTCTTCGGCTACTACCACACTTCCAATGTTTTCTGCTTTATATCTTCTTGCTGCTGCAGAAACAGGCATGTATTCACCAGTAGGAGGATAAAGAACGCTATTTGTCTTATTGTTGAAAGCATTTACGGCTCCCATTAATAGATTATCCGAAATTTTGTCCAGATGACCGCGATAACGCAACCAGGGACCTGCCATTGAAATATGGTCTGTGGTGCATTTACCTTTGACTTTAATTAACAAAGCCAATTCTATCATATCTTTTCCATCCCAGGCTGGGAAAGGCTGTAACAGTTGCAACCTTTCAGAATGTGGGTCAATATTGATAGGCAATTTTTCCCCAGTAGGAGCAATATAACCTTTTTCTTTTGTTTCATAGCCAACTAAAGGAAGTTCAAAACCAATCGGTTCGCTTAACTTTACTTTTTCTCCTTTTTCATTTACTAAGAAATCAATCAACGGATTAAAGCATAAATCACCGGCAATAGTTAATGCGGCAACTATTTCAGGAGAAGCAAGAAAAGCATGGGTGTTGGGATTACCATCGTTTCGTTTGGCAAAATTTCTATTGAAAGTAGTAACAATAGAATTAGGACGATCAGCAGGAATCAATTTGCGGTTCCATTGACCAATGCAAGGACCGCAAGCATTTGCCATAATAACTCCACCTACTTTTGTAAAAACTTCCAATATACCATCACGTTTAGCAGTAGTTCTGATTTGTTCTGAACCAGGATTGATTAAAAGTTCTGCATTAATTTTCAATTTTTTTTCAATGGCTTGCTCAAAAACAGAAGCAGCTCTTGATAAATCTTCATAGGAAGAATTGGTACAAGAACCAATTAATCCAACTTCCATTTTTTGCGGATAATTTTTTTCTTTCACTATTTTGGCAAATTTTGAAATAGTATAAGCTGCATCAGGTGTAAATGGGCCATTGATATGAGGTTCTATTTCATTTAAATTAATTTCAATTACTTTATCATAAAAATCTTCTGGATGTGCTAACACTTCAGAATCGGCAGTTAAATAATTACTCAATTCGCTTGCTATTTTAGCAATTGAGTTTCGACCGGTAGCATTGAGATATTGTTCAGATTTTTTATCGAAAGGGAATATGGAAGTAGTCGCTCCTACTTCAGCCCCCATATTGCAAATAGTGGCTTTCCCTGTTGCAGATAATGTTTCGGTACCTTCGCCAAAATATTCCAAAACAGCATTTGTAGCACCTTTTACAGTAAGTATTCCGGCTAATTTTAAAATTACATCTTTTGGTGATGCCCAACCTGAAAGTTTTCCTGAAAGTTTTACTCCAATGATTTTTGGCATTCTTAATTCCCATGTAAGTCCTGCCATAACATCTACTGCATCAGCACCTCCTACGCCAATAGCTATCATGCTCAATCCTCCAGCAGTTGGCGTATGCGAATCAGTTCCTATCATCATTCCACCTGGAAAAGCATAATTTTCAAAGATTATTTGATGGATAATTCCTGCTCCGGGTTCCCAGAAATAAATTCCATAATTATTAGAAACTACTTTCAAAAAATCATATATTTCCTGATTAATTTCTTTGGCTTTTTTTAAATCTTCAACTGCTGAAATATTTGCTTCAATTAAATGATCGCAATGAACAGAAGTAGGTACAGCAACTTTTTCTCGTCCTGAATTCATTAATTGTAAAAGTGCCATTTGAGCAGTAGCATCCTGCATAGCTACTCTATCAGGAATAAAATTGACATAATCTATTCCTCGTCGAAAGTTTTTTATCGTTTCATTAGGTGCTAAATGGGTATATAAAATTTTTTCAGTAAGTGTTAATGGATGTCTAAGCTTTGATTGTATTTTTTCAATTTTTATAGAAAATGTTGCATAAAATTGCTGAAAAATTTCTTCGTTTGAAATCATATTTTTCTTATTTTTATTCATCTAATAACAATTTGTTTTGCAAAAGTAATAAAAAAGTTACAATCACTCTATTTTATTTAAAGCAATTATTCATTATAATAAAATTTAATTTTATTTATTTTCTTGAATAAATATACAGTTGATTTTATCATTAAGTTATCAAGAAAGTATTTAATTGAAACAAAAATATTTGCTAATAAATACTTGACATTTTGATTTTTATTGAGAGACTCTAAATATTTGTGCAGTAAATTTTTTAAGTTTTATGTAAATTAAATAATTATAGTTCAAGTTTCCTTTTAACGATGAAAAAGATTTTTAAAACTATTCATTTATTTTTGATTACAAAAAAATGCTTACCTTTGAACAAAATTAAAAATCTTTTACCCTATAGATTAATTTTTTATGAAAAGACAATTAAAAATAGCTCTTGTAGCTCATGATAATCGAAAAGTTGACATGGTAGAATGGGCTTTATATAATGCTGAAATGTTATCTCAGCACAAATTATTTTGTACAGGTACTACAGGTAAATTAATAAAAAAAGCAATGGCAGAAAGAGGAATTGAAGTTGACATTACTTGTATGCATTCAGGACCTTTGGGAGGTGATGCTGAAATAGCTGCTCTTGTTGTTCAGAAAAAAATTGATTTGGCAGTTTTTTTAATCGATGATCTCAATCCTCAACCACACGAAGCAGATATTCAAATGTTGCTTCGTCAATGTAGAATTCATAATGTACCACTGGCTTGTAATCGTTACAGTGCTGATTTAATGATTACCAGCACTTTGTGGGACGATGAAACTTATGTGCCTACAGAACCGAAATATGTTAAATTTGTGCGAGAAGATTTTTTTAATTCTGATGAAGATTTAGATTAAAATAAAAATAATAGAATAACTAAAGTTTCGCATTTCAGAAAGTGCTGGGAATAAAGTAAAAAAGAAGATAAAAAAGTAAAAAGTAGTATATATTAAAAGTAGTATATATTAACTGTATAGTTAAAAAAATAAAAATATGCTACCGGACAAAGTTAGAAGAAGGATTTTGTGAGATTGAAACAGATTTTTATGAAAATAAATTAGAGAGTATAAATATTTTGAAAGGTTTCAAGGCGTTGAAACTGACGGAAAGTTTTTCAAAGTTCAAGAATTTGAAAAGGAGTAGTTACAGTTTTCAAGTGATATTGTTGGCGTTGATTTAATCATGTCACAAGGTGGAAAACGATAGGATCTTCCCTGTCTTGTTAAAAGAAGGAGTTATAACGATAAATAAGGATGTTTTGTTTCGTTTGAAGAATAATCAACGAACTCATTCACGAAAGATATTATGGAAACCTATCAGATTAGATGCTTAATAGAAACACTTTTCAAAGAGACGAAGCAATTGTTGAATCTGGAAGGATGGCAATCCAATGATTTCGATGCACAAAATAGCCGATACCATTGTAAGTATTGATAGTCTACATTTTGTTATCTTTTCGATATCGATATGAGTACTATGAATCGATGGGAGAACTTTTCAGGGTAATGAATGCAGAATGTTTGCAGCAGACGCTTGACGAACGTCTTTGGGGATTATTTTTGGAGTTGCTGTGTGAAATATGCGAAGCATTAGAGAAGGATATTGATGAATTGTTCGAGTTGATCATGAATTGTTCTAAGACGGCAGAATTAGTTTCAAGAATGCTTGTTCCTTCACTCCAGGAAATAGTATGACGGGAATGGAATTATTAACATATTGATAATCAGGATAAAAATAATTAAATCGTACTTCATTGTTTTTATTTGTCAAACCATTAAATCAAAGTACGAAAAAGCATTAGTAAAATAAAAAATTATTCTTTACTTATATTCAATAAGGAAAAATCCACTCTTCCCCAGAACCATTTTTGGTTTTTAACGTAAAAATTTTCATTGTTTTTATCATTTTTTGTCTTTAAAACTTCATCAAAAACAGACAATTTTCATAACGCTTAAGTTTTACCTCACTCATAACCATATTACCTTATTTACTTGGGTTGATTATTTTCTTTCTTTCCATCTGTATTTTATTCTGCTCTTTATAAGGTAATAAGGTTTGATTTATTTGTTTGTTAATGGTTATGAAGGTTTTTAAAATGATAAGGTTTCAATTTTAAAACTTGTTTTTTCCATATTCCATATTGAAAAATCTATTTTTTCCCATGTTCAAATTAATAATTTTATTGTCGGACGAATAATAAAATGCATTTCGAAAAGGCAGCGTCTTTTTATTAAACTTTTTGTCCACGACAAAAATAAACGTTGCCGTATCATATTGGTATTCAGTAATTAAAAAGTTATTTTGGATTGACTTTGTTCGGCGAGCCGAAAATTGACGAGTTTTGGATTTGCGAATTTCGAGTATTTATAGTTTCGTTTAACAACACAACGATAAAAGAATCATCTTTTGTTCATCAGTATAATAAGTCATTTATTTTCATAGAATTCCACAGAGAAGGTACAAAGTTATAGAGAGAAAAATCTCAAAAAACAAACGAAATAGTAAAACGTTTTTTACTTTTTTCAAAACAATTGAAGCGAAGCTGAAATCACTGAAACAACTAAAAAAGTGAAACATTTTTTAAGAAAAAATAAAGTGAGATTTGGAGCAAAGTCCCTCATATAAATGCCTGATTGTCAGAAAATTTTAGACAGTTAAGAATTTTTGTCATGTACTTAGAAATTTTGAAGCAAAGAATTTAATTCCTCATTGATGTTCCTGAGGGTAAGTATTTTTATTAGTATTTATGTTTTTGAAATATCATAATGGTTTTATAAATATTCATTTTTAATTTATTTTTTAGGAAGATTTGATTAAATAATTATAAAAATTAATTTTTATTTTTTAGTACATGTTATAAAAGTCATAATAATTTTTAAGGAAAGAATATTTATAATTATTTAATATCATTTTTAAGAATAAATATAGTAATTTTGCAAAGATTTTTTAATAAATATTCATTACGACATGAATTATATTAAAAAATTATACACAAAAAGTTTTATGGGCAAATTCCTATGATTTTTGATATAAAATAGACAACAACTTATGAAAAACAAGAATAACCGTTTAAAAATGATTTCTGAAATCCTTCGTACACATGTTGTAGGAAGTCAGGAAGAATTACTAAATCTTTTAAAAGAACAGCACTGCGAGGTAACTCAAGCAACTTTATCGAGAGATTTAAAACAATTAAAAGTTGCCAAAACTCCTCTCTCAAACGGTGGATATAAGTACGTATTACCCACCTATAATAGACCTTTGCCTTCCGTTTCAGAAAATTCTTTGGAAAATTCTCCAGCTAATGGAGCTATTTTAAGTCTTGAATTTTCAGGACAATTAGGCGTAATGAAGACAAAGCCTGGTTATGCAAATGCCATTGCGTGGGATATTGACAATCGTTCTTCTGATTATATTTTAGGTACCATTGCAGGCGATGATACTATTTTAATTATTCCACGTGAAGGAGTATCCAGAGAAGACATAACAGAAATTATAAAGGAAATATTTAGTAACTGATAATCAAATTTTAAGTAAATCTTTAAAAAGTATTTTAAAATAGATTTAAAAAAGATGGAGAAAGATTTTAATATTGATGAAATTACGGTTCAAGTAGCCGATGAACGTTTTTTAGGATATGTTGATACGATTCTGAAAACAATTGAAGATGCTGCTAAAGTGCGTGGTACAGGCATAGCTCGCCGTTCGCCAGAATATATTGCACAAAAAATAAAAGAAGGTAAAGCTATTATTGCTCTTCAGGGAGAGGAATTTGCAGGATTTTGTTATATTGAAACGTGGAGCGATAAAAAATTTGTAGCCAATTCAGGATTGATTGTGGTGGAGAAATTTCGTGGACACGGTTTAGCAAAACGAATTAAACAGAAGGCTTTCGAACTTTCACGTCAGCGTTATCCTGATGCAAAAATTTTTGGATTGACTACCGGACTGGCTGTAATGAAAATAAATTCTGAACTGGGTTATAAACCTGTAACATTTTCAGAACTTACCAGTGACGAAGCTTTTTGGAAAGGATGTGAAAGTTGTGTAAATTATGATATTCTCCAAAGAACTAATCGCAAATATTGCCTTTGTACAGCTATGCTTTACGATCCTGCAAAAGAAGAGAACAAAAATAATCAGCCGACTGAAAAATGATTTATCAGTTGTTATTTATCGATAAAAAACTAATTTTAAACTAATTATAACTTAAAATGAAAGAAAAAGTTGTTTTAGCATTCAGTGGAGGTTTGGATACTTCGTTTTGTGTAAAATATTTATCAGAAGAAAAAGGATTTGATGTTTACACTGCCATAGCCAATACAGGAGGCTTTTCAGAAGAAGATTTAAAAAAAATTGAAGAAAAAGCTTATCAATTAGGAGCAGTAAAACATGTAACATTAGACATTACAAGAGAATTTTATGAAAAAGGCATTAAATACATGGTTTTCGGTAATGTTCTTCGCAATGGCACTTATCCTATTTCAGTTAGCTCCGAAAGAATTTTTCAAGCAATAGCCATCATCAACTATGCGAAAGAAATTGGTGCTAATTATGTAGCTCATGGAAGTACTGGAGCGGGAAATGATCAGGTTCGTTTCGATTTAACATTTCAAGTGTTGGCTCCTGAAATAAATATCATTACTCCCATTCGTGATTTATCTCTCACGCGTGAATACGAAATTGATTATTTAAAGCAACATGGCTACGAAGCTGATTTTAAAAAAATGGAATACTCCATTAATAAAGGTTTGTGGGGAACCAGTATTGGGGGTAAGGAAACATTGAAATCAGAGCAAACACTTCCAGAAGAAGCTTATCCTTCGCAAGTAACTGAAAAAGAAGAAAAAATTATTTCTATTGAATTCGATAAAGGAGAAATTTGCGGTATCAATGGAGAAAAAAAGACAGATAAAATTGCCTTGATTCAACAGTTGGAAAACATAGCTTCAAAATATGGAATTGGTAGAGATATGCACATTGGCGATACCATTATTGGCATAAAAGGACGAGTGGCTTTTGAAGCTGCAGCTCCGATATTAATCATTAACGCTCATAAAATGCTTGAAAAACACACACTTACCAAATGGCAACAATACTGGAAAGATCAATTGGGTACGTGGTATGGTATGTTTCTGCACGAAGCACTTTATCTGGAACCTGTTATGCGAGATATTGAAAAATTTCTGGAAAGTTCTCAGAAAAATGTTTCTGGAACCGTTTATATCAAACTTCGACCTTATTGCTTTACTCTGGTAGGTGTTGACAGTCCTTTCGACTTGATGAAAACTGAACTTGGTGAATATGGCGAAACCAATAAAGGTTGGACAGCCGAAGAAGTAAAAGGATTTATCAAAATGATGGCAAATCCTTTAAAAATTTATTATAATATTCAAAAGAAGAATCAATAAATAATATAAATTAAATGATTATCCACATTTAACTCGACAAGTGAATTACTTTTTGTAACTTTTGTTTTTTAGTATCTGATAAATTTTATATTAAATTGATGGTTATCGATTCATTCTGTTGTTTTTGAATTGATCTCGTCCAGTGGACTGAAAACTGACAAGTTTCGAGTTCTCGAGTTTTGAGTATTGCAAGGTGTGTGGATTCGAGGTCGAGGTGCAAATTTGGAGTCACAAGTTTGGAGCAACAAAAGAAAAAATTTCTGTGTTTTCCCTGTGTAAATTGTCGTGTTTTTTGCGTAAAAAATCGTTTATTTTTACAAAGCTCCATAAAGAAGGTATAAAAATTACAGGAGAAAAATTTTTTATAAGATAATTTAGTAGTTACAGTGGGTGCCAAGACAATTGAAGTGAAGCGATATCGCCGAAATGACTAAAAAATAACACTTTTTGAAGCAAAAAAGTAAGTAGATTTTGGGCAAAGCCCAATTTCGAAATAGTATTCCATTGTTCATTTGTAAAAATGACGTTATATTATTCCAAATTAAATTTAATCAAAAGAATTCCTCGAGGCTTGCCTCGAGGTTATTCATTCCCGGTATAATAAATCATATTATAAATTTTACTCACCCAGCAATCTCCAAACAAAAAAATAGCTTTATATTTGTATTTTAAAAAATTATATTGAAATACTTTTTGAAATTAATAATGTTTGAAAATTTCTCAAATATTCTATTAAGTGTCGCTGTTTACCCTCTTACTTTTTCAGCCGTTTTTTCTTTACTTGTAATTATCGGCTTGTTAATATGTTCTGCTCTTATTTCAGGATCAGAAGTAGCTTTTTTCTCCTTATCTCCACAAATTAAAAATGAATTTGAAGAAAGTAATAAAAAAACCGAAAAAAAAGTTTTAGAACTTATCAATCATCCCCAACGCTTGCTGGCAACTATCCTAATAGGGAACAATTTCGTTAATGTTGCTATCATTTTGTTGTTGTTTTATTTTACCAATTCTATTTTTGATTTTTCCAATGCTCCTGTGTTGGGTTTTATTATCGAAACCATTGTAATTACTTTTATTTTGCTGTTTTTTGGAGAAGCTTTACCTAAAATTTATGGAGCACAGTATCCTAAAAAAATGACACTTTTTACAGCTTCTTTCATTTCAGCACTGGAAAAAATTTTCCGTCCAGTAGCCAGTTTATTGATTAATTCAACTTCTATGGTTAACAAAAAACTTGAAAAACTGAAAAAGTCAGAGATTTCTATTGATGAACTTTCACAGGCATTAGAATTAACAACTGACAATAAAGATGAAGATAAGGAGATGCTTGAAGGTGTTATTAAATTTGGCAACACTCGTGTAGCTGATATTATGACTTCACGTATTGACATGGTAGCAATTGATATTAAAACCAATTTTAAGGAACTTTTAGACCTTGTTGTTTCTACAGGATATTCTCGTATTCCAGTTTATTCTGGCAATCGCGATAATATCAAAGGTATTCTTTATATCAAAGATTTGTTGCCTCATCTGGATAAACCTGCCCATTTTCGCTGGCAAAGCCTTATCAGGCAAGCATATTATGTTCCTGAAACAAAAAAAATTGATGATTTGCTGAATGAATTTCAGAAAAACAAGGTTCATTTTGCACTCGTGGTTGACGAATATGGTGGAATTTCAGGAATGGTTACACTGGAAGATATTCTGGAAGAAATTATTGGTGAAATCAGTGATGAATACGATGAAGAAGAAAAATTATATACTAAAATCGACAATCATACTTTTATTTTTGAAGGAAGAATATCGTTGAATGACTTTTTCAAAGTGACAGGAATTGATGAAGAAGAATTCTCGAAAGTAATAAAAGAAGTAGAAACACTGGCTGGCCTCATTCTGGAACTGAAAGGAGAAATGCCTGCCAAAAATGAACAGATTGAATATGAACGTTATATTTTTGAAATTTTATCGATAGAAAACAGACGAATAAAAAAAGTAAAACTTCATATCAAGGCAGCACAGGATAATTTAGAAGAAAATGAAAAATCAGTTTGAAATGATTTTAACCTTCGTGTTTCCCATATTAAATATTAGATTTGAAAGTAAATGTTGGATAACCAATGAATAAACATCTCTTAAAAACATTGACGATGGGTGGAGTACTTGTACTGTTCATTTCCTGTAACAGAAAACAAACACCTCGCCCGTATGGATATTTTCGCGTAGATTTACCTTCAATTTCTTACAGAATGCTGGACACGTTAGGTTTTCCCTATCGGTTTGAAATTTCATCCCATGCCAATGTTGCTATTAAAAAGCCAAAACAAGTTGATGAAAAATATTGGATAGATATTAATTACCCAGACTTGAATGCCACTATTTATTGTAGCTACAAATCTATTCATGGAAATTTCAATAGTTTGTCAGAAGATTCACGTAAAATCGTTTATAAACATACAGTTCGTGCTGATGCCATTCAGGAAAAAGTTTATGAAAATCCATCCAGAAAAGTGTATGGAATTCTCTACGAGTTAAAAGGAAATACTGCTTCACCTGTGCAATTTGTTCTGACAGACAGCACACGACATTTTTTTAGAGGAGCCTTGTATTTTAACAATGTTCCCAATAAAGATTCGATAGCTCCGATGCTAGATTTTGTACGAAAAGATATTATCAAATTGATGGAATCTTTTGAATGGAAGCCATGATGCATAAATATTTTAAGACGCGAGAAGGGGTTATTTTGATTTGGCAAGTGACAGAAAGCAAAGAAGAACTTTTTCAACAATTGGATGGGCAAACAATTGATTTATTGGAATATGAAAAACTGAAAAATGAAAGGCGTCAAGTAGAATATTTAGGAACTCGAATTGCTTTAAAAAATTTGCTGAATAAGAAAATCGATTTTTTTCATACTTCTGAAGGTAAACCTTATCTGGAAGATGAAAGTTATCAAATTAGTATTTCTCATAGTCAGCAATGGATAGCTGTGATAGCCCATCCAAATCTTACAGTAGGGATAGACATTGAATGCTTTCAACCAAAAATTCTGAAACTCTATGAACGTTTTTTAAACGAGGAAGAATTAAGATGTTTTGGAGATGAAAAGAATATACGAAAATTAACCTTAATTTGGTCAGCTAAGGAGGTGATATATAAGATTATTGGAAGTGAAGCAGTTAATTTTTCTCATCAAATTCAAGTTTTACCTTTTAAATTGAAGGAAAGTGGAGAAATAAGGACCCTGCATATTCCGTCAGAAAAAATATTTCGACTCCATTATAACCAAACAAATGATTACGTATTGGTTTATGGAGCAGTAGAAAAAACACATAAAGAAAAAATTGAAAAATGATTTTTTTAACCACCTTTTTAATTTATTACTGAAATTGAAGAAACATGAAAAATGTATATGAAAAAATCCTTTTCAACAGAAAAAATAATCATAAAATGTTGGCGATATTACTTGATCCTGATCAATGTCAGGGAAGTTTATTGTCAGCCATACTGGATACCTTAAAAAAAGAGATTCCTGATTT
>Ga0209204_1000595_pt1 | contig 38746 bp, 31 predicted proteins | sample AD_JPNMR2_MetaG_FD_184425 | JGI IMG/M metagenome (GOLD analysis project Ga0209204, IMG submission 184425) | Active sludge microbial communities of municipal wastewater-treating anaerobic digesters from Japan - AD_JPNMR2_MetaG (SPAdes) (version 2) | ecosystem: Engineered > Bioreactor > Anaerobic...
CAATCATCTCTTTTTGGATATCAAAAAGAAAAATATGGTCTTTAAAAAAATCAATTCTTTTATTTTTAGGAATTACATCCAATATTGGCAAAATTAAATTACCTTCGCCAGCAAATAAATCTATCCATGTATAGTTATGAAGAACGTCTTTAATTTCCGGAAAGATAAATTTTTTAAAAATGTCTATAGATGTAAGGTGTGCTCCAAATTCTCTTCTTTTTCTCTCCCCAGAAATATAAGTTGCCGTTCCTAAATCTCTAACATACCCGCCTTTTTTATCAAGTTTAACAAGAAGTTTTTCTTTTTTGGATTTGTATTTAACTTTTTGTTTCATAATTTTATTTTATCAAACCATCAACGCTAACGCCCAACGCCGGGCAATTTTTTCAATTCAGCCCCTGACTCAAATTTTGTAATTGTATGTAAAGTAACGTCAGCAAGCTTTGATAACTTGTCTTGAGAAATACTCTTCTTCTCTCTATATTTTTGATATTTCTGGCAATTATTGAAATATTTTTTGACATTGTAGTAAAATTTTACTATACTTTATATACAGAAATAAAATTTTCATACTATAATTAGTATATGAAATTTTTAATGAAAAGGCAAACAATAAATTCAAATTTCTTTATCGGCTCGCCCGCGAAGCGGGCAATGCGGGCGGGCAAAAATTCATTTCCCCCAAACCCCCTTTTCTTTTTGCCCGTCCGCTTCTTGGGTTTGTCAAAAATTTTTCAGAAGAAGACGGGCTAAAACAAGTTTCAATGCCAGCCTTCCTATGATAATATCTTATTTTCCAATGCCTCCTCAAATTCTTTTTCCAATGTTTTATTATAGAACGGCAATCCCATTAGTCTAAAATGTTTATTCTCAAATTTCAAATTCGTATCTGCCTTATTTTCTATCTCAAGTAAAAATTTTTGTTTCCACCCTTCTTTAGAATTTTCAAATTTGCCTTGTTTATCTTTGAATTGATCTCCCTTTGGTTCAATAAAAATCTGATAAATACTAATAACCTTGTTCCTTTTCTTCAAAATCATTATGAAATCTGGTTCAAATGGCCTACCTTCATCAAAATCAAAAACTTGGAAAAACTTTTCATTCCTAAGCAAGGCAATATCTGAATATTTTTTCCTTAACTTTTCTATAAAGCCATCAATGAAGTTTATAAACTCCTGCTCCTCGCTTGTTCCATAAAGTTCATTTTGAGCATACCAATCTGCATCTTTTAAATTTATACTTTGTGTTCCCTTTGCGCGTTCATCATCGCTGTCTATTTTTAGAATTTTGTCTCTAAAAACATCTTTGAGCATTCTTGCCTTAAATAATGTTGTCCCTACGAACTCTGATGTATTTACTCTTGCTTGCTCCGCTATTTCTTTAATTATGAATAAAGCTATGTTTAATTTCTCCTCTGGTGTTGAGTTATTAACTTTTTCTTTTTGGCCCGAAATTTCTACTTCAACACTGCCTAAATAATTCGGCGATAATATAAATTCTTTAATAGATTTTAAATGAGGAAAGTATTTTTTAAGATTATTAAATTTATAAAACTCAAACTTGTCTAAAGCATTACGAATTACATTCTCTCCAAAATCAATAAATTTATATTTTATTTTTGCCATTGCAATAGTTGAAGATTTTGGGTTTTCAGTCCCTGTCTGCGTGCTACGCACAGGCAGGTCATCTAAAATAATTTCCTCCTTTAATTCTCCGGTTTTTAATTTATATGGATAATTATCTTTAATTCTTGCATCCTGCAAGCTAAATATTTCCGTTCTCGGATTTTGTATTCTGTCATTTATAAAAATCACTCCATTTTTCCAAAACTCCGTTTTCTTAAAAGAGTCTTTAATAAATAATTCTCTTTGAACATACTTTTCGGGTAGAATCCCCATTTCTGTAAGGGTAGTTTTAATCTCCTGAATATACTTTGGTTCCTGAAAACAATGATAGTGTAATGTTTCAATAATACGTAGTTCGTTTTTAACATCATCATCAAATTTTCTTTTGTATCTATCCTGTGTTTCATCTAATTGAAATGGAAAATATCTCGCCCCTCTGCCAATAAGCTGTGCTTCCCCCATTGTAGTATTTCCCGGTTTATATTTACCGTGAATCCATTCCCCATCCCGGGTATTGTAAAGCCTGACAATATCAAATAAATTAAGCACATCCCAACCCTCATTGAGCATATTAACCGCAAAAATGGCTCTTATTTCATTATTTTTGCTTTCTAAAGAATTAAGTTTTAATTGCTTTTCCTCATCAACATTCTCTGAGTCCAAAAGCATAACTTTACTTGAAGAAAAATCCTCTTGTAGTTCTCTAATTAGATTGTCAAAAGTTATATTTTCTCTCTCAAAATAATTAAATGCTTTTTCTAAATCCGTTCCTTTCGCTCTATTTTTAATTTCTTCAAAATCTTTTGTTTTCAAGTTTTTTATCTTTGTCAAGAATCCTTCATAGTTCTCTTTTGATTCTTTAATACTTTTAGATTTAAAAAGAATAACCGGCTTTAATCTTATTTTATTCTTTTCAGCAATTTTTCTGCGGTACTGGCTTAAAATTACCGCCTGAAGCGCCCTATCAATTGGCTCTAAATCTGCCTGCAAAACCTCTATTTCTTTTGAATATTTATCCAAGCGAAATTGTTTTAAGTCATACTGAAAAATAATTTTATCTTCATATTTTTTAACAATCTCCGGATTACTTAAATCAATTGTAGCAGTAAATTCTAATAAAATATTCCTTTGGTTTTTCTTAAAAATTCTTTCAATAATTGTATATTCCCATGTTTTCTTTTCTTCATCTAATTCTTTACTTAATTTTCCTTTTGTTAATGTTTGTAAATGGTGCGCTTCATCAGAAATTAAAACAATATCTTTCCCTTCAAAATCTTCTTCAGTTAAAACATTTTCTCTTGGTTGATTCATTCTAGTGTGTAATCCTTGAATGGTTGTAAAAAGGATATTGATATTTTCTTCATTTACTCCTTCAAAATTTTGAACTTCTTTTACAAAAACTTCTTTTTCTCCAAACTTAATTTTTTGGGCAAAAAGATATTTTTCAGATAGAGGATTTAAGAAATTGTCTTTTGTTTTCTCAATAATGTTGGTGCTATTTACAAAAAATATAAAATTTCGATAGCCCTGCTTGTAAAGCTGCAAAATGTTGGCGGCCATAATAATCGTCTTTCCGCTACCAGTTGCCATATGAAAAAGAAGTTGTGCCGGCCATTGCCTTTTTTGATACTCAGAAAAATAAAAATCAAATCTGCCCAAAGCTTCTTTCTGATATTCCCTCAATTCAAATTTTGAATTGAGATTTTGAACTATTTCAGCATCAACCCTTGATTTAAAATAATCTTCTCCGTGTGCTTCTTTTAATGAATTAAAAGTTTCGTAAAGCATAAATTACATTGCTAACCAAAAATTTAACGGCATTTTAACAATTTTGTCTTTTACCAATTCTAAATTAGTTCTCTGTCCAATAATAATTCCGTAATCATATCCGCCAATAGTTTTACCGGTATTTTCCACTTGTTTTATGCCATCATCTTCTTTCCCAAAACCAACTTCAATAATAATTTTCTTTTCTCTACCGATTCGTAGAACAAAATCAGCCCCTCCAGATGAAGAGTCATGCATAATTTCAATACTTCCGTATTTTTTTTCTTTTTTCTGAAAATCTTTTTTAAAAATTAGCGCCAAATAATCTTCTAAAATTTTTCCTTTAACCTCCGGAGGTAAAATACCGCTCAATATACTAATCCGTAAAGACGGAGAAATAAACAAAAATTTTATTGGTTTTCTAACCCTCACGAATTTCTGACCGTAACTTTTAATTTCCACCAAAACACCGCTTTGGACTAAAGCGTCCAGAACACCCCTAACTGGTCTATAATCCAGTTTCAAGGTATTGCATAGTTTATCAATATCCGTGCTGTCAGAACTTGCTATTAAATAGAGTAAATCTTTTATTTTAGAGATTGTCTCTGAACTGAACCTTTTCATTTCAAGCAAATCTTTAGTTATGAGTTTATCTATCACTCCGGAAATCAGTTCAAAAACAATTGATTTTTTATTTTTTAATCTTAAAACAAACGGAAATCCACCGAAATACAGATAATCCTGTTCTGCATTAGGCGGTAGTTTACTGAAATATATAGAAATTTCATTCTGTTTATCTTTGCAAAAATCAAATAACTCTTTAGAATTTTTACTTGTCAAAACCGCTTCAATAAGGGTATCCGATAACCCTCCTTGAGGAAGGATGTTATTTTTCAAAATTACATATTCATTAAATTTAAGAGGATATAATTCTTCCAAAAGAGACCTTCTTGATAAATCAGGATTTACTTTTAGTTTCAACGCTGATGAACCGGTGGCAACAATCAGAATATTTTTATGACTTTTTGTCATATCAAAAACATTTTTCAAAAACAATCCCCATTTTTCATCATAATGAACTTCATCTAAAAGAATTAACAATTTTTTGTTCAAATCAACAAACCTGATATTATTTACTTCCTGATAGTAGTTGAAAAATTCTGTTATACTTATACCCTCTGCTGATAAACGACTGACATCCAAATAAATCTTATCGTAATTCTGTGAAATAACATTTCCGTAGTTCATTTTTTTATAAGATGGAATAAATTTCGGCGCATAATAAAGTTGCGCTAAAAGTGTAGTTTTACCTACACCTCTTATACCGGATAACAGATTAATCTTTTCTATTTCTTCCAATCTATTACCGGCAAATTTTTCCAAAAGAGTTAAATAATACGAAAAGATATACCTGGTAGGGTTAAGCCCTCCCTCTTCATCGTAGATATAGCCGGAAAATAACTTGTCTATTTCCGATATCCACAAACGATAGAAATTCTCAATTTTATATTTATTTACCATATATTTTAATTGTATTCTAATCCAATCAAAATATCAAATTCAATTGTATTCTAATCCAATTGAAAATTATTTATTCTCAATCTTCATAAAACTCCCTGTTTAACTTCTTATCCTCCTCACTCACCCCATATTCCTCATCATCAATTTCGCTGTAATTCACATACCAATGATTTTTATCTAAACATTCCAGCAAGAATCTTTTTTGGTCATCAATTGATAAATCAGCAAAATCCTTTGCGTGTTCGTCAATTGCTTTAACATCAACTTTATAACTTAAAAATGCTTTTTCTTTCATTGCATCCCATAATTTTTTCAATTCTTCTTTTGTTTTTGCCTTTTTAATCTCATCAGCAAAATTTTCATTCCATTTCATAAGTTCTAAATAGACAAAATCACCACCACCTTTCCAGCCAACTTCCTTTGAAATACCTCCTAATTCACCAGAAGTAACTTTTTTCAATCGAGCAACAGTAACGCTATTTATATACTCCATTTGTTCAGTTAATATAAATTGCCTTTTCATTTTCATTGCAACAGCTCCTGTCGTACCACTACCAGCAAAGAAATCAAGTACCAAATCACCTTCATTGCTGCCAAGATGTAAAATCCTTTGAATAAGTCTTTCAGGTTTTGGCGTAGAGAAAGTAAAATCATCAAATAAATTAACTATTTCTTTCCTCGATATTTGGTTATGACCAACTTCATCATATAGCCAAATACTTTTACAAACTACTCCGTGTTGAACTTCACTAAGAAACTGTTTTAATTGTGGTTTTGCGTCATTGTTAGGACCAAACCAAATCCTATTGTCTTTTAATAATTTTAAATAATTCTCTTTAGAAGTTTGCCAACAACTTCCTTTTGGAGGATAAACAATTTTGCCTGAAGGTGTTTCTATAGGATAGTCATATTCTTTTTTATATGTTTTTACAGAAAAACCTCCCGGTTTCCAGGGTCCACGCGGATCATTATCAGGATTAAAATATCTATTATTCATTTCATCTGTACGTGGTAATAAATTTGGTTTGAAGGACTCTTTATTTTTAGCAAAAACAAGAATATGATCATGATTGTCACTGAACCATTTTGCATCATTGGCAGGTGAATATTTTTTTTGCCAAATAAAATTTATAACAAAGTTCTCTCTTCCAAAAATTTCATCACATAATATTTTTAAATAATGACCTTCATTATCATCAATATTTATCCATATTGTTCCATCATTACTTAATAAATCTTTTGCAACTATTAATCTATTTTTCATAAAGATTAACCAACTGGAATGATTAAAGCTATCATTATATTTAAAACTATCTTTACCTGTGTTGTAGGGCGGGTCAATGTAAATCAGTTTTACTTTTCCAGCGAAGCGTTTTTTGAGAGAGTGAAGGGCTAAAAGATTATTCCCTTTAATGATTAAATTGTCTTTTATGTCTCCGTTATCGTCTGTCCGAAAGCCGTCAAACTTATGTTCACCTTTAGCGTCAATTCTTTTTGCATTAGTAAAAACTTTGGGGTCAAACAAGCGGCTGATTTCATCGGGCGCTAAAATTTCATTCCAGAAAATTTCATCTCGTTTTTGATCTTCTTTGGTCATTCCACCTTCTAAAACACAATCTTTATAGGGCCATGACAAAACTACTTCTTTTTTCTCGCTAATAAATTCTCCCTTTTCATCAATTAAACCGATTTTATTCTTAAAGGCAGTATAAGAATCCGGCAAAAATTGTTTATTAGAAACAAACTTTATGAATTTATCTTTGTCAAAAATAAGCGTCCCATCTACTTCAACAAAAAATACCTCTTTCATCTTTTCGTGGGACAAAAGAAGTTTTATTAAATCCCTATCCAATTTTAAAGCAAGCTCAATAATTTTATTCTTTAAGATCTCGCCTTCACTTACAAGTCGCTCATCTTTTTGAAGTAATGATTTTAAATTGTTTAATAAATTTTCCATAATTTTATTTTATTAAATCATCTACGCCAACCTCTAATGCTTTGGCGATTTTTGTTAATGTTTCTATTGTAGGATTTTTATTAACTCCATTCTCTATTTTTACAATTGTATTAAGCGACAAATTAGCAAGGCGAGCCACTTTTTCTAAAGAATAGCCCTTTTTCTGCCTTAATTTCTTTAGATTTTCAGAGATTTTATTTGACATTTCCATAATCATTGTTTAACATTATAGTATATAGAATAAATTATAAACTTTTTTGTTTTTCTATTATAATGATAAACAAGAATTCAAAAATAGTCAATCAAAAACAGCTTTTGAAAAACAAACTCAACGCTTTTGAGCAAAAAAGCGATAATCGGTTCGAACTCGCCGCCCGATTCATAAACTCCGTAAAAACAAGCTGAAATTATCGCTTTGCAAGGAAATCCCGAACAGGATCGCGATTTTCTAAAAAAGATTGGTTCGAACTTTCTTTTGAGCGGGCAGAAATTGTTTTTTAATTTCAAAAATCCCTATAAAATCCTTGCTTCTGCCGAGCCCGAGCAAAACGAGGGCAAGGCAAGAACCCTCAAAAACACAGAAATTGAATATTGGCGGAGGGGGTGGGATTCGAACCCACGTCCCGATTTCTCGAGAACACGCTTTCCAAGCGTGCGCACTCGGCCACTATGCGACCCCTCCAGAACAAAGAATTACTGGGTGGAATGTCTTATGAAGAGTCTTGCCGGTAATTCATAGCCGGCTTTAATTCGTTTTTGAAGAAGTTTTTTTGCCCTGCGATTGAGTTTTTCAAAGGGACGATTTCCCTGCTCAAATTCCTGTAATTGTTTTCTTGCTGCCTTCATTTTTCTGTGATAATACTTTCTTAAAAGCCGCTGCTGTTTCTTCATCCATACCTCCTGTAAAACGCATTTTTATAAGGAATATTTTACTTGAATAGCCAGTCAGGTGTCAAAATTGCAATTTGCTTGAAGACGATTTTCTATAAACAATGTCAATCAATTTTTTCACTGGTTCTATTCTTGAAAGTGTGTATTTTTTTAGCCATATCGAAGGCACAAGGGTTCTGTGGACTTTTTCCCATTGCTTCGCAACCTTTCGTACATTTTTTAAGGACTCAAGAAGATGCCTTTTTGCATCTTTTGTCCTGAAGGGATTTATTCTTTCTGGTTCTCCTGCGAGATGTGCCTGCTGAAGAAAATTTCTTGCACAAGCAAATGCTGAATTACGCAGGTTTTGAAGTTGTTCTGACAATCTTCTGCATTCTGAAAAATGAGCTGTTCTTATACCCTTTTTCTCGCAGAATTTAAGGAAACCATCTACCCATTCAGAGATATCGTCAGGTATCTTGCTATCCCATGCGATTTTTCCAGCAAGCACAAGGGTATCCAAACTTGCTTCAAGCCCTTCGCATGGGCTTACAAAGGTATTATATCTGCTCCATCCAGTTGCAACAACTCCCTTCATTTTTATCGTTTCCGCACATTTTACCCAGGCAAGCATATTGGCTATTCTTGCCTGAACGTATGGGATATCAACATAAGCACCATCTGCGCCCTTGAATGCAGAAGCTGCCCAGAGATTGCAGCCAGCATTCATAAATTTATCAATCGTTTCTCTGGTGACAAATTTGAATGGGTCTATTCCATAACTCCAGCACATTAAATCTGCCTGTTTGCCAATTTTTTTTACCTCAGATATGTTCCAAGTTCTTATCATATCGTCCCATATAATCGGTCTGATGTCTCTTTCATTGAGAAATTGCAACAAAGGTTCCAGATGATAAAGATAGAGTGATGCTTTACCATGTTTTTCAATAAATTTTTTACAGGCAGAGCAACTACCAAAAGACCAGACCTCGTCACCGCCAAGATGAAAGTGTTTGATGCCGGTATGGGTTAAAAGCACATCTTTTATCATCTGTAAAACAATATCCCTGGAATCAGTTTTCAAAGGACAAAGATCACTGACATTATCAGGAATCTCTCGCAGGTGTTTGAACCGTCTTTTTGAAAGGACATTTTCCATGTGTCCGAAACTCTGCACAAGTGGAATTACTTCAATGCCCAAAGATGCTGCCTTTGAAACAAATTTTTTCACAGTGCTTTCAGTATAGGCGGTTTCATTTTTTAGTTCTGGATAAGTTTTCCATGGATACATGTCCTCCCATTCAACAACAATACAATTTATCCTGGCTTCAGCAAGGATTTCCAGTAGTTCAAAAAGACGTCCAGATGTAGGTGGAAGTCCTTTTAAGTCAAGATGTATCCCTCTTATAGCAATGGCTGGTTTACTGCGAACAAAAAACTCATTATTCATGCTGGCTCCCTGTTGTAAGATGAATTCCAAAAATAAATCTTCCTGTGTTTTTTTCTGCCCTGTGTGAATAAAATACGTGAGTGTTTTCGTATGTGCAAATTCTACTGATAAGTATGTTTTCTTTTTTTACGCCTTTCTCAATCAACTGAGAAACCACAATACCTTCTAAATCAAGATGCCATCCATCCTTGTGTTCTGAAATAAAATCCCGGTATTTGTCTGAAAATTTCTGGATTATTTCACTGCCAACATTGTAACAGTTCTTACATATCGCAGGGCTGATGCCTGCGATGATTTTTCCACTATCACATCCACAGGTTTCAGCCATCTTATCCACAAGTTTTCCACAGATATTAAGATCGCATCCCTTCCATCCGCTATGACACACTCCTGCCACATGTCTTACTGGTTCATAAAGTACAATGCCAACACAGTCAGCAAGAGTTACAGCGAGAGTCAGTCCTTCATATTCAGTGAACATTCCATCGCCTTCAATAATTTCCGTATCAAGAAATTTTCCACAATGTCGCCTGCCTATATGGTGGATGATATCGCTATGAACCTGTTTCAATAATAAAAATCTATCTGGTGATATTCCCAACCTGGCTGCTGTCAGGACCCTGTTTTCTCTCACTTTTTCAAAACTATCATCAGTATTGAAACCAAGATTGCAAGTTTCAAAGGGCCATGTGGATAAACCGCCAGAGCGTGTTGTACAAAAGTTGAAAACAGGAATTTCGTCAAAAGAAATATAATAGGGCAGATGCGAGTAATTCATCAGTTTTCCAGCTTCTTTTCAAACTTTTTTTGCTGTACAACAAGTGTAATATCAGCTCTTGTTTTTTCAACAATTGTCCTGAGGACATCAACAACCCTTCTTAATCCACGAGTAATCATATCAGGATAGTCAAAAGAACTTGTAAAGTAATACACTTCATCCATCAAAGAAAGAAACTGTTCCATATTGGATGTGTGATCCTGCCTCATCTGGTCAAGAATGTGCCTTCTTAATTCACCCATCGCCTCTGCAAGTCCATGTAAATAACTGATTCTGTCAAAGACATCAAAGTCAGGAACAAATAAACTATTTTCCTTAACAATTCTGTAAAACACAAGTGCCTCAATCAATTCTTTTTCAGCATTATGTACAAACCCAGCATACAAAATTTCAGGAAACTTCACAAGAATTTTTTTCGCTGCAACAATGGACGACATCGCCTGCTCGAGAAGGTTTTTGCTTTCTTCGAAATCTCCCTGATGCATTTTTTTTATTGCGCGGGCAGAATATCGTGTAACTTCTCTTGAAAGTTTCAATGCCTGTTCCCGTGCTTTGTCCTCAGATTCAAAAAAATTTCTTATGTCTTTTTCTAAATTTTCTAATATATTCTGTTTCCTGGTAGTGACTTTCATAATATTCCTCCAGTTCTTTCTGTATTTGCGGTACCCGGTTATAAGAGATTTTTTTCTCTTTGCTATCTATGGATTTAGATTTTTTTTCGTTTTTTCTTTTTTCTAAAATGGCGAGAAATTCCTCTACTTTGAGAATTTTAAACCCTGCGAATTTTGCTCTGTTTCTAATTTGATTATCGTTTGAAACGATAATGCTTGTTTTGTCTGCGCAAGCAAGTTTTCTGATAATCACGCTATCAGCGGATTCGTCATCAGACCAGATGATTTTGATGCCCGGGTGAGATGAAGAAATGCTAGTCCATCCGTCGAATACAACCGTAAATTTTACAGATGGATGCTGGTTGCAGTATTCTTTCAGGGAAATAATCAGAGATAACCTGTCATCAAAAATTTGTTTGCCCTGATTCCATAATCTGTGCTTGATGATATTGTTTCCATCCAGAATATAGTGCATATAAATCAGAGTACAGGGAAATAATTTTCAAGTTCATACTGGCTAACGCATATTCTGTATTTATCCCATTCAATCTTCTTGTTTTCTATGAATTTTGTAAATATATGTTCACCGAGGGCATCCCTAACAAGTTTGCTCTTTTCAGTTTCATGAATGGCCTCGATTAAACTACCGGGCAATGTTTCTATGCTGTTTTTTGCCTTTTCTTCAGCAGTCATTTCATAAATGTCTGTAATGTCTGTTTCAACAGGTTCTGGCAATTTGAGATTTTCGTCTATTCCAGCGTATCCAGCAGCAAGAATCACTGTAAAGGCAAGATACATGTTGCACGCAGGGTCAGGACTTCTCAATTCAATGCGACTGGCGCTTTCCTTGCCAGGTTTATAAATGGGAACCCGAACAAGGGCAGAACGATTTTTTCTTCCCCAGGAAATATAAACTGGCGCCTCAAATCCAGGAACAAGCCGTTTATATGAATTAACCCATTGATTGCATATGGATGTAATCTCCCTGATGTATTTCAGAATGCCTGCAGTGTATGACTTTGCAATTGATGAGAGATAATTCGGGTCTTTCTCATCAAAAAATGCGTTTTTGCCATCTTTGAAAAGGGACTGATGAATATGTAGTCCGCTTCCATTATGACCGAAAAGGGGTTTTGGCATAAATGTTGCATAAATACCATGTTCAGCAGCAACCTGTTTTATCAGCACCTTCAATGTTACCATCATATCAGCCATTTTCAGGGCATCCGCATATCTTACATCAATCTCATGTTGGCTTGGAGCAACCTCGTGATGAGCTGCCTCAACCTTCATTCCCATTTTTGCGCATAAAGATACTGTTTCATTTCTCACCTGAGAACCAATGTCTGCAGGAATAAAATCAAAATATGTCGACTGGTCAATAAGACCAGGATTTTCTGGTGTCTTAAAATAAAAATATTCAAGCTCAGGTCCCACATTCATTGTATAACCGTTCTCCTTGATTTTTTCAAGATACCTTTTCAACGCGTACCTTGAATCACCATCATAAAATTTTCCTTCAGGAGTATAAATAGAGCAGAAAAATCTCACTGTTGGAAGTTTTGACCATGGTAGCACAAGATATGTATCTGGCTCAGGTTTCAAAACCAGGTCACTTTCATAGATTCTTGCAAACCCCTCTATTGAGGAACCATCAAATCCAATTCCTTCATCAAACGCTTTTTCAAGTTCATCAGTTGTGATTGTGACTGTCTTCAGTTGTCCCAGAATATCAACAAACCACAATTCTACAAATTGCACCCTGTCAACTCTAACCTGTTTCAAAACTTCGTTGTTGTCCATGTATTACCTCCAATTATCTTACGCAGAACATTTTTGACATAATTATAATAATCTATATTTTTGACACTGGCAAAAAAATTCAATAAGAGTATATTCTGCCATATGGCCTGTGGGAATAAGGAAAGATCACTGTAAATTCGTCATCGAGAAGATTGGACGGTACAACAAAAAAACTGCCGAATTTTTCGACATATTGTTTTATAAACGCCATTTCTTCAAAACTGGCAACTCTGGTGCGAACTTCCTTGCCAGGGTTTTTTTCTTTGAAAGAGCCCCTAATAAAAATTTTTCCTCCGTGCATACCTGTGCCTGTGAAAAATGTATCAACGAATGGATTATCAAATATCTTGAGCACGATAATCATTCCGCCTGCCTGATATTCGCCGAGAAAAGCGCCGCAGCTTCCGCCAATGACTACAACCGGAAAATCATTTTCATATGCTTTCATGTGGATACCAATTCTGTATCCAGCATTTTTTTTCACATAAATTTCTCCTCCTTTCATGGAGTGACCAAGAATATCCCCGGCATTGCCATTCACAATAATTCTTCCTCCATTCATTGTATTCCCACAACCGTCCTGGACATTTCCGTTAACAATTATTGTCCCTGCTGATAAGAAAGCACCAAGGTCATTGCCTGGAATCCCTGTGATGCGAACTGTAATATTTTTTTCAAGTCCTGCGCAAATAAATCTCTGTCCACAGACATTATTGATTTCAATATCGTCATATCCATCATCAATGGCTGCACGCAAAGTTTTATTCAAAATATTAAAATCCATTTTTGCAGCATCAATCCTTTTTTTCATTTCAAACCTCCATACTTTCTCCAACAACGATATGTTTCCTAACCTCTTTTGGAAGCATCAAAAATCCAAAGGATTCTTCCAGTAAATCTTTTTTGAATGCTGCTACAGAAATTTTTTCTCTTATCAGAAGGTTATAAATCCCGGCTCTGTTAATATTTCCTATTAGGATACAACCAACAATTCTGTCATCACGAAGCACACATTTGCGATAGAAATTGTTTTCTGGTTGATATTTTTCCAGTATCTCAAAATTTTGGGGTTGGGGATTTGTGATGCCAAAAGAAATCGCAGGTAGCCCAAAAATCTGTATAGAATTCATGGGATAAAGACCTGTATAGGAAATTTCCTGCCCAGTCATATTGGCTCCTGCAATTTTCCCTGTTTTCGCAGCCACTGGCCAGATAGGAATGAGCGCGTGTTTATTTTCAAAAAAATCAGGACTTTCCGTAACATCTCCTGCTGCAAATATGTCAGGAACACTCGTGTTAAGTTTGTTGTCAACAATAATGCCACGTTTTACCAGAATGGAGCTTTCTGCGACAATAGATGTATTGGGCCGTACCCCAACAGCAACGATAAGACATTCTGTTTCAATCTTTTTCCCGCTTTTCAGAATTACCCGTTTTATTCTTTTATCTTTACTTTCAATTTTGACAATGGTATCATTTTTCATAAATGCGGAATTGTGCCTAACAAGATACGATTGAAAAATTTCAGACCCTTTCACATCCATTGTGTTTGGAAGAATTCTGTCAGCCATCTCAACAATTGTTACAGGAATTTTTCTCATCAATAGACCTTCTGCTGCTTTTAATCCGATAAGTCCTGCTCCCAGAATCACGCAATTGTGTGGATTTAAAGATTGGATATATTGCGCCAGAGATATGGCATCATTCATTGAATAAAAAGTAAAAATTCCCTCTAAGTGATTGGCAAATCCGTCAATCGCAGGAATCCATGGTTTTGCTCCAGTCGCAATCAGAAGTTTTTTATACCTGATTTTCCTTCCTTTTGAAACTTTTATTTCATGGTTGCGACAGTCAAGAAAAACGGCAGGATTGTTAACAAGCAGTTGAGCCTTCATATCTGAATAAAAAGATTCGTCCCTGAATCTGGTTTGTTGCTGCGAAATCTTTCCTCCCAGATAATATGAAATTAATGGTCTTGAGTAATTTTCAAACGGTTCATCTGACAGCACAAGAATTTCGCCTTTGGGGTCATATTCACGAATACCCTCTATGGCATTGACGCCACAGACAGAATTACCGATAATGAGATAATCAGTCCTGTTCATTGTCCTCCTTCAAAACCAGTGCTTCATTGGGGCAAATTTCAACACAGGCGGGTTTTCCTGTTTCAAGACAAAAATCGCATTTTGATTTTATTTTAGAAGCAGTGATATCAGGGGAAATCACTCCGAACGAGCATACCATCACACACATCCAGCAACCAACACATAACTCCTTCCTGTATATCACCTTACCATCTTTTTTTGTCATCGCACCAGTGATACAGCACTCCACGCATAGCGCATCATCACAATGTCTGCACTGAAGAGCAAAAGAAATATGACCTTTTTCCTCAAAAACAATTGCGGAATCTGGCAGGGGATATTCCCCTTTGAACGCCTTAATAATATTTTTCGTTTTTGAGTGTGCGGTAATACAGGCAATTTCACACAGTCGACAACCAATGCAGAATTCTTCCCTGGCAATAATTGTGTTAATGGTTTTTCTTTTTGAATTTTTTACCATGCGTCTCCCGCGTGCTTAATACCAAGAAGTGCCAGTTCTTTATCATTTAATCCAATGCCCCGAAGCTGATCTCTGTTACCCCTGAGAGATTCAATGGCATTGATTCCCATTCCACCCATCATTTCTTTAATTTCTAGTGCCCATGCTCTGAGTAAATTGGTAAGCCGTCTTTTGCCTATTTCAGGGTTCAATCTTCGCGTTAGATATGGATCCTGTGTTGCAATTCCCCAGTTACACTTTCCAGTATAACACTTCTGACATATATGACAGCCCAGTGCAACCAGCGTGGCAGTTCCTATGTACACAGCATCAGCTCCAAGAGCAATGGCTTTTACCACATCAGCGCTTGACCTGATACCGCCAGCAGCAATAATTGAAGCATGATTTCTTATACCCTCCTGTCTCAATCTGCTGTCGACAGTAGCGATTGCAATTTCAATCGGTATGCCAACATTGTTTCTGATAACAACTGGTGCTGCGCCTGTTCCGCCCCTGAATCCGTCAATCGTCACAAAGTCAGCGCCGGCTCGTACAATGCCGCTGACAATGGGAGCGATATTGTGAACAGCAGCGACCTTAACACCCACAGGTTTTTTGTAGTCAACAGTTTCTTTCAATGCATAGATCAGTTGTTTCAAATCTTCAATAGAGTAAATGTCATGATGTGGAGCAGGAGATATGGCATCAGTACCTTCTGGTATTTTTCGCGCTGCTGAAATATCAGCAGTAACCTTTTCTCCTGGTAGATGTCCTCCTATTCCAGGTTTTGCGCCCTGACCAATTTTTATTTCTATTGCTGATGCTTCATTAAGATACCTGGCATCCACGCCGAACCTGCCAGATGCAACCTGAACGATTGTTCTTGAAACAAATTTTTTCAAACTTTCAGGCAATCCACCTTCACCTGTATTCCAATAGGTCTTTGCTTCCCATGCAGCAGCGGCAATGGATTTGCAGGCATTCAGCGAAATTGAACCATAACTCATTGCAGAAAACAAAACCGGTATTTCAGTTTCAAGCAGAATAGGAAGTTTTTTCTCTTTCTTTAGCTGTTCAATGCTGTCTGGTTTTCTGCCTATAAAAGTTTTGATTTCCATTGGTTCTCTCAATGGGTCTATCGAAGGATTGGTAACCTGTGAAGCATTAAGAACAATATGGTCAAAATAATTAATCCACGGCCTATCATTTCCCATGCCTGTTAACAGGATGCCTCCAGAATGCGCCTGCTTCATAAGATTTTTAAAATCCACTTCATTCCAGTTGAAATTTTCGCGAATCTGCGAATAACATTTTTCTATGGTCAGGGCGCCTGTAGAGCATATTTCCTCGCAGAAGTGACATCCCACGCACTTTCTATGGTCTGAAATGATTTTCGCAATATTCTGGTCGAAAGAGTGAGTATCATTGGAACAAACCCTGCAACACGCTTGGCAATTGATACACAGGTTTTCATCTCTAATAACTCTGAAATCAGGTACAATCTTTGGAATTGCCATAATGCTCCTTTTCATAAAAACAAACAGTCATGGTTCCTGCTTTTGGTGTCCATGTCCTGTCTGGATTTTTCTCCATGCAGCAAATTGCGGATTCCTCTGAAGCAAGAAAAAAGGTGCTACCTTTTTCTGCTGCAACAAGCGGTCTTAATTTGACCCTGTCATTGATTCCCAGCATAAAATTGCTCCTGGCGACGATAATACTGAAAGGACCATTAACAAGCGCTGGTCCATATATAATTCTGAGCCATTTGAGAAGGTGTTTTTCTTCATCGGAATAATTTTCTAATTGAATCCAGAAAGGCGCTGCTATGATTTTACCAATCGTGTCAAGGGAAAGATTCTGTCTCCTGGCAAGAAGGTCAAAAAGGTAAGTGATGACTTCAGTATCCGTGAATAATGAACAATAGTATCCAAAGTTTTCAAGATATCTCCGGTTAACACCATAAGAAGATATTTCGCCATTGTGAACCACTGACCAATCAAGAAGACCGAATGGATGCGCTCCTCCCCACCATCCAACAGTATTGGTAGGAAACCTGTTGTGTCCTGTCCATAGATATCCTTTGTAATCTTCTAATTTGTAAAAATCTGCTATTTCAGATGGTTCTCCCACTCCTTTGAAAATTCCCATATTCTTGCCCGAAGAAATTACAAAGGCATCGTTTGCATTATGATTAATCCCCATGCACACAGAAACAATTAAATTTTCTTCTTTTTCTGAAGGCATTTGTTCTTTTGTTTCCAAAAAATACCGCCAGAGCACAGGAGGATTCTTGATAGATTTGACTTTTCTTGTTGGTATTTGTTCTGATAATTTCACATTGAAATAAGTTTTCAAGTATTGTTCCACCTGGTCTCTGGCAGTGGCCTGGTTATAAAGCAGGTGAAAACACCAGTAATTTCTGCAGTCCTGATATATTCCATAACCAGCATAGCCACTGCCGAGACCATTGCCTCTGTCTTTCATTGAGTCGATGGCTCTCACAATGATTTCGCCTGATAACAGTTCGCCATGTTTATTGAATATGCCTGCTATTCCACATCCTGATGGTATGCGAACTTTTCTGTCATCAGAGAACTGGCAGATATTTTTGAAGTTCATACTCTGTCACCTGAATTCTGTAATCTTCCCATTCCTGTTTCTTTATTTTTAAAAATCTTCCAAAAATGTGTTCTCCGAGAATTTCTTTTACCAATTTGCTTTGTTCAAGATTGGAAATTGCCTCACCAAGGTTTCCGGGTAAACTTTCTATTCCCATCTGTTTTCGTTCAACTTCAGAAAGATGATAAAGGTTCCGGTCTATTGGAGATTTCAAGGTGTAGTCATTTTTTATACCCTGTAATCCTGCTCCAAGAAGACAGGCAAAGGTCAAATATGGATTGCACGAAGGGTCGCATGCTCTAAATTCTGCTCTGGTTGCCTGTTGTTTACCTGGATGGTAATATGGAACCCTGATTAATGCAGACCTGTTTCTTTGTGACCAGGCGATGTAAACTGGTGCTTCATATCCTGGTACCAGCCGTTTATAGGAGTTCACCCATTGAGCAAATACCGCACATATTTCTTTCGCATGAACAAGTTGCCCTGCAATAAATTTTTTTGCGACATCAGAAAGGTGATACTGGTCTTTTGGGTCAAAAAACGCATTTTTGTCGTCGATGAAAAGAGATTGATGAGTATGCATACCGCTTCCATTGACACCAAAAATCGGTTTTGGCATAAATGTTGCATAAACGCCATGCATGCTTGCTATTTCTTTAACAACCACTCTGTAGGTGATGACATTATCAGCCATTTTCAGGGCGTCTTCATATCTCATATCTATTTCGTGTTGAGAAGGACCTACCTCATGATGCGAGTACTCAACTTTTATGCCCATGCTTTCAAGAGCAAGCACTGTATCTCTTCTCAGGTCTGATGCAATATCAAGAGTAGTAAGATCGAAGTATCCACCGGCGTCCAGAGTTTCGTTTGATCTGTCATTTTTCAGGTAGAAAAATTCAAGTTCTGGTCCCACATAGTAATGAGAAAATCCGGATTTTTTCATTACATTAAGCATCTTTTTAAGCACAAATCTTGGGTCTCCTTCGTATGGTTTGCCGCCAGGTTGCATCACATCGCATATCATTCTTGCGACAGCATGTTCTTTTGGCCTCCAGGGAAGTATCGCAAAAGTGGAAGGGTCTGGCATCGCAATCATGTCAGATTCTTCTATTCTTTGATAGCCGGTGATTGATGAACCATCAAAACCCATCCCGTTTTCAAGAGCTCCTTCAAGTTCTCTGCTTGTGATTGCAAAACTTTTTACCTGTCCAAGAAGGTCAGTAAACCATAATCTGACAAACCTTACATCATTTTCCTTAACCATCTTCAATACGTCTTTTGACGTCATATTTCTCCCTTTTTGTTAGAAGTTTGCGCGAATTTTTACTCTTCCCTACCCTTCCTTTGCACCCTCACCCATCAAGGGAGAGGGAACAAATGATGTCGTGCCCTCGATGAAACCCTAAACTCGAAACTCTAAAAATATCCCTCTTATCTCTTTAAAGATATTCAACTATTAATAGAATAACAACGTCGTTATTGGACTGAAAACCTTCGGTGGTTTATTGAAATCTTCCCTGATGGGCTCTGGACTTCATTGTCCAGTAATCTTCGTCGCTTACTGAATTTTTTCTATATCGTGCTGTCCGATTTTCGAAAATCTATTCATCCAGTATTTTTTCCACAAGTTCTTTATCACAGTCCATTACATAAGGAATACCAGATATCTCAGATGCCTGTTTTGTAATTGCTGCAATATCCCGTCGCGAAATATATTTGAGTGCAAATTTCCTTTCGCCTGCCATCAATTGTTTAAGACCGGTTGCCAGCCTATCATAGTAGGTATACATTCCAATAGCACCAGCTGGAATATTCTTAAAATCTTTTCCAAATTTTGCCTTCAACGGTTCAGCAGAAACGAAAATCTGCTCAATTGTAGTTCCATACTTTTTGTATTCCTCTGGTATTTTGCCTTTTTTCACAAGATTTCCGACAGTTTTTGCTGCCATCACTGCAGCAAAGGTCGCGCGTCCAATACAAATGGCTTTGATATATGGCGCAGCAAGAGCTATCCCCTTAAAAATCTGGTCTTCAAGTGCAAACCCGCCTGCCATTGCCACTGATGGTATGTACCAGGACTTCTTTTCAATTTTTTTAAGCATCTGATAGAGCAAGCATTCAAGTTCCACTGTTGGAATACCCCATTCATTCATCATTCTCCAGGGACTCATGCCTGTTCCACCACCAGCACCATCTACTGTAAGAAGGTCAATTTTCGCAACTGATGCACATTTTATTGCTCTTGCAAGGTCTGCCGGTCTATACGCACCAGTTTTCAATGTGACATACTTGAAGCCAATCTTCCTCAATCGTTCAACTTCTTTATAAAATCCTTCTTCATCCACCATTCCCAACCTTGAATGTCTTTCAAATTCCTTGATGGTTCCTTCTTTAAATTCTTTCTGAGTGATGGGATTGTCAGGATCAGGAAACACCAGATAATTTCTTTTTTTCATCTCTTTTGCAAACTCAAGGTCATGAAGTTTCACTTCTCCGCCAATATCCTTTGCACCCTGACCCCATTTTGGTTCTATGGCTTCAACGCCGAGTCCTGCAACATACTCAGGCACTCCAAATCTGCTATCCTCCACATTATATTGAACAACAATAGTCCCTCTTCCATTGTGCCATCTCTGATAACTCTTTATTCTTCTTTCCATTTCAGGAGATTTGACAATTTTTCCATTTTGAAATTTTGCCTCTGGGTCCATTCCGCATACATTTTCTCCTATAACCACAATGGTTCCACACAACGCAGCGCCTATTGCAATTTCTTCCCAGTTAATTTTCGCAACATCTGTTGAACCCAGGGCGCCTGTAAAAAACGGTACATCCAGTTTCAGTTTATTCTGAAAGCCAATTTCTGTTGATATATCCACGTTTGGAAATATGGCATGGTCAGAATCTGGTTCAACTCCTTGTGCGCCAACGCAGCTACCCATGATATTGAAATGAGAAAAATCAATCGGGTAGTCCTTTTCAGAACCAGCTACAATGCTTCCAAATGGCTGGGGATAAAGTATTTCTCTGCCCCTTATCCCTGATTTTGCGACTTCACATAGTCCAATACAACCATCAAGACATGTGACGCATAACCCTGATAGTGGCGAAGGATGCACACGATTTCTCGTACCTGTGGCTGCACTGGCATTTGGTTTGCTGTAAGACATTTTTTCCCCCTGTCCTGGTTAAAATAAAAAAGTCCTTTCCGGCATTCTGCGCCGAAAAGGACCTCATCGTCCAGCTCGCACAACTTCGTGCACGAATCTAATTCAGTAACATATTACCACAAAAATTTTATCTGTCAAATTTATATCAAATCCGAGGCAAGAATAATGGCTTCGGCTATTTCCTTCATTGTCTTGCGCTTATCCATGCTGTACTTTCTGATTTTCCTGTATGCCTCCTCTTCAGTAAGGTTTTCTTTCTTCATCAAAATTCCTTTTGCTCTTTCAACAAGCTTTCTCGTTTCAAGCTCTTCCTGGATCACCTTACTTTTTACTAGCAGTTCTGCATTTTCAATTGCCATTGCCGCCTGATTTGCAATTGTGGTCAAAATTTTTATTTCTGTTTCTGTAAAATCATGCGGTTTTGAAGTGTAGCAATTGATAACACCGATTACCCGATTTTTGATTGCAAGGGGCACGCATAATAAAGAACAGAGTCCTTCTTTTATGGCAATATCCCTGTATTTATATTCTTCTTCCTTTGTAACATCTTTGACAACAATGGGTCTGTTTTCCTTTACAGCCTTTCCAGCAATACCTTCGCCTATGCTTAATGGTGGTTTTTTATTATATTCTTCACTGACGCTCTGGGTCGCTCTGATATGTAGTTTTTTGGTTTTTTCATCAAGCAAAAGTATAGAACAGATGTTGGAGCCCATTAGCTCTGCAGTCACAAGCACTATGAGTTTGAGAATGTCCTCAAGGTACAGGTCAGAAGTAATTGCCTTACTGATTTTCGTCAGGGCTTCAATCTGTTGTTGAATAGTTTTTCCTTCCATGACTGTTTGTGCTTCCTTTTTATAATAATTTATAGATTATACTTAAACACCTGTCAAACTTCCTACATCATATGGTATTGTTTAATATCCTTTACCTGTATTTTGTGCTCCTTTAATCTTTTCATTGCAAGCAATGTTGCATGCGCTGCTCGCGCTGTTGTGATAAGAGGAATGCTTCTATGTATTGCCATTGTTCTGATAGAAACAATATCCTGTTTTGGCCTGTTTCCTGTTGGAGTATTGATAATCATCTGAATCTGATTGTTTTTTATATAGTCAATGACATTGGGTCTTACTGCTTCATGAAGTTTGCCGATAATTGTTACTTCAAGCCCTTTTTCTGACAAAAATTTCCCGGTTCCAGCAGTCGTGATAATTTTGAATCCAAGTTCAGCAAAACCCTTTGCTATAGGATAAATTAACTCTTTATGATTGTCCCGAACACTGATAAAAATATTTCCACTGAGTGGAAGATTTTGACCTGCTGCCAGCTGGCTTTTTGCGTACGCCATTTCAAAACTTTCGTCAATGCCGATTACTTCACCGGTGGACCTCATTTCAGGACCTAACACAGCATCGATACCAGAGAATCTGTTGAATGGAAACACTGATTCTTTTACAGCAAAATAATTGAGACGAATTTCTTTTTCAAAATGCAATTTTTTTAAACTCATACCCAGCATGATTTTCGTTGCAAGTTTTGCAAGGGGAACACCTGTAACCTTGCTTACAAAAGGCACAGTTCTTGAAGCGCGTGGATTTACCTCAAGAATATAAACATTGTCGTCCTTCACAGCAAATTGAATATTCAACAGTCCCACAACGTTCAGAGATAGGGCGAGTTTTTTTGTTGCTTGTTTGATTTCGTTAATGACTTTTTCCTTCAAACTATAAGGTGGTAGCACCATCGCACTGTCTCCAGAATGAATACCTGCCTGCTCCACGTGTTCCATTACTCCACCAATCACGCATGTTTTTCCATCACATATTGCATCAACATCCACCTCAGCGGCATCCTCAAGAAATTTGTCTATTAACACAGGATGTTCTGGCGAAACTTCAATGGCTTTTTCCATAAACTCCTGCAGCATACCATCGTCATAGACGATCTGCATCGCCCTTCCACCCAGCACATATGATGGCCTTACAAGTACAGGATATTCAAGTTGGTGAGCAATCTTTAATGCATCTTTCTTATTTCTGGCTGTACCACTCGGTGGTTGCATAAGCCCAAGTTTATCAAGGAGTTTTTTAAATTTCTTTCTATCCTCTGCAATATCGATTGCGTCAGGGCTTGTTCCAAGAATGTTCACTTTTGCCTTTTTTAATGGAATTGCAAGTTTTAATGGGGTTTGGCCTCCAAATTGTAGTATAACACCCAGAGGATTTTCTTTTTCAATAATGTTCATCACATCCTCAAATATCAGCGGCTCAAAGTAGAGTTTATCAGAGGTATCATAATCGGTACTAACAGTTTCAGGATTACAATTCACCATGATACTTTCATAGCCAATTTCTTTCAGGGCAAATGAAGCATGAACGCAGCAATAATCAAACTCTATTCCCTGACCTATCCTATTTGGCCCTGCGCCAAGTATCACAACCTTTTTCTTCATGTGATTTTTATTACTTCTGGATGTTCGTAAGTTGAATAATAATAAGGGGTATAGGCAACAAATTCACCTGCACATGTGTCCACACATTTATAGTCAACGACTATGTTATACCTTTTTCGCAGATTTCGGATTTTTCTCTCACTGCATCCCAAAATTTTAGCAATATGACTGTCTGAAAATCCCAGTTCCTTTGCTTTTTTCATCGTTTCAAAATCAACAGTTTTTCCTTTTTGTCTTTCAAGCATTTTTTCAAAATCAACGATTTCTTTGATGTTTGCAAGAAACCATCTGTCAATTTTTGTCAGATGATAAATTTCATCAATGGTCCAATTCTGTTTCAGAGCTTGTTTAATATAGAAGACCCTTTTTGAATTTGGAATTCTCAATCCCTCATGAAGGTCAAGTTTCAATGCAATATCTTCAAAGCCCGCAAAATTTTCTTCCATGCTTCTAAGCGCCTTCTGGAACGCTTCTTTAAAAGTCCTGCCAATCGCCATGACTTCGCCAACCGACTTCATTGAGGTGGTTAACACATCAGATGCTCCTGGAAATTTTTCAAAATTAAACTTTGGGATTTTGACAACACAATAGTCAATGGCAGGTTCAAAACAGGCAGGCGTCTTTTTTGTTATATCGTTTGGTATCTCATCAAGCGTATAACCAATGGCAAGCTTTGTGGCAATTTTCGCAATCGGGAAACCTGTTGCCTTTGAAGCAAGGGCTGAACTCCTTGATACGCGGGGATTCATTTCGATGACAACCATCTCTCCATTTTCAGGATTTACTGCAAATTGAATATTTGAACCACCTGTTTCAACGCCTATTTCTCTGATGATTGATATGGCCGCATTTCTCATTTCTTGATATTCTTTATCTGTTAGGGTTTGAACAGGTGCAACTGTGATGCTGTCTCCTGTATGAACTCCCATTGGATCAAAATTCTCTATTGAGCAGATAATCACCACATTGTCTTTCAGGTCTCTCATTACTTCTAATTCATACTCCTTCCATCCAAGGACTGATTGTTCCACAAGAATTTCTCCAATAAAACTTGCCTTCAATCCTGCCTCTGCAAGTTCTTCAAACTCTTCTATGTTATATGCCACAGAACCACCGGTACCTCCAAGTGTATATGCAGGTCTTATGATAGCAGGAAAACCAATTTTTCCTACCACCTCAATTGCTTCTCTCAAACTGCGGGCAATCCCGCTTTCAGGCACTTTCAGCCCAATTTTTTTCATTGATTGTTTGAAACATTCTCTGTCTTCTGCCTTTTTTATTGCTTGGTAGTTTGCACCTATCATTTTCATATGATACTTCTGAAGAACTCCCATTTCATATAGCTTTGTGGCAAGATTCAATGCGGTCTGTCCGCCGAGAGTCGGAAGCAAAGCATCAGGTCTTTCTTTTTCTATGATTTTCTCAAGAATTTCAGGGATAAGCGGTTCAAGATAAATTTTGTCAGCCATTTCTGGGTCTGTCATAATAGTTGCAGGATTGCTGTTAACAAGAACCACTTTATAGCCCTCTTCTTTCAATGCCTTGCATGCCTGTGAACCTGAATAGTCAAATTCACATGCCTGCCCTATGACAATGGGTCCTGAACCTATGAGCAAAATTTTCTTAATGTCTGTTCTTTTTCCCATGATCAATGATCCTATAAAATTTTTCAAACAGATATCGTGCATCCTGTGGACCAGGTGAATCTTCTGGATGAAATTGAACGCTGAATACAGGAAGTTTCTTGTGTTCTATGCCCTCAAGTGTCTGGTCATTGAGATTGATATGCGTAATAACAATATTTGGGTCCTTGATTGAATTGATGTCAACGCAAAATCCATGGTTCTGGACTGTTATTGAGATTTTTCCTGTCTTCAAATCTTTTGTGGGATGGTTTGCACCATGATGGCCGAACTTTAATTTATACGTTTTCCCGCCAAAAACCTGTCCAAGAATTTGCTGACCAAGGCAGATTCCAAACACAGGATATTTTTCAACAAGATTTGAAACAGTTTTTATTACATATGTCAATGGCTCAGGATCTCCTGGTCCATTGGAAATTAAAATCCCATCAGGTTTTTCCTTATCTATTTCTTCATATGGCGCATTCGCCGGATACACTACTACCTTCAGATTTTTTTCTGCAAGAAGTCTGAGAATGTTGTATTTTACACCGCAGTCAATCACAACAACCTTATATTTACCCTGATTATTCCAGATAAATGGCTCACCTTTGATAACATCTTTTACTATATCCCTGCCAACAATACAAGGAGATTTTCTAACCTTTTCAAGCATCTGTCTTTTATCCTGACTGCCGACAAATATCCCTGCTTTCTGTGCGCCCTTATCTCTAATAAGTTCTGTGATTTTTCTTGTGTCAACACCCTCAATTCCAGTAATTCCGTTTTCCTTGAAAATCTGGTCAATGGATTTCTCTGCTTTCCAGTTTGAATAGATTTTGCTTTTTTCCCTGACAACAAATCCTTCAAGATGAATTTTGTATGATTCCACATCCTGGCTGTTGATTCCATAGTTTCCTATCAGTGGATATGTCATGACAACGATTTGACCTTTATAGGATGGGTCATAAAGGATTTCCTGGTATCCTGTCATACTTGTATTGAAAATTAATTCACCAAATCGTTCGGCCTGGCTGCCAAATGTTTCGCCAGTATATATAGTGCCGTCTTCAATAACGAGATATCCCTTCATTTTATTCAGTTCCTGCCAGTATATTGAACCTGTAGATTTTTTTACTTATCATTCACAACCTGTAAGCACTTTTCGCATAGTTGAGGATGCTGTTTTGAAAGCCCCACAGTTTTGTGGTGTATCCAGCACCTTGCGCACTTTGGAAGGTCTGTTTTCTCTGCTTTCACTTCCAGCTCATTTCCGTTTTCAAGATGAATTTCTGCTATCATCAGTAGATTTGTAAGATACGGCTGGAAACTTTCGAGAAATTCTCTATGCTGCGGATTTGCCTTCACAAAGATTGCTGCCTCAAGGCTGCTTCCAATTTTTCCCTGTGCTCTTTGCTGCTCAATTTGTTTTAGAACCAATTTCCTGAACTCAAAAAATTTCAGCCATCTCTCAAGAAGATTATTGTCAGGTGCTTTTGCTTCAGGCCAATGTTCAAGAAACACGCTTTCCTGTTTTTTGAATGGAATAAAAGAATATGCCTCCTCACATGTAAAGGAAAGAACAGGTGCAAGCATAACCACAAGGGATGAAAGAATCTGATAAAGCACCTGTTGAGCCGCCCGTCGTGTACATGAGTTTTTTCCATGTGTGTATAACCTATCCTTGAGATAGTCAAGATAAAACGAAGACATATCAATATTGCAGAAATCAAAAATTTCATTGACACCCTTATGAAACAGGCATGCTTCATAATAACCCGTGACATCATTGACCAATTGATTGAGCCTTGCAATTGCCCATCTATCAACTTCAAGTAGTTCACTTTCCTGAACCTGAAATTGCACGTCATAATCAGAAATATTTCCAAGGATAAACCTCATTGTATTGCGAAGTGTTCTGTACACAATGACAAGATGGTCAATAATTTTTTGAGAAATTCTCATGTCCTGCTGGTAATTTTCACTCACAGCCCATAACCTTAAAATGTCAGCGCCGTATTGATTAATAATCTGCTCTGGGGTAATCACATTTCCAAGGGATTTTGACATCTTTCTTCCTTCAGCATCAACAACAAATCCATGCGTGAGCACTGTTTTGAAAGGAGCGTGTTTCTCAATGGCGCAGGAGGTGATAAGGGATGTTTGAAACCAGCCCCTGTGCTGGTCGCTTCCTTCAAGGTAGAGTTCAGCTGGCCATTTTAGTTGCGGATCATTTTTCAGCACAGCAAGATGACTGACCCCTGAATCAAACCAAACATCAAGAATATCCTTTTCTTTTATGAAAGGACCTGCCTGGCTGCAATTAGGACAGGTAAAGTTTTCTGGAAGCAATTCTTCAACTGACTTTTCAAACCAGACATCTGAACCAAATTTTTCCACCAGAGACGAAATCTTGCTGATGGTTTCTTTGTTGCAGATTGCTGTTCCACATTTTTCACAATAAAAAACTGGTAGAGCCACTCCCCACAATCTTTGTCTTGAAAGGCACCAGTCAGGTCTCAGGGCAACCATGCTTGAGATTCTTGACTGCCCTTCTTCTGGAATCCATGTTGTTTTTTGAATTTCACTCTGCAACAATTCTCTCAGGTTCTGATGGTCTATTTTCAAAAACCATTGTTTTGTTGCCCTGAAAATCACTGGTTTTTTGCAGCGCCAGCAGTGTGGGTATGAGTGTCGATAATTTTCACTGTGCAGAATAATGTGTCTCTTGCTTAAACTGTCAACGATGAAAGGGTCTGCTTCAAACACAAGCATTCCCTTCCATTCTGGTACTTCTTCTGTGAATCTTCCTCTTTCATCAACAGGGGAGATTACTGGCAAATGATACTTGAGGCCTGTTTGATAATCCTCCTCACCGTGACCGGTGGCAGTATGAACGCAACCAGTTCCTTCTTCCGCAGAAACATAATGAGCAAGTACCACAGGACTATCCCTTTCCACAAATGGATGGCTGTATATCGTATGTTCAAGGTCCTTTCCTTTGAACGTTGCAATTCTTTCGCTCTTCCAGTTCAATTTCTCACAGACAGTGTCAACAAGAGTCGTTGCCAGGATAAAATGACCTGCATCTGTTTTGATAATACAGTATTCAAGTTCAGGATGAACAGCAATCGCAACATTTGCTGGAAGTGTCCATGGTGTTGTTGTCCAGATTAAGAAGAAACTATGATCAGGTACCCGGCCGGCTGAAAATTTTTTCACAGGAAACTTTACATATACGGATGGACTTGTTTCATCCCAGTACTCAAGTTCTGCTTCAGCAAGAGCGGTCTGACAGTGCCAGCACCAGTGTATTGGCTTGTATCTCTGAATGATGTATCCACTGGTAAATAGTTTTCCAAAACTTTCAACAATCGTTTTTTCATACACAGGATTTAAGGTAAGATACGGATGTTCCCAGTCACCAAAAACGCCAAGCCGCTTAAATTCTTCTCTTTGAATTGCCATAAATTTCATTGCATAATCATGGGCCTTTTTTCTAAAAGAAATAATGTCAACAGCGTTTTTGTCCTTCAATTTCATTTGCTGAAAAACCTGATGCTCAATGGGCATTCCATGACAGTCCCAGCCAGGAACAAAAGGCGAGAAAAATCCCTGTAATGACTTGAATTTTACAACAGTATCCTTGAGAATTTTATTTAGTGCTGTGCCAATATGAATATGTCCATTGGCGTATGGAGGTCCATCGTGAAGAATAAAACTTTGACTACCTTTATTCTTCTCAAGCATTTTCTTGTAAATATCAATCTTTTTCCATTTCTCAAGCAACTGTGGTTCCCTCTTTGCAAGGTCTGCCTTCATGGGAAAAGCAGTTTTTGGAAGCAAAACTGTTTCAGAATAATTGAGCTTGTCCATTTTATTTCTCACCTTTCAGTTTTTTTACAACAACCGCAACTCTTTTCCCCAAATGCCTGCATTCTTTTAATACCTTTTCATCAGGAGTGCCGATCGCCACAGGTCCATAATGGCCTCCTTCTGTCGTTCCCTGAACTATCATTCCATGAATCAGCATCATCTGAATAATAGAAAGTATTGTTGTTTCATTGCCACCTGCGATATTGGCAGAGGATGTAAATGCGCCGCCCACTTTACCAATCATTTTTCCATAAAATTTCACGGACTGGTCAAAAAGTTTTTTTATTTCCCAGGCGGGTCCACCAAAATACGTGGGCGAACCAGCGATAATGCCGTCATAATTCAAAAGTTCATCAGGTTCTGTTTCTTCAACTTTTTTCACAACAACCTCAACATTTTCTTCAAGAACACCCTTTTGTATCTCATGAGCCATCTTTTCAGTATTGCCGGTTCTTGAATAATAGACAATAAGGATTTTTGCCATATTTTACCTCCTGTCAGCAAAGATATTGGGATATATTATACAATTAAAAAGCCCATGGATGAAATATTTCTTATGAAAGCAGGATAATTTCGTAATCGTTTACCACAGGTACCACGAAAGAGAGTTTCGTTTTTTGAAATGTCGCTGGTAGTGATTTGCCAGATGATAGAGAAAATGCCTTTTTTCTGTTTGTTTTTATTGAAATGGAAACATTGTGAATGTGAATGATTTTATCCATAGGCCTTTTCATATCAGATGTAACATTTACAAGATGAAGAATCTGAAATTTTTCGTTTTCTCTCAATTCCATTGCCAGGCTTCCAGGAGCATCAGTTTCAATCTGAAGTCCACCAGGTGTAATCATCCTTATCAATGAATGCACCAGGTTTTTGTGAATGTCAATGTGGAAGCGATTAAAACTTTCAAAAATCGCTGAAGGGAAATAAACAACCCTGCCTTTTCCTCTTTCAGTCATGATGATCGCAGGATAGTCGCTGATACCTTCTGGCTGCCTGTACGCAAGATTTATGGGTTTGAGAAACTTCGCAAGTATTCTGGCATCCTTTGCGGGCTTTATCGCAAGGGCATTCACTGGTCTTGGAATGAGAATGTCTTTTTCGATATTTCCAATTTTTTCAGTCAATACCATATAGTCCTCAATCCTTGATGGTCTGAAAACTCCGCAAATTTCTTTTATTCCAAGAAATTCAAGCCAGTGTTTTCTGGCTACATGGTTTCCTTCACTATCGTACATTCCTGATTCAAAATCAGAAATTAGTATTCCGCCATTGCGCACAAAATTCATTATTGCATCAATGTGGCATTCAGACAGGCATGCGGCATCTGGTAGTATCAATACTTTGATTTCTGATAGATGGGTTTCATCAAGATATTCATCCCAGATCACCCTTGCTGGTATATGAGCAAAATTACACAGGTCAAGACAACCATGATTTTCGTTGTTCAAAATTTCTTCTGAGACTTTTCTCATTCCATTGATATCTGCTGTGTCGTTGTCTTTTCCTGAATCAATGATAAGACCCTGTTCTCTGCCAGAGCCGGCTTGATAGGAAAGTCCTTTGTGGGACGAAATATAGAAATAAAGGGTCTGATTTGAAATCATTATGCCGGTTTCCGCGCATGACCTGCTTTCAGCAATATATTTTTCAGCCCGTGAGATTAAAGAACCAGTACTTTTCAAAGCGCCTGTGGCATATTTTTTCGTCTTTTCAATCGCAGGATAAAATATCGCAAACCATGTATTTGAACCACCAGCTGTTGCCTGCGCCAGCGCAGTTGACAACTCTGCCTCAGGCAAAGGCACATAGTGCCAACTTGAAAGTGTATGATGCGTAAACACAACCGATGGGTTTTTCCCCGCAGAAAGAAATCTTGAAAGGTTCAAAGAAGTATAAGGAGAGCGGTATAAATCTGTGCAGTGAAAAAAGTCCTCTGCGCCTGTAAAGGTTTGAAACATCTCCATTCTTCCAGCGTCATAACCGAGAATAATATTTGAAGTATTGAAATGCCCACCATTGAGAAACATCACAGCGTTTTCATTTATCTGTTTTGCAGCATTTGTGGCATCTCTCATGAATTCTGCCCAGCTGTGTGAGCGAAAAAGAGCAAATGTTTTCCATAATGGGTCTTTCCAGTCGCAGAAATCAGGCATTCTATTTTCTCCTGAAAATTTTTCAAATTTTTTCTGACAGTACGGGCAATAACAGGCTTCAGGATAGACCACAGGACCATCAAGAAAACATCCATCCACACCTGTTTTCATCACTTCCTGTATCATCTCAAAAGCCCAGTTCCTCCACGGGCTATTGACACAGAATGTTGTGCCATTACCGTAAAGAGGATGCTTTTGTCCATAGGGAACTCCATCTTTACACAACTGTTCCCATCCAGGATTTTTTCTCGCAAATTCATAACTGTACCAGTGCATATTGATATAGGCAATGACATGCAATTTATGTTTTTTCGCAATCGGTACATATTCCCTCAAAAGATCTCTTTTTCCAAGCCCTTGTAATTTCTCAAATTTTTCTGAGTTGAAAGTCACGAGGTATCCGGTTCCAGGGGCGCATCCAGGTGTTGCCATAATCCACTCACAGTTTGCCTTCCACAGAGTTTTTGTTTCCCTCGCCAGTTTGTCCATGTCTGCATTAAGAAATTTGCTGAAATCTCCAAGATAATCCCGTCTCATCATCCTCAACGGTCTTTGCCACCAATTTTTGCACATTGCTCCTCCGTGCTGACTTTGTTAAAATGGCTTTCTTTAATCCAGGATTCTGTTTTTCCACCGCTATATCTTGCTGCCTGATTCAGCATAGCCATCAATAGACATGAAATTTATTATAAGTACCAGCAGTAGTTGGTTTTTTCATAAGCGCACTGATTTCTTATCATAAACTCGATAATTTTTTGAGTCAATGATGTCACTGGACAGAAAGTATTTCCTGGGTTAAACTGATTGTATGAGAAAAATATATGCGGCTGTGATTTTTTCTTTTAGCATCTTTATTTTTCCCTCGTACGGACATCTCTGTGATAATGTTTTCCGTCAGGCAGACAAACTGATTGTTAAACCAGAAACATACAATATTGTTGTGAAAGACAAAACGACATTCAAAATCTTTCTGCAAAATAATATGGATAGAGGCATCGCAGAAATAAAGTTGCTTGCTGATAGCCCTGCATTTGACTTCCAGATTTATCCTGAAAAGATGTCAATTCCAAAAGACCAGAGGGTGTATTTTGAAGTGACAATGATTCCCAAACCTTCTACCTCATCAGGAAATTATCCTGTAACTTTCAAACTGGTTGGTGGTGGAAGACAATTCAAAAGTTTCAGCATTGATATAGCAGGTGATAAAAAAGACCCTGGTGAAATAAAAAAAGAAACACAGGAAACCCGTCAGGTTCCTTTGATGAAAACACAGTCAATTCTACCTGTTCGCAGAACACACCAGTCTCCGAAAATAGATGGAAAGATTATTGAAGAATGCTGGAAAAATGCCGGCGTTGCAGGAAATTTCTGTTTGTTTAATCAGGGTAAGCCCGTCTATCAGACCGTCGGGTTGCTTGCATATGACTCAGAAGCAATGTATCTTGCATTTTACTGCAGGGACGGAACCCCAGAAAAAATCTCAGATAAGGATAAGATTGAAATACAGGTATCACCTGACCGGACAGGGAAAAATTATTATTCTATTATTCTAACAGGCGACGAAAAAATTTCCTGCAAAAAGACCAGTGTCAACGGTGAATTTCAAACAGTATCTATAAATGGATTGAAATATGCTATGTCAAAAGGTGTGACTGCGTGGATGGTTGAAGTTGCGATTCCCTTTTCTTCTATCGGAGCCAGGGTTCCTGAATCAGGAAATATTTGGGCTTTGAAAATCATACGAACAAAGGCAACGCAATCCCCTGAAGAAAGTTTCTGGGCAGTTGATGCATCATCCTATCATCAGGAAAAAGGGTTCGGTCAGATTGTTTTTGAGCAATGATGTGTATCCCAATGAAAAAATTGCTTCTCATCGTGGTCGTTTTTGCATATGTTTTCATTGGCAGGGCTGAACAGATTGACATTAATTTTGAATATCCCGACATAGAAGGTGATTTTTATCTTGCCGGAACTGTTTTTTTTCCACCGTCTTCTGTGATGTCTGTAAATAACATTCTTATACTGGATACCAGTACGAAAAAAGAGATTGCTTCAAAAATTACAGTACAGGAAAGATGGCCTGATGATTCCATCATGAGTGTTGAAATTATTTTTCCTGCAAGCAGTCAGAAAAAAACAACATATACAATCCATTATGGAAGTGATATCAAAAGAAGAAAAACCTTTTCTGAACCTGCGGTTCTTCCCACAATTTCCTTTTTCCCAGCAGGTGCTGGAAGACCTGTGGAAAATGTTGACATATCGGTTGGCCAGATCAATGTAAGGGTTGACAAAAGCACCAATATCAGATACTGGTGGTACATTGTGCCGATGGCGATTCTTTTGTTTTTAACTGTTTACAGAAGCGTCAGAACCATAAGGACTCAGAAATTATGATACGTATTTCAGTCGCAAGAAGAATCGTTCAAATTATCTGCTTTGTGCTTCTTGTTTATGGTGGTTATATTTTTAAGGACTGGAAAGAATCCGCTGAAACCAGCCAGCAAAAGATTTTTCCTACTCTCAAAGCACCAGAAGGAAGCGTGTCCACAACACAGTTTGAAAAGGGAAGCATTCTATGGCCATCAGGAGCAACACCAGTAATTGAAAACTATCCACCTTCACTTGTATGCAGATTTAATCCAAAAGGAGGCATGTTTAAGGCATGCATCATGCACTTTCTTTCAGAAAATCTCACCTGGCAAACATCTTTCAAGTATCTTTTGCCATATATCACTCTTTTTATTGCTCTGTGTTTTCTGCTTGGAAGGGTGTGGTGCGGATGGGTGTGTCCAATCGGAACAGTTGGAGATTTCCTTACATATCTGCGCAGGAAAATGAATATCCCTGTCAGAAGGTTTCCAGAACGATTCAGACTTAACCTTTCCATCACAGGATATTCACTGATGGTAATTGCTCTTGCTATTTCAACTGTCATAGGCATGCCAAATTACGCAAGATTTCAATGCTACTGGTTTCTTCCTTACTGTCAGATATGTCCTGCAAGATTGATATGTCCGATGTTTGGTCTGATAAAACCGAACTGGAAGGACTTTTCAACCGGTATTACCACCTGCTTTACAATCCTTGCCTGGATTGTACTGGGACTTTTTGTTGCAGCATTTTATTTTGGAAGAAGGGTCTGGTGTCATATGTGTGTTGTAGGACTGATTAATTCCTGGTTCAATAAAGGTTCAGGAATAGAACTTCATAAGAAAGCCATCAAGTGTATTAAGTGCGGATACTGTGCGGATGCCTGTCCCATGGGGCTGACAGCAATGTACCAGTTGAATAGGGATGCCATTTATAATCAAGCAGGTTGTATCATGTGCATGAGATGCGTGGAAGTGTGTCCAAGAAAGGGCTGTTTGAACGTTAGTTTTTTTGGAAAAAAGATTGGTAATATGCAAAGGAGAACATTAGATGCAAAAAAAGTTTCTGAGCCAGTACGAAGAAATGTTGCTTAAAAACCTGAAATGCAGTAGCTCTGACTCTGACAATATACCAGATCATGTCCTTGTTGAGTATATGAAAAAATCCAATCTTTCTTCAATGGAAGGGTTCTATCAGGAGATTTTAGATTTTGAAAGAAATGGAATAGATAACAGTGAAAAACCCGTTGGCTTTTTTTGCAACATTGTTCCTGAGGAAATCATGCTTGCCTGTTCTCTGCGACCTGTAAGGTTGTGCTGCGAGGACTATGGATGCGGTTCAAAAGGAGAAGAGATTGTGCCTGGAGATATTTGCCCTGTCATCAAATCAATCTGCGGTAAATTTTATAGCAATACATATGACAATCTGGAAGTTGTTGTTATCCCCGGTACATGTGACCCAAAAGCAAAACTTGCTGAGATTCTATCACCCGTAAAACAGGTGTATTTTCTTGACATTGGAAGGAACTCTGAATACCTGGGCAATGTCGACGTCTGGGAAAAAAAATATACACAATTTTTCCAGTTTTTGAAAGAAACATTTCACTGCAATGCAGGAAGACGCCAGTTACTTTCAGCGTGCAAACTTACAAATGCCCGCACAGAGATTTTCAGAAGCATTTATCAATTAAGAGCAGAACAGCCGGATTCGATTAATGTTTTTGATTATTACATCATGATGTATGCTGGTTTTTTTATGAAGGTTGAAAAATGGAATGCTCTTGCAGGGAAAGTTTATCGACAGGCAAAACAAATTCACAAATTTGTTGATAAACCCAGAGTTCTTCTTGCTGGAACACCTGTGATATTTCCCAATTTTAAGATTATTGATGTGATGGAAGAATCTGGATTAAAAATGGCAGCAGATCTTCAGTGCATATCATTCGGAAGATTCTATAATCCTGTGCTGATAGATGAAGAAACAGAAGCAGGTATTTTGCGAGCTCTAACATTGAAAGATATCGCCGGCAGCATGTGTCCATGTATGCTGAATCTTGAAAAACTGGTCAATCTTATGATTGATACTGTGAATCAGTACAAACTTGACGGCATCATTTATTACAATCTGAGATTGTGCCAGGTTTTTGAATTACAAACAGCATTAATCAGGCAGATTCTGAAAGAAAAAGGGATACCATTTCTTTCAATAAAAACAGACCTTGGAAAGGAAGACACAGGACAATTAAAAACCAGAATGGAAGCATTCAGGGAAATGATTGAATCCCGCAAGGTATGAAGGAGGAAATGTGTTGAAGGCAGGTATTGATATGGGTTCTGTGATGGTGAAATGTGTAATTGTGAATGGTGAGACAATCATCGCAAAATCCGCAGCAAGGAATGGTCCAATGCCTGAAATTATCGCAGACACAGTTCTGCAGCAGGCATTAAAAAATGCGGAGATTGATTTTTCTCTCATTGAAAAAATTGTATGTACGGGTTATGGCAGATACATTTTTACAAAGGCACATGCGACAGTCACAGAAATCTCTGCTGCGGCAAAGGCATCCTTTTTACTTTCCGGAAAACAGAGATGTCTTGTAATTGATATTGGTGGCCAGGACACAAAAATTATAGAGGTGGACCATAATGGAGAGGTTGTTGATTTTTTAATGAATGACAAGTGTGCGGCTGGTACAGGAAGGTTTCTTGAAATGATGGCGGGTGTTTTAGGCACAGACCTTCATGGATTTGGAACATTGTCTTTAAAAGCAGAAAGACCTGTGACTATCAATGCCACATGCAGTGTTTTTGCAGAAAGTGAGGTAATTTCTCTGCTTGCCCATAATGAAAAGAAGGACAACATCGCTGCTGGGCTTCTCAATGCAATTGCCGGAAGAATTTCAACCATGTTAAACCATTTCCAGAGTCAGATTCCGGTTTTTTTCTGTGGTGGTCCAGCAGAAATACCTGGACTGAAGCAGGCAATTGAAAAGATCAGTGGAAGAAACATTAGAATTTTTGATAATCCAGGGTTTGTGGTTGCCTATGGCGCTGCGCTCTGCGTATTTCCTCAAATTGAACCTATTTGAAATGAAATGTTATAAGACATTTTTCTTTTATTGCATATATATCACTGACCTTCTGTGTTCTCTTCCCAATCATACTTCTCCTGCTTGTCTATAATTGAATATCTCTGCTGCATAGTGTCTAATTTGCCAGATTTAGATATACCATTCTGATTACCTTCTTTCCATTTTTTAATGAGGAATGCCTGTATTGACAGATTTTTGAAAAACCGTTAAATTATATTTGAAAAAACTACGGAGGAATTATGATAAAAAAAAGTATAAACCTGTGGGTTGCACCACCGGGCATGGATATTTATGATGTCCTTTCTATTATCAAAGATGCTGGTTTTGATGCTGTTGAACCAAACCTTGATGAGCAAGGGTATCTCAATCCTGAAAGTACAGAAAAAGAAATAGAGGCATTCAGAAATCGCGTTGAAAAAATCGGACTTGAAATCGCCAGTGTCAGTTCTGGGCTTCTGTGGAAGTACACCTTGAGCCATCCAGACGCCCAGGTACGAAAAAAAGCAGAAACTCTGATAAAAAAACAGATTGAATGCGCAAGAATTCTTGGAACAGATGGTATCCTTGTAATACCCGGTGTTGTTCAAGCCGACTGGTCAGACCAGAAAGAAATTGTATCCTATGATGTTGCTCTGGAAAGAGTAAAGGAATCAATAAAAAATGTCATTGATTTTGCTGAAAAAAATCAGGTATGCCTGTGTCTTGAACCTGTCTGGAACAAACTGTTAATTAGTCCGGTGGAAATGAAGAATTTTGTTGAATCCTTCGGGTCCGATTATGTAGGAGTGTATTTTGACACAGGCAATGTGATGCTCTATGGTTATCCTGAAATGTGGATTAGAATTCTTGGAAAACATATCAGAAAAATTCATTTTAAGGACTTCAGGGTCCAAATTGGAAACCTCAATGGATTCTGTATGCTGCTGGAAGGAGATGTGAACTGGAAAGAAGTGATGAAGGCACTAAAAGAAATCGGTTTCAAAGGATATGCAACAGCAGAATTCTGGGCATACAAATACTGTCCTGAAACAGTGATTTATCATGCTTCAACCAGTTTGAACAGGATATTGAAACTTTTATGATCAACACAAGGCAGGAAATCCTTGCCTTACTGCGAGGTCAGAGCATAGGTAGAGTTCCTGTTTCCCTTTATAAAATTGACCCATATGACGAAAACAGCTTCTGGACAGGCCATACCAGTTTTCACCGGCTTCTTGAAAAGATGCGTAATGATTGCCATAATTTTTTCTTTTTCAGGCCTGCCACTGGATTTTTCTTTTCTGCTCCTGGTTCCATTGAAGTAATAGAAGAAAGAAAACAGGACACAAGAATTTCTGAAGTTGTCACGCTAACAGTTGAAACTGAAAAGGGAATCCTCACCCGTTCTGCGCGAACAACAAAACTCAGCTCTGAGCAGTGGGTTTTAAAACCATGGATTACAAGCACTCATGACATAGAAAAATTTCTATCGTTGCCCTATATTCCATATACTCCTGATTTAAGCGGTTTTCAGGAAAAGCAGGCGCTTTACGGAAATAAATCAATGCCAGTGATATCCCTTCCAGACCCTGCTGGAGTGGCAGGAACACTTTTTGCGCCAGGAGACCTTGCAAAATTTTTACTCGACAATGAAAAACTGGTTACTCAACTTTTTGAAATTTTCACAGAGCGGCTTGAAAATATCTACAGGGCAATATCATTGCAAGTTCATAATGTGATTATAAGAATCCGTGGAGCAGAGTACTTAACGCCACCAGCACTACCTATTGAATACTTTCGAAACTATCGAGATGTTTTTATTAATTATGTGATAAAGCCGGATACAAAACTTATCAATATCCTTCGTTCAGGAAATCTTAATTACATCTGCTTCCACTGGCATGATATCAGGGAAGATCTTTTACCCTATGTATTGAGAATGGGCATTGATATTCTTGAACCAGCCATCAATACAGTTGAATTTCCAATGACTGTTGCAAGGGTGAGAAAAATTGTTGGTCCTGATATTACGTTAATGGGAGGGCCTGCCCTTGAAGAAATTGAATTTCGTTCGTCTTACGAAATAGCGCAGATCAGCAGGGATTCAATTGTTCAAAATGGAAGAAGTACAAAATTTATTCTTATTCCTTCAGGGGTGCCTTCTTCAATTCCATTAAGCAGCCAGACAGAAGAAAACCTGTTTGCCATGATTGATACAGCAAAAAGATTCACGTTTTAAAATTTTACAGGTGTTTTTATAAGCCCCACTATTTTTATTTCGTTACTATTTATTCTGACTCTCTTTGAATTTTGCAATATTACGATGATGTGTATTTCTTTTTCACTGCGCGACTTTATCTCAATGTGAGTGAGTGTCTTTTTTACCTCTATCTCTACTGGTCCACATGGAGTTGATATCGTCGCCTGGATAAAGGGATTGGCATCTGTCAATATCGGCTCTATCTCAAGATAGCCCTTC
>Ga0209204_1000596_pt1 | contig 38729 bp, 36 predicted proteins | sample AD_JPNMR2_MetaG_FD_184425 | JGI IMG/M metagenome (GOLD analysis project Ga0209204, IMG submission 184425) | Active sludge microbial communities of municipal wastewater-treating anaerobic digesters from Japan - AD_JPNMR2_MetaG (SPAdes) (version 2) | ecosystem: Engineered > Bioreactor > Anaerobic...
AATTGCCTTCCTTCAAAATATATTCAGCACAATTTAAAAACTCACCGATTGTTGCCTGAAAACCTCTTTTGAGCATTACAGGAATATCTGTCTTTCCAACCCTTTCGAGAAGTCGATAATTATACATATTTCTTGCCCCAATCTGTAACATGTCTGCCACCTCAGCAACGACATCAACTTCTTCTGGTGTAAGAACTTCAGTAACCACAGAAATACCGGTTTCTTTTTTCACTTCCTTGAGTATCTTAAGTCCTTCTTTTCCCAGACCGGTAAAGTTGTAAGGTGAGGTTCTCGGTTTGTACGCTCCCCCCCGCAAAATCTTACCTCCACAGGAGTGAATAAACCTTGCGGTTGTTATCATTTGTTCCTTGCTTTCCACGGAACAAGGACCGGCTATAACAACAAGGTGGTTCCTATCAATTAAAGCATTGCCAATACAAAAAGAAGTATCCTCTGAATGAAATTCACGGCTGACCAGTTTATAATCCTTCAAAATGTTGATAATCCCAACAACACCCGGACAGGACGAAAAAACTTCCTCAGAAAGCCTTCTTGTATCTCCAATTATCCCAATAATAATCTTTTCTTTTCCTTTACTGAGATTGAAACCAAAACCAAACGATTTTATCCTTTCTATCACAGATGAAATTTCTTCATCAGAAGAATTTCCCGACATAATAATAATATCTGGCATCACAAACCACCTTTTGGATACGATCCGAGAATTTTCAAAAATACGCAGTTTTTCTCAAGCAAAGTAAGGGCTTTACACACATTGCTTTCATCTTTATGTCCTTTAAAATCCACAAAAAATACATATTCCCACGCTTTTTTCTTTGTTGGTCTGGATTCAATTCTTGTCAGATTAATATTATACTTTTTGAACGGTACAAGCATATCGTGAAGCGCACCTACGCGGTCTTTGATGGAAAACATGATTGACGTCTTATCATCTCCGCTCGGCTGTGCATAACTTGTCCCAATAACAAGAAATCTTGTGGCATTTTCCCTGAAATCTTCAATATTTGATGCCAGGATGTTCATTTTATAAATTTTCGCTGCTACTTCTGAACCAATTGCTGCAGAAAAAGTCTCTTTTCGTGCAAGACGCACAGCATGTGCGGTACTCTCTGCTTCCACCTGGACTGCCCCGGAAAGATTTTCTTCAAGCCATCTCTGACACTGACCTAATGCCTGTACATGTGAATAAACCTTCTTAATCTTTGTCAATTTCTTTTCCCTTGAAAGTAAAAAATGATGAATTTCAAGAATGATTTCAGAAGTAATCTTTAAATCACTATCAATAAACATGTCCAGAGTATGAGTTACGACACCCTCATTCGAATTTTCAACAGGCACAACACCATAGTCCGCCCTTCCCTTTTCAACCTCCCTGAATACAGATTCAATTGTTCTACATGACACATAAACATTCTTATCTCCAAATTGAAACAAAGATGCCTGATGTGTAAATGTTCCAGCTGGGCCGAAATATGCAATGGTCAAAGGTCTTCCAAATGACCTGTATATTCTGAAAATTTCACGCATAATTGATTCCACATCCCTGTTTGAAAGTGGTCCGGAGTTAATCCTCTGAAGATTGTCAATAATCCTTTTTTCTCTTGAAGGGTCAAAACCTGAAAGATTATTGTTTTTTTTCACTTCAGCCACTTGCTGCACAATTCTCGCTCTCTCATTAAGAAGAGTCATTAGATTTCTATCAATCTCGTCAATTTGTTTTCTGAGGTGTTCAAGCGTGATTTTCTTATTCATTGCCATTTCTCCCAGTGTGATATTACCTCTTCAGGCGAAATCTCAACGCCTGTTTTCACGGCTCCAATCCTCAAAGGCATCACACATCTAATTTTTCCATCTTTTGTCTTTTTATCAAATACAAGGGAGCGACTTATCTTTTCGCCTGAAATATTACTCTTAACAGGTAACCCGTATTTTTTTACAAGAACCCTCACTTTTTCAAAAAGCAGATGAGAACAGTAACCCCTTTTTGCAGCAAGAAATGTTTCTCCAAGCATTCCCAGGGCTACAGATTCTCCATGGTTCAACACCTTACTATTAATCTCAATTGCATGCCCTATCGTGTGACCGAAATTCAAAATCTCCCGTATTCCTTTTTCTTCTCTTTCGTCAGATTCAACAACCTTTTTTTTAATCGAAACACACTCTCGAACGAGACACTTAAAGTATTTCTTGATATCCGCGGGTGGTAAATTCTGAAGAATAACAAACAATCTTTTACTTCTTATAATTGCGCATTTAATAATTTCTGCCATACCCTGAGATATCTCTCTTTCAGGCAGACTTCCAAGGGTGGAAAAATCCATTACAACGAAAAACGGCTGATGGAAGGCACCCACAAGATTTTTACCCCATGGCAAATTGATAGCAGTTTTTCCTCCTACTGAGGCATCAACCTGTGCCAGCAGTGTGGTTGGAATTGATATAAACCTGATTCCTCTCAAATAAATTGCGGAAACAAATCCAGCAAGGTCACTAATCACCCCGCCCCCAAGAGCAACAACCGTGTCTGTTCTATCCATTCCAAATAGTGAACATGCCTTTACTAATTGATAAGCAGATTTCATCGTTTTGGAAGATTCCCCTGGCTTCACGATTGATAAATGCACTTTTTTACCAGAAGAAGAAATGCTGTTGACAACAATATCAGCATACAATTTTGCAACATTTTCATCAGTAATGACCAGCACTTTTTTCCCACACTTGTGTCTGCTAAACAAATTACCAAGTTTTTCCACAGAATAATCAAGATAAATCGGACATATTGCGTGGCTGAAAGATACGGTCATTGTGTTCATTTATGCCTTCCTTCGTACATTTTCAATTTATTATAACATTTGATTTTAATGGTGTCACCTGTGTGTTTCAAAGTCCACGACTATCCTCAAACCACAATTAGCGGGTTTTCATGATTACAAAAAATTGATATAATAAAAGGAAAGGTGTTCAAAATGAATCTGAAAATTAATAAAACACAATGTTTGAATGGTATCGCGGTAATCCCTGCCAGTAAATCTCATACGATTAGGGCAGTGGTTATAGCATCTCTTGCCGCTGGTAATTCAAGAATCATCAATCCTCTTGATTCTCTGGATACAATGGCAGCTGTTAATGCATGCAGAAATCTTGGAGCAAATATCCACACAGAAAAAAATTGCTGGACAGTAACAGGATTTGGTAAGCATCCCAGAAATCCAGAGAAAATTTTAGATCTCCAGAATTCAGGAACTTCATTCAACCTTATTTGCGGAGTATCCTGCCTCGGTAATTTTGAAGTGATCCTGGATGGTGATAATTCATTAAGAAGTAGACCTGTTGAACCATTACTTGCTGCGTTGAGGAATCTGGGCGCATCTGCATTATCAATTAATAACAATGGAAAACCTCCCGTGAAGATAAAAGGCCCTTTTTCAGGTGGAAAAACAAGTGTTTCAGGAATCAACTCCCAGTTTGTATCATCCCTGCTTATATCTACTCCATTGGCTCCTGAAGACACCGAAATCGCAGTTAACAATCTCTGTGAGGAACCTTATGTGAGAATGACTCTTAGATGGCTTGATGAACAGAAAATACGCTATAACAAAACAGAAGATTTGACACATTTTTATGTTTTTGGAAACCAGCAATATCATCCTTTTGAAAAAGTAATACCAGGCGATTGGAGTTCAGCAACATTTCCCCTTGTTGCAGGCACAATTACATATTCAAAAATTTCAATCAAAGGCCTTGATATCAATGATACTCAGGGTGACAAAAAAGTGGTTGAATATTTAAAAAAATTTGGAGCATGTATCTCAGTAGAAAAAGAACAAATTCTGGTAAAAAATGGCCTGCTGAAAGGAATAGAAATTGACTTAAATTCCACGCCTGATGCCCTGCCAGCATTCGCTGTACTCGGCTGTGCTGCCGAAGGAACAACAAAACTTTACAACGTTCCACAGGCAAGAATCAAAGAAACAGATAGAATAAAAGTCATGGCACAGGAACTGACAAAAATGGGTGCAAACATTCAGGAAATTGAAGATGGTCTTATTATTCACAAAAGCACACTTAAAGGAACAGTTGTCAACGGCCACAAGGACCACAGAGTTGTTATGGCTCTAGCCCTGGCGGGCCTCATTGCAGATGGTGAAACAATAATAACGGATGCAGAATGTGTTTCAATCACTTTTCCTGAATTTTTCTCTATGATGAAAAATCTTGGAGCAAATGTAGAAACAGAAAACAAATAAAGGGAGGCATTATGCTTGGTAATACTTTTGGAAGAATTTTCAGAATCACAACATGCGGAGAATCTTATGGTAAAGGGAAAGGTTCCGCTCTCGCCATGATAGTTGACGGAGTGCCACCAGGGCTCAAAATAACGAGAGAATATATCCAGAAAGAACTTGATAAACGCAAACCAGGAATCGGAAAGCTTAATAGTCCAAGAAAAGAAACAGATCAGTGTGAAATTTTTGCTGGTATCGGTCAGGACGGAGTAACAACAGGTGCTCCGCTCGGTATCATAATATATAATGTTGACACAAAAAAAATTCATGTAGAACAGTACCGTTCTTACAAAGACATTTTTAGACCCGGGCATGCAACATATCCGTTTTTCCTCAAGTACGGGGAATATCAGGACTGGTGTGGTGCAGGAAGGGCAAGTGGTAGAGAAACAGTTGCAAGGGTTGCAGGTGGAGCTGTGGCAAAATTCATTCTTGAACGAGAGGGAATTGAAATTCTGGCATACACAAAAGAGTGCATGGGAATAAGAGCAAGGGAAATGCCCTTTGAGGAAATTAAGAAAAACTACAGAAAAAATGAAATAAACTGTCCTGACCTTGAAGCAGCGAAAAAAATGGAAGAAAAGGTGCTGGAAATAAAAAACCAGGGAGACACTGCTGGTGGCATTATTGAGGTGATAGCCCATAATGTCCCTCCGGGACTTGGAGAGCCGGTTTTTGACAAAATCAATGCACTTATTGCTCATGCAATCTGCAGCATTGGTGCTGTTAAAGGGATTGAATTTGGCGCGGGTTTCAGAGTTGGCAATATGAAAGGATCAGAAAATAATGACCAGCCATATATAGATTCGCACGGAAAAATAAGATTCAGAACCAATAATGCCGGTGGTATCCTTGGTGGAATAACAAACGGCGAAGATATCGTAGTAAGAATCGCAGTCAAACCAACCCCGACTATTTCTATAGAACAAACTTCCATCAATATGAAAAAATTGAAAGAAGAAAAACTCAAACCCATTACAAGAAGAGACCCTACTCTACTCGGCAGAATCTACGCCGTAGCCGAAGCCATGATGTCAATAGCCATTCTTGACGCCCTTTATATGGCAAAAGCTTATGATGCGCTTGCCAGACTTGATAAGAAATGGTTAACACTAAAAGAGCGCTAACATCTCCTGAACTCTATCTGCGGATTCTTCAGAAGTAAGGGATGAAGTGTCAATTATCTTATCAGCAAAACATGAATAATCATGCTCTTTTAATATCTGTCGGATGTGAGAAATGGCATTCTGTCTTTTCAATAAGTTTTTGCTTTCCTTTCCCGGATGAAGTCGAAGCAATATCACAGAAGGTTCTGCCGTAAACCATATCACAATACCATTGGATTTAAAAAATAGACGGTTTTTCTGATTAGCTATGACATCAGGTCCTATAGAAATCACGCAATTATCAAAAACTGAAATTTCTTCAATAATTGAATTTTCAAGATCTCGCACATAAGCAGCCCCTTTAATTTGAGAGATATGTGCAATTCTATCATTTTCTCTTTTCTCTATCATTTCTTCTATATCAAAAAATTTCCTGCCCAGCCTTGAGGCAAGGATAATTCCTGCTTCTTTTCTCCATGTCCCATTAAATCCGGCAAGCACTATCTTCAATTTTGATTTCCTTTTTGCATGGTTTTTTTATACGCAATCAAAGATTTTTTCATCACTTCAATGGGTGCTTCGATTTTTGTCCAGAGGGTGAAAGAAACTGCTCCCTGAAAAACAAGCATGGACAAACCGTCAAGACATCTAACACCCTTTTTCTTTGCACTCAGAATTAAAGGTGTCTCTCTGTTATAGACGATGTCATAAATGAACATATTGTCATTTAAATTCTTTTCATCCACCAGCACTATATCGTCATCCTTCATTCCAACAGAAGTTGTATTAACAACAAGGTCTATATTCTTCCAGATTCCAGCATTATCTCTTTTCTCAAAGGGTATCACTTCAATATTCTGAAAACTAAAACAATCTTTGAGGTGATTCTTCAAAACTGCTGCCTTCTCAATTGTGCGATTACAGATTATCAAACCTGATATCCCTGCCCTGACAAGAGCACCCGCAATAGCAAAAGATGAACCCCCTGAACCAAACAGGAAAACCAACTTGTTTTCAGGAGTAAATCCACCGTCTTCTTTTAATGAACGTAGAAATCCCTCGCCATCAGTGGAATAGCCCTTCAAACAACCATCTTCGTTTACAATGGTATTTGCAACACCAAGAAGTTTCACCTCTTCATCAAGAACATCGAGATATTTAATCACTTCTTTTTTGTGAGGAATAGTAACGTTTATGCCTTTGACTGAAAAAATCTTGATAGCCCTGACAGCATCTTTCAAATATTCAGGAGAAATCTCGAATGGAACGTATACCCAGTTTAAATGTCTGTACTGGAAGGCAGCATTTTGAAAAACAGGCGAAAGGGAATGCCGTACTGGATATCCAAAAACACCCGTAATGATAGTCGCACCTGTAATGATCATGTATAAATTTTACATTTTATTTCCAGGTTAAGCAATTTCAAAAACATAAGCTAATATCAATAAATATAGTGATTGTGATTGAAACACCAATTGTAGCAGGATTTATAGTGATGTAAATCAGGTTTGATATCTCAGTTGTGTTATTTTATACAGGCAAATTGTGTTAACAAACGGATATTGACTACACCTTTACAGAGAAAAAGCACAACTTAAATAAACAATCAAATTATCAGAAATAACATCCAGGACTTGACAAAATTCTATAAAATTTTATACTTTATAAAAATCAAAAGTTATGAACTTCATAGGAGATAATGTGAGAAGAATTGCAATAATCAATCAAAAGGGTGGTTCCGGAAAAACAACAACTGTTGTCAATCTTGGTGCCGCAGTGACGGAAAAGAGATTCAGGGTTCTCCTCATTGATCTTGATCCACAGGCACACACAACAATCCATCTTGGTTTTGAACCCTTCAAACTTGAAAAATCCATTTATGATGTTCTTGTCAACGAAGTTAATCCAGATGAAGTAATTCTTGAAACACATGTGAAAAATCTTTTTTTGTTACCAGCAAAAATTGAACTCGCAAGCGCTGAAATAGAAATGGTCAACACCATAGGCAGGGAAATTGTTTTGAGAGAATCTTTGAAAAAATCTAAAAATAATTATGACTATATCTTAATAGATTGCCCCCCTTCCCTGGGACTTTTGACTCTTAACGCACTAACAACTGCTTCAGAAGTTATTATACCAATACAGGCAGAATTTTTTGCACTTGAAGGTCTCACAAAACTCATTCAAACTGTACAACTTGTAACCGAAAGGATTAATCCATCAACTCATATTTCCGGTGTTTTAATTACAATGTTTGATAAAAGAAAAAATATATGCAAAGAAGTGGCCGAACATGTTGCGAACCATTTTGGGAAAAAAGTTTTCAAAACAAAAATTAGAGAAAACGTTAAATTAGCAGAGGCACCGAGTTTCGGTCAAACCATATTTGAATTTGCGAAAAATTCACATGGTGCAGCCGATTACAGGAAACTCGCAAAAGAAATTCTGATAGGAGGCACATATGAAAAAGAGCGGACTGGGAAAAGATCCATTAAGCTGGATCACATCAACGGTACCAAAAAAACAAAGAAAAAAAGATAATGGTAAAGAAACGAGTCCGACGCACGTTCCGAAATTTCAAACATTTGAAATAAGATTGACAGTTCCATTTTCACAGCAGCAGCTTGAATTTCTTGATAAATTGCAAAGAGAAATTTTAAAAAACAGGGAATCTTCATATAAAAAAGAAAGAATTACCAAAAATTCAATTATAAGAACATGTATTGATGCGTTCAGAGAAACTCAGATAAATTTGAAAAATATTCCTGATGAAAAAATCCTTCTGGAAAGGTTGAAAGAGAAAATTAAAAAGTAATTACCAGCATTCATTCTTCCATAAATCAGACATTTTTTCACGTTTACGACAGCAAACAATAGTTTTGCCAGAAATCATTACTTCAGATGCTCGCAATCTTCCATTATAATTTGAACTCATTGAAAAACCATATGCGCCTGCACCCATTACAGCGAGAATATCGCTGGAACCAATACTTTCAGTAAATTTCCGTTCCTTACCCAGGAAATCTCCTGTTTCACAAACAGGTCCCACAACATCAAAACTTAAATATCTTCCCTCTTTTTTTGAAACGGGTAAAATTTCATGGTAACTATCATATAGAGCAGGTCTTATCAGGTCATTCATCCCCGCATCAACTATTAAAAAGTTTTTAGCATTGGTTTGTTTCTTGTAAATTACTCTTGTTAGAAGAATACCCGCATTTCCGACAATAAATCTTCCTGGTTCAATGATCATTGAAACCCCGGAAAAGTTCTTGATGAAGTAATCGGCAATTTTACTACCAAAATGTTCTATTGGTTCTATCTCCTCATTTCTATATGAAATACCAAATCCACCTCCTATATCTATCACCGACGGACAAAAGTTCACTTCCTTCAAGAAATTTTTCAGTTTGTTCAACGCATTTAAATATGGAGCAGAACTTTTTATGTTAGACCCAAGATGAAACTGAATTCCTTTAATCTTTATGTACCTCAAATTATTTCTAGCAGTAAGAATTGAAGCCACCTGATTTTCAGGCATTCCAAACTTGGTTTCTTTCCTGCCAGTTTTTGTATAATGATGTGTATCAACATCTACATCAAGGTTAATTCTTAAACTCACATTTGCTATTTTTTTAAGTTTCCCCGCAATTCTATCAATCATTTTCAGTTCTTCCACACTTTCAACAGTAAAAAGATATATCCCTGTTTTCAGGCCAGCAACAATCTCCTGTTCCGTTTTTCCAACACCTGCAAACACAATTTTCTTTGGCGAAAAACCTTGTTTTATTGCCTTAAATAATTCCCCCTGTGAGACAATATCAAGCCCACATCCCTGGTTTTTAATAAGTCCCAGAATTTTCATGCTACCATTCGCCTTCATTGAATAACATATAAGAGGTTTAGATTTGTGGAATGCCTCACGTAATTTGTTAATCTGAGTTTTAATGTGATTCGCACTGTAAACATACAGTGGCGTTCCAAATTTTTCACATATTTCCTCGGCATCAACGCCTTCAATCATCAACTTCCCATCAACAAACCTATATAATCCATTTGATATCATTTCAAGATATCTTTCCATTTTTTTATCTCTTGTTTAACCTGATTTATTCCTGTTCCACCCTTGGATTTTTTTAAACTGATGGATTTTCGGGTATCGAGGGTTTTAATGAAACGAATTGTTTCTATATCACAGCCAATTTCTTTTAATGTTTTCTCATCAAGTTCTGATACTGGCAAATTCTTTTCAACCGCTATTCCAACAATCTTTCCAACCAGATGATGCGCCTGTCTGAATGGCATCCCTCTGGACGCAAGAAATTCAGCGATATCTGTTGCCTCAATATACCCAATCTTACAGGACTGTTCCATTTTGTCAGTGTTTACTCTGGTTTTTTCCGCGAGTTCATTCAAAATTGCTAATGCCATAATGGAAATTTCACAGCTTTCAAATAAAAATCTTTTGTCTTCCTGAAGGTCCCTGTTATAAGAAAGGGGCAAACCCTTCATCAAAGTAAATATTCCTGTTATGTTTCCAATCACTGTTGATGTTTTACCCCTTATCAATTCAAGAACATCTGGATTTTTTTTCTGCGGCATAATACTCGAACCGGTACAAAATTCTTCAGGTAAATCCACAAACCCAATAAGTGGAGAATGCCATAAAATAAACTCTTCTGACATTCTTGAAAGATGAACCATCAATATCCCGATGGTTGAAAGGATTTCGAGAATGAAATCCCTGTCGCTCACCACATCAACGCTGTTGGAAAACACCTTTTTGAAATCAAGTTTCCTGGCAATATATTCTGAATCCACATTGAAAGATGTTCCAACGCATGCACATGCCCCAAGAGGAGAAATATCTAAGCGTTTTAATGCATCAACAAGTCTTTCTTTATCCCTTTCAAGCATTGCCACATATGCAAGAAGATGATGGGTAAATAACACTGGTTGCGCTGGCTGAAAATGCGTGAACTCAGGCATATATATTCCAAAACAGTCCTGTGCTTTTTTCACAATATTTTTTTGAAAAAACACAATGTTTCTTACTATCTCCGGTACTATATGTTTAAGATATAATTTCTCATCAAGAACAATCTGATCGTTCCTTGACCGAGCTGTATGAAGTCTCCCTGCACAGGGACCAATAAGCTCGGTAAGCCTTCTTTCAACGGCGCTATGAATATCTTCATCGTCAGACATAAAAACAAATGAATTGGTTTTTATTTCGTTCTGAATTTTTTTCAATCCTGAAATTATTTTACGACCGTCCTGGCTTGATATAATTTTCTGTTTTATCAGCATTTCAGCATGAACGATACTACCCAGGATATCAAATAACGCAAGCTTTTTGTCTATTTCAATGGAAAATGTAAATTGCCTTACAAGATGGTGAAGATCTTTTTTTAACCGTCCACTCCATATGTATTTCATATATCCTCTACCTGTTGTCAAAATACACGTATTTAATAATTTTACCAAAAGTATTATAATAATGCAATTGAAAGGATAAACACATGTCCAAAAAACTTGTAATTGTGGAATCTCCGGCAAAAGCGCGGACAATAGGATACATGCTCGGTTCTGACTATATTGTAAGAGCAACGCTCGGGCATATTATGGACCTTCCAGAAAATAATTTCGGGGTTGACCTTGAAAGTTTTACTCCTGAATACATAATACTTCCTGGTAAAAAAAAGGTTGTATCGTATTTAAAAAAACTTGCGGCAAACTCTGAAGCAATATATATAGCGACCGATGAGGATAGAGAGGGTGAGGCAATTGCATGGCATACTGCAAGTGTTCTTGATAAGAGTATTGAGGATGTAGAAAGGGTCGCATTCCATGAAATTACAAAACCAGCGGTTCTTGAATCTTTTCAAAAACCAAGAAAAATTGACATGAATCTTGTTTCGGCGCAACAAACGAGAAGAATTCTTGACAGAATTGTGGGATACACCCTGAGCCCTTTGCTTGGAAGAAATCTTTCGGCGGGAAGAGTCCAGTCAGTTGCACTACAACTGATTGTAACAAGGGAAAAAGAAATTCAAAATTTTATTCCTCAACCCTACTGGGTCATAAAAGTCGTTGTGGATTGTCGCGGTAAATTATTTAAAATGCAGTTGGTGTCTGTTGACAACGAAAAAATTCAGTCCCCTGGTATTACGGATAAGGAAAAGGTAGCGCAATACATAACAGACATTAAAAATTCACAACAAATCATTGTTTCTGATGTTTCAAGAATAACTAAAAATACAGGTCCTTATCCCCCCTTTATCACAAGTTCGCTTCAGCAGGAAGCATCTACGAAATTAGGATTTGCATCTTCAAAAACAATGTTTGTAGCGCAACAATTATACGAAGGCGTTCCAATTGAAAAGAAAACACCTGTCGGATTAATCACTTATATGAGAACAGATTCTCCATCTGTATCAAAAATCGCCCAGCACCAGGCCGCAAAATTTATTCAAGAAACATTTGGCAATGAATATGTGCCCGATAGACCACCTTATTATGCCGCAAGAGTATCAAATGCACAGGAAGCGCACGAAGCAATAAGACCAACACATATAAATTTTACACCGGACCATTTGAAAAAACATCTTACCAGAGACCAGTTTTTACTGTATAAAATGATCTGGGAAAGATTTATCGCAAGTCAGATGAAACCTGCTGTCGTTGAAACCCTGACGATAAAGGCAAATACAGGGAAATACGAATTTGAAGCATTCAAATCAAAAGTGGTGTTTGACGGATTCACGAAACTCTGGAACATAAAAATTGATGCAGGCGAAGAAAATATCCCAGATGACATCAGTGAAGCAACAGTACTTGAACTGAAGAACACTGAAGCAGAAGAAAAGAAAACAAATCCACCCCCAAGATATACAGAAGCATCCCTGATCAGAACACTTGAAAAATTCGGTATTGGCAGACCCTCAACGTATGCACCCACAGTCAGCACATTGGTAAAAAGAAAATATGTCAGAAAAGAAAAAAAGGTGTTTGTTCCAGAAAAACTTGGTGTTGTCGTTTCAGAAACACTTTCAAAATACTTCCCTGATGTAATAAATGTACAATTTACAGCTGAAATGGAAAAACAACTTGATGAAATCGCAGAAGGGAAAAAAGATGGGGTTGTTATATTAAAAGAATTTTATGGAAATTTCAAACCTTCTCTTGATAAAGCAACGGCAGAAATGGATACAGAAATTAAGACAATAAGGGAAGAAAAGAATAGTCCGGGTCCTGTTGAAAAAATCGAAAAAAATTGTCCGAAATGTGGCAAACCTTTAATAATTAGAATAAGCAGGTATGGAAAGTTTATCGGTTGTACTGGTTTTCCAAAATGCAGGCATACAGAAAAAATTAAAAACAATGATCATCATCCCAGCTATTGATCTCAAAAAAAGTAAAGTTGTTCGGCTATATAAAGGAAAATTTGAAAAGGTAACGTCCTATGGATTAAACCCTGAAGAAATTGTCAAGGATTTTATTTTAAAGGGCGCACAACGAATACATGTTGTCTCTCTTCTTGGCGCAAAAGAAGGGAAAACACTTGACCAGGACATCAGGGTAATTGAAAATATGGTAAAAATGAGGAATTTGATGGCAATCAGAAAATGTGCCATACAAATCGGTGGAGGTATCAGAAGAAAAGATGAAGTCAAACAGTTTTTTTCAATTGGAATCGACTATGTGATCATCGGAACCGCCATCGTGTTACCTCAGATTCTCGAAGCAAATTTCACGATCAGTGACATTTCCAGAGCATATGCGTTTGCGGACAGAAAGTTTTTTGTTAACAGAGAAATTCCTGAACCAGACATTATGGACAAAATCAGTAATGAAATTAAAAAAAGAGTTATTGTTAGCGTTGATGTATCCAGAGATTCAGTAGCACTCAGCGGCTGGCAGGTTACTATTCCAATAGAACCTTCATGGGTTATCAGCAAGCTTGCTGAAAAAAATTTTTCATCCTTTATGATCACTGATACCAGCAGAGATGGCACCCTGTACGGAATTGATATTGATGTTTTCGCCAGAATTATTAACAAAGTCAGGAAACTTACGGCAAAAAACCTTGAATTTATTGTTGGTGGTGGCATCGGGTCTGAACAGGACATAGAAATAATTTCACAATCAAATCTTCCAATAACTGGCGTCGTGATTGGCAAAGCCCTTTATGAACAGAAAATCGATCTGCATGCAATCATAAAACAATATCAACCATGAAAAACACCTTAAAGATATTTATTTTCACATTGATAATCATATGTTGTGTGTCAAAATCATTGGCTTTATGCGCGCCTGCAGAAGTGGAACCAATAACCAACGAATATTATTTGCCAAAGGTAATGGATTTAATAGAAAAATCTGAAACTTCAATATACGTCATGATGTACAATATGACATGGTACGAAAAATACCCTGACAGTCCTTCCAACCAATTGATTGACAGATTATGCAAAGCTGCCAGAAGAAAAATAAACGTTACAGTAATTTTAAACAGGGATAAACCTGGATCCGACAGAGATGCTGATAGAAACATACAGACAGCTAAAATACTGAAAAAAGCAGAAGTAAAAGTCTTGTTAGACCCGATAGAACAAATCACCCATGCAAAAATTATCATCATAGATAATAGATTCGTCGTTGTGGGAAGCTTTAACTGGTCTTATTACAGCCTTGAAAAAAACAATGAAACTGCCGTTGTGATTGATTCAAAAGAAATTGCTTCGTATTTTCTGAAGTATTTTAACAATGTTGCGGTCAGGAGTTCGCCTGTCTCGACGACTGATTGAAATTTTCTATTTCTTTCAAAATCTTGTATTCAACCCCATCCACCAGTGCCATCCAGGATGCTTCAATGATATTTTCAGATAGCCCTATGGTTCCCCAGCTCTCTTTTTCATCCATGGATTCAATCAGTACCCTTGTGACTGCTCCGGTAGCTTTCTCCGGATGAAGAATTCTTACTTTATAATCGGTCAGTTTTAAACTTGAAAGAAATGGATAAAAAGGAATTAGCGCTTTTCTGAGCGCGTTATCAAGAGCATTAACAGGACCATTTCCTTCTGCAACTGTGTATTCCACTGATTTACCTACTTTAAGTTTCACTGTGGCTTCAGCCACTACCTTTGCATTTCTTTCTTCCACTATTACCCTGAATCCTTCAACATGAAAAGGTTTTTTATATAACCCCAGCATTTTTCTCACCATGAGTTCAAAAGAAGCTTCTGCGGATTCAAACTGATAACCTTTTTTTTCCAGTTCTCCCACAGTGTCAAGAATTTTCTTTATCAATTCCGGTTGTTTCTCCAGTTTATATTTCCCGAGTTTTTGTAGAATTGTACTCTTACCCGAAAGTTCTGAAACAAGAACCCTTCTTTGATTACCAACTCTTTCAGGCGGTATATGCTCATAGGTACGAGGATTTTTACCAACAGCATCAACATGCACTCCACCCTTATGGGCAAAAGCACTGAACCCAACAAATGGCTGATTCCCTGGCGGCACGATATTGGCTGTTTCATAAATATACCTTGAAAGACCTGTCAGATGATGTAATTTTTCTTCGTCAAGGCAGTGGAAACCCATTTTTATCTGCAGTATCGGAATAATAGCAGTCAAATCCGCGTTACCACACCTTTCTCCAAAACCATTGATGGTTCCATGCACATGTACTGCTCCTGCACGAACTGCAGCAATGGTATTTGCAACTGCTGTACCAGAATCATTGTGGGCATGAATCCCTATTGGTGTTTTCAAAACCCTGTCAACCTTTCTGACTATTTCTTCCACTTCAAAAGGAAGCGCACCACCATTGGTATCACATAAAACAATTCTCTCTGCTCCGCTGGATTCGGCCACTAGCAAAGTTTTTATTGCATACTCTGGATTTTCTTTATAACCATCAAAGAAATGCTCAGCGTCAAAAAAAACTGTCTTTCCTCTTGACTTTAAATAACTGATGGAGTCACCTATAAGATTAAGATTGTCTTCAAGAGAAATCCTGAATACGTCTCTAACATGTAAATCCCAGGACTTTCCAAAAATGATAATAATGTCAGTGTTGGCTTCAACAAGTGCTTTCAAAAAAGGATCTTTATCTGCAGAAAGGTTCTTTCTCCTTGTGCTTCCAAAGGCAACAATTTTGCTATACTTCAATTTTTTCGAAGCCATTTTTTTAAAAAATTCTTCTGCCTTTGGATTTGAACCCGGCCAGCCTCCTTCGATAAAATCAAAACCAAACTGGTCAAGTTTTTCCGCTATCTTTATCTGATCATGAAGTGTAAAAAAAATCGATTCCCCCTGGGCACCATCTCTCAACGTAGTGTCATAAATTTCAATTTTTTTCTGTTTTTCCATAGCAGGACTATTTTACTTTTGATATAGAGGTATGTCAAAAACAGGTTTTTAAAAGACATAGCGCACGAATGATACCAATAATTCCGATGATTATCACTATAATGAGAGTGGCGCGATTGAACTGTTCTTCTGTAAGCATATTTTTTGTTTTTATGCCAAGTATTGTTCCTGCGAGTGCTGGCACAAGACCCAAGAGTGATATCCTGAGATTACTTAAACTGAATAGTCCATTGACAAAATAAAGGGTGTTCGCATAAATCCCATTAAACAAAAAACACCCAAGAAGTGTTGCTCTAAAATTATCTTTTGGAAATCCCATTGACATTAAAATAAAAATAAGCGGTGGTCCACCCATTGCCGCTGCTCCGGATAAAATACCACTAACAATACCTGAAATGATGAACGTGGTTTTTGATTCTTTTATCTTTGGTTTTAAACCGAACAGAAATAACAACCCCAGTACAAATGTGATTAATGATATTGAAAACCTTATAACATCTTGATTTACATATTTCAAAGCAAAAACCCCAAAAGGTAAACCCGCAAACGACCCTGCAGCAATAAAAATTATTCTTTTACAGTTTACGTTATTCTTCACTTTTGAAATAATAACAAGGTTCAAAACAAATACTGTGAGTGCAAAAGGTGGTATAATAAATCTGGGTTCATAAGACATAGCAAGTAGAGGGACAGCAAAAAGCCCTGCGCCAAAACCTCCAAGCGCCTGAACAAATGAAGCAAGGGAAAAAATGAGATAAATCATCAAAAACAACTAGTAGAATCAATCCCTCAGATTTCAGGTTAGACCAAGTAGTTTTACTGCATTCTCACGGGCAATTTTGTTAAACACAGATTTTGATATTCTACCTTCATCTCTCAGTTTCTTCAAAAAATCAACAAGCGGGGTTGGAGTATCAGGTGGACAGATATCAGTACCAAAAAATAGCCTGTCCTGAAATTCATTTAAAAACTCCACTCCATAATCAATATCACGTGATATTGCATTAAAACCACTATATGCAGAAAGGTCTCCAAGAAGATTTTTGTACCGCCTGAACAGTTTTGGAACAACACCTTCCTTTTTCACAGGATACGACGGATATCTGTATCTGTCAGCAGGTGTTTCGAGTTGAGCCATTTCTGCCCAGAAAGGTTGGGAATGTCCGAGAAAACAAAGATTGGGAAATCGCTGAAGAGTTCTTTCCAATTGAGGGAGCCCCGGATCATCATAAAGTCCATACGCACCGCCTATCTGAGCAGCGATATGAAAGGTAACAGGCAGCCCCACTTTTTCTGCATGCCTGAACAGATTCTGCACCAGAGGATTGAGAAAGGGTAAATTTGCCGTGACCTCGCCTATCCCTTTGCAACCCTGCTGTTTGTAGTAAATCAATAGTTCATCAAGTGGAGCATCAGGTGAATTTGTTACTGAACGAGGATCCACATTGCAAAATGGGATGAATCTGTCAGGATATTTTCTGCAAATCTCAAGTACTTCTTCTTCGCTCTGGGCCTGAATTCTACATTCTGGACCACCACCTGGTAATACCACAGCCTTTTCTATCCCGAGTTCATCGTATCTTTTCAACAGTTGCTCTGGTGTTGAATAAGTATATTTACCATTCCTTAAAATTGTCTGGTACTTTCTAAAATGCACATGAATATCTATGAACATTATTTTCTCCTCTTTTGAAAAATCAAACACTACCACTTATAATATCGAGACCATTTTTGACTTCCACTTCTTTTTCAGAAAAATAAGGATTCTCCAGTGTTGCTCCTTCTGGTCCAAGTCGTTTTATACGCAGTTTTATTGGAAATTTAACCTTGTATGGTTTAAGAGCCGGCATCTTTTTAACGGCTTCCTTTGCACCTTCAATCAACATTTCCCTTGTTTCTTCAGGCGAAAGCAAAATTGCGGATTCTCTACTTATACCCTTTTTCACTGCAACTGTCGGTAAATCATCTCCAAGCATTGCCTTTGCTTCTATGCATGCGGCTTCATCTCCGGTCACAAGAATTACTGGAACATTAAAATGCCCCGCAATAACTGCACATTGATAAATTTCACCCCGTTCCACACCATCATAAAAGTATTTGGCTTCCACTACAGAACTTTGAGTATGATGTAAAACACTTCCAGGAGTGCCATTCATTGCATGATAGCCCACCATGATAAACCCATCAAAAGATTCATCCAGCCCATATAGCACTTCACCCTGCCTTGGATATCCTGTAATGTACCTTACACCTTTGACCATACATTCCGGGATAAAATTATTTCCACCATTATGCCCGTCAAGGACATAAATTTCACCAACCCCTACCTGTTTCAATCCTTCGCAAACAGCGGCAACATCCCCCATCAATAATCGCATTGCCGACTCAAATTCTGGTCCATGCTGCCTTGTCTGACTGAACTTAAACACACCTGTCGCTCCTTCAAGGTCTGTACATATATAAATCTTCATTATACCCCCCTTGTAAAAATATTTTCTATCTGTATTTAACGAATAGCCCAGAGAAGTCCGCGTCTTGTAATCTCTCTTACTTCAGGAACATCAAAATCAGCTCTCGCATGTCCGAGAGAAGAATAAAAAACTTTTCCTCTACCATACATCCTTTTCCATACAACAGGCATTATACAATTTTCTATCCAGGGAACTGTAGTTTTTGTAAAAATTGTTGTCGCAAGAACTTCGTTTGAGGGATCAACATGCATATAGTATTGTTCAGATTTCATTTTAAAATCTTTAATCCCTTTTACAATAGAATCGTCAGGTTTCATAATATGGACTTCGTATTCTACAATACTGCCAGGATGGGCAACCCATTGACCACCCACCATAAATTGATAAGATGGATTGCCACGAAATGCATCACCCATTCCTCCGTGCCAGCCACCAATTCCAACACCGGATTCCACTGCAAGAAGCAATCCTTTTTCCTGGTCGGCTGTGATATTCCCTGCTGTCCAGACAGGAACAATAAGGTCCACTTTTTCAAGTAATTTTTTATCAAGTAAAACATCAAGGGAATATGAGACATGAATATCCATTCCCTCGTTTCTCATAATTTCTGAAAAAAGATGAACACACTCTTGCGGCTCGTGACCTTCCCAGCCACCACACAGAAAAAGGATAAATTTCTTGATACCCGCCTCCGGTAAAATTTATGGTAAGATTTTAGCAAACAAATAAATAATTGCCAAATATACTTATTATTTCTTATTCAAAATGTTCTTTGATATAATATGGTATCAATGAGGAGGATATCATGAATAATGAGATCAATATCAAATGGACAAGAATAAGGGATTTTCTCTCAGAGAAAAATTTTTCTGGCATTATCCTTAATAGAATTTCTAATTTTGCATGGTTCACCGGTGGCAGGAAAAATTATGTGGCATTTAATACAGAATATGGCGCCAGCAGCCTGCTTGTGACAGGAAAGAAAATATTTTTACTCTCAAATAACATTGAAGCAACAAGATTAAAACAGGAGGAACTGGTTGATATCCCGATAGAGGACATTGTCATAAGCTGGCATCAGGATGGAACATTATTTGAAAATGCGCGAAAAATTGTAGGTGGCAACATTGCAATTGATAAACCTGGAGAAAAATTTGAATATGCTGCCATTGACCACCTGCATTTTCCATTAACAAATGAAGAAATTGAAAGATTCCATAACCTCGGACAAAAGGTTACACAAATTGTGCGAGAAGTGTGTCACGAAATAAAACCAGGTATGACAGAAAATGAAGTTGCTGGAAATTTGAGTAACGCATTCTGGGCATGCGGAACGATTCCTGTAGTACTTCTTATCGCAGCAGACGAAAGAATTGCAAGATTCAGACATCCCGTGGCAACTGACAAAAAAATCGAAAAATATGTAATGGTTGTCGTGTGTGTCTATGGAAATGGATTGATTGTATCTATGACAAGACTTGTCAGTTTTTCAAAACTGCCTGATGAAATCTTAAAAAAGCATGAAGCCGTGTGTCGTGTTGATGCAACATTTATTAACTCAACAGTACCGGGAAAAACAATTGGAGAAGTATTTAAGGCAGGCATTGACGCATACAGAATAACAGGTTTTTCTGAAGAATGGGAAAAACACCATCAGGGTGGACCATGTGGTTATAAAACAAGATATTACCGAGCAACAGCAGAAAGTTCTGATATTGTTAAACCAGGGTACGCTTTCGCCTGGAATCCTTCTATTACTGGAACCAAATCAGAGGATACAATCATAGTAGCAACAGATAAGAACCTTATTATTACGGAAGATAATAAATGGCCAAAAATCGAGATAAATACAGGAGGAACATGTATTTCAAGACCCGATATACTTGTGCGTTGATTTGCTGTTTACTGATTCCGGGATTTTTTTCAGTGAATACAGAAGGTGCAAAATCACTAAACAGAAATGTTTATGTTTTAACAATTGATGGAACTATTAATCCTGTTGTTTATTATAAGGTAAAACGAGCCCTTGCAAATATCAAAAAACAAAATGGCCAGTGTCTGGTTATTATGATGGATACCCCCGGCGGCCTTCTTATTTCAACAAGGAAAATAGTCCAGGAAATTTTAAATTCAGAAATCCCTGTTGTATGTTATGTCGCACCAAGGGGAGCACAATGTGCTTCAGCAGGAACATTTATCGCGCTTTCCTGTCACATTGTTGCCATGGCTCCTGCAACAAATATTGGCGCAGCCCACCCGGTGAGCATAGGAAAAGAGATGGATAAAACGATGGAGGAAAAAGTTATCAACGATACTGTAAGTTTTATCAAGAGTATCTGTCATCATACTGGCAGAAATGAAAAATGGGCAGAAAAAGCAGTCAGGGAAAGCATTTCAACAACGGCTGAAGAAGCAGTAAAAATTAATGTTGCTGATTTTATAGCAACTGACGTTGAAGATCTTATCAATAAGCTTGATCAAAAACAGGTAAAACTTGCTTCAGGGAGAACTGTAATACTTGACACAAAAAGTATGCCTGCTGAACAGATTACCGAAAGTTTTGGAGAAAAACTGCTCAATGCAATAGGAGATCCAACTGTCGCCTATCTTCTTATGACAATAGGAATACTTGGAATTATCATTGAATTTTCTCATCCTGGTTTTGCTGTACCAGGAGTGGTAGGCACAATTTGTCTCATCCTTTCCATGTTCGCATTTCAAACCTTCACGCAAAGTATCGCAGGAGTGTTATTGATAGTAACAGGTCTCATATTACTTTTAATGGAAATTGCAGCACCTGGATTCGGGATTTTTGCCATTGGGGGATTTATTGCTATGGGACTGGGAACATATTTATTTTTCCGTTCACCTCACAGTGAATTTCGTCCTTCTATTTACGTGTTTATACTAATCTACGCAATACTGGTAATACTTGTCACAGGACTATTGGTTCTTGTAAAACGTACTCGTTCCAGAAAAGTGACAACAGGAAAAGAGGGTATCATTGGTGAAACAGGAAGGACTGTTACGGATTTGAAGCCTGAAGGAACGGTTTATGTGCATGGAGAATACTGGAAAGCAATAAGCCGCGGAAAAGAAATTCCCGCGCAAACAAAGGTGCGTGTAAAAGAAATTGATGGAATAATTCTGGTCGTTGAAGAAGTGAGGGAGAACAATGAAAAATGAAGAAACATACCACGAGGAATCATGGAGAATTTTCAGAATAATGGCAGAATTTGTTGATGGTTTTGAAATCCTTGACAGTGTGAACAAAGCAGTTACTGTCTGGGGCTCTGCCAGGGTTTCCTCAGATGACCAATGGTACAGAGAAGCAGAAAACCTCGGAAAGATTCTTGTAAAAAATGGATATGCAGTCATTACAGGTGGTGGACCAGGCATCATGGAAGCTGCAAATAAAGGCGCCTTTGAAGCAGGTGGCAAATCCATTGGTCTGAACATAGAATTACCACATGAACAAAAACCAAATCAATATATTTCCCATCTCATTACGTTTCGGTATTTTTTTGTAAGGAAGGTAATGTTTGTTAAATATGCAACCGCATTTGTTGTATTCCCCGGTGGCTTTGGAACAATTGATGAATTTACAGAAGCCATTACACTGGTGCAGACAGGAAGAGTCAAAAAATTCCCTGTAATACTTGTTAATAAAAACCACTGGGACCCATTAATTGCCTGGATGAAAGACTATCTTATAAAAAAATCTTACATTGATAAAAACGATTTGGGAATTTTTAGCGTCGTGGATACTTCTGAACAGGTTTTGAAAATTATCAAAAATTTCTACCACAAGAAGCGACATGGCGATCAATCAGATTAATAATTCGGTAAATCCTGCTCTGTTTTTTCCCTTCAACAAAGATTCTTATAATTGGTTCAGTACCTGAAGATCTTATGCCTAACCATGTATCGTCAAAATCAATTCTGAAACCGTCTAAATAATTGATCTTACCACTTGAAAATTCTTTCTCAAGGGATTTGTACAAACATTCGATTCGCTCTCTGGGGAAAGAAATTTTTCTCTTTACGAATTTATATCTGGGAAATTTTTCAATAATTTCTGATAAAGATAGTGAAGTTTTTGCCATCATTTCCAGAATCAAACCCATTCCAATATAACTATCACGACCATAATGAAATTCAGGTAATATTATCCCACCATTGCCTTCCCCACCAGCCACAGCACCAACCCTTTTCATCTCCTCAACAACAAAAACTTCTCCCACCTTTGTTCTAAACAGTTGTGTTTTGAATTCTTTACATATATCGTCAACAAGCCTTGTTGTGGCAATATTCACAACAACAGGACCTTTTTTTCTATGAAGCATCCAGTAAACTGAGATTGCAAGACCCTGTTCTTCGCTAACAAACTTTCCACTTTTTTCAACCAGTACCAGACGATCGCAATCCGGATCCTGAGCAAATCCAATATCAGCATTTTCAATCCTCATCACATACGAAAGTTTTCTGAGATGGGATGGAACTGGTTCTGGTTGATGAGAAAATTTGCCCAGAGGGTTTTCATTAATAATTTTTATTTCACAACCCAGCATTTCCAGAAATTTTTTTGAATACAGGGCGCCCACACCCTGAACCGGGTCAACAACAACCTTGAATCTTTTTTTTCTTATTGCTGATACATCTATGTAGTTGAACAGACAGGAGAAAAAATTATCCATCAAATCTTTTTTTTCACCCATAATTTCAGCCCTGCCCTTTATATCTAAAATATCGGTTTTATTGTATATATCAAGAAAATCTTTGAATTCAACAGGATTAAGAAAAGTACCCGATGGACTAATTAATTTTATGCCATTATATTCAACAGGGTTATGACTCGCTGTAATCACGGTACCGGAAAAATTATGATGTTTTTCAATAAACCAGGTTAATGCTGGGGTTGGCACAATCCCGCAGTCAAAAACACGTTTTCCAGCAGATGAAACCCCTGCCATAAATGACTGCATAAGGGAATTCCCGCTAACCCTTGTATCTCTTCCGACAACAATGTTTTCTGTATTTGTCCACAACCCAAATGCCCTGCCGGCACGAACCGCGATATCTTCTGTCAGAGATTTCCCGTAAATTCCCCTGATACCCGAAATACTGATGATCAAATTATCCATCTTAAATCACTGAAGAAGGTATAATATATTTTTTTAAGTTTTCTTCATTTAATTGTTTCAATTCAACAGCATTGTCAATTGTAAATTCCCCAATCCGCAATCTGATTAAAGATTCCTGGGCGGCTCCATATCCAAGTTTTTTGCCAATATCTCTGCATAGAGACCTGATATATGTACCTCTTGAACACACCACCCTGAAAACAATCCTCGGTATTTCTATTTTTTCCACCGTTATTTCATGAACAAACACCTTTCGTGGCTCAGGAATCACTGGTTTGCCCTGCCTGTGAAGTTTATAAAGTCGTACACCATGCCTGCGTAATGCTGAAACACTGGGAGGAACCTGTTCAATCTCGCCGGCAAAAGAACAAATTGTTTTATAAACCTGTTGTTCATCTATTGACTCCGGATTAACCTGTGATGATTCAAGAATTTCTCCCTGTATGTCGTCAGTATCAGTTGTGATACCAAGAAGCAATGTTGCTAAATATTCTTTCTCCATGGCTAAAAATTTACCTGCCTTCCTTGTCGCAGTGCCAATACAGACAACAAGAACACCAGAAGCAAGAGGATCAAGTGTTCCTGTATGCCCAATTCTGGCATTAAATCCCGGAATTTTCTTAATAAATCTTATAACATCATATGACGTTATTCCTGATGGTTTATTAATATTCAAAAATCCATCGAGTTGTTTATCCATTTTCAACCTGCCCTTTTAGAATGATGTTTTCTTAAGTATCGTAAAAACTTCTCAACAGCATCTGTTAGCGGGATACCAGTCATTGAAAATCCAGCTGCACCATCATGTCCTCCACCACCAAATTTCTCTGCAATCAAACGAACATTAAAACCTTTTTTGCTCCTCAGACTGAATTTAATTTCATTTTTTCTTTCTTTCACAAGAAAAACAAAATCAACATTACCGATAGAACGTAAAGCATCTATAATAATTTCTGCATCCTGCTCAAAGGCACCTGTTTTTACCAGTATCTGCTGGTCAATAATTGCCCAGGCGGTACGCAAACGCATATCGTATTGAAATGATACAAGGGCATGCCCCAGAAGCCTCAACGTTGAAACCGGGTAACTGTGATAAATGTAATCTGCGATACGTTCGGGATTTATTCCGGTACTCAACAATTTTCCAGTAATCCTGATTGTTCTGGTATCAAAATGGTGTCTGAATGAACCCGTATCAGTCAGGATTGCAACATATAAACACTCTGCGACCTCTTTATCAATGCAGTTGAGTTCTTCCAGTATAGAGAAACACATTTCACCAACAGATGAACAATTTTCACAAACCCAGTTAATATCTCCAAATTGAGTATTTCCCTGATGATGGTCTATATTAATCATCACAACAGATTCCGGTATAAAAGATAAAGGTCTACCTATTCTATCTTTGTTGCTGCAATCAAAAACAATGGCAACACCCGGGACTGATTTCATTTCCGCATATTTTTCAATCCTCAAAATGTCTGAGTATCCTGGAAGGAAACTATAAATTGATGAGGGCAACATTTCATTCACAATACTGGCTCTCTTTCCAAGTTTACGCAAAATGAGAGAAAAAGCAAGTTCACAACTTAATCCATCACCATCAGGAACCTGGTGGGTGGTAAGAAAGAAACTATCATGTTTGACTATTTCATCACAGATTTTACGAACGATTCTTCTATCGTGTTCTGAAACAAGCATGTTCCCTCACTATTTCCTTAATCGCACTTTTTAATTCATGAAATCCAGTACTGTTTTTTGCAGAAATGAAAAGCGAATCGGGGTAATTTCTCTTAAGAAACCCTAATTCTGTTTCGTCTATTAAATCTATTTTGTTGAACACATTAATTCTTGGTTTCTGTTGTATCGACATAATTTCAAAAACATTATCAATTGTACTGATTTGTTTTTCTATACTGAAACTTGCTGCGTCAACAAGACAGATCAAAAGATAAGCATATTTTAATTCCTCAAGGGTCGCCCTGAAAGCAGCAATCAGATGGTGTGGTAAAGAAGAAAGCAATCCCACGGTATCAGATATCAAACAAAAAGTCCCATCTCCAAGAAAAACAAGTCTTGTAAGAGGATCAAGTGTTGCAAACAACTTATTGTCAACTATTGCGTCTTGCTTATGAGTTAACGCATTAAGAAGTGTACTTTTGCCGGCGTTTGTGTAGCCCACAATAGCAGCCACAGGCAAGTTTTTTTTCTGTCTTGTTTCACGGATGATGTTTCTGTGTTTTTCTATTTCTTTTATTCTCACATTTAACAATCTTATTCGTTCTCTTGCTCTTCTCCTGTAAACTTCGAGTTTTTGTTCTCCCGGACCTCTTGTACCAATTGTTCCACCAAGTCGTGAAAGCCTTCCTGAAGAACCAGCAAGTCGTGGTAAAAGATACGTCATCTGGGCAAGTTCAACCTGTAATTTTCCTTCAAGCGTATGAGCATGTTTCCCAAAAATTAAGAGTATTAGTACTGTTCTATCAATAACAGCAATGCTGAATGATTCTTCAAGATTTCTCTGTTGAACGGGCGTAAGTTCTTTTTCGAAAATTACAACGTCGCAATTCATTTCCTGAACAATTTTGCAAATCTCCTGAATTTTTCCCTTCCCAATATAAGTCGAAGGATAGATAGGGTCTGGATGTCTTATCAATAAAGATTTTACAACATTCAATCCAAGGGTGCAGGCAAGCGATTCAAGCTCCTTTAAATTTTCCTTTTCCTGATCAAAAAACTTTTCCTTAAAGGCAATGACAATCGCTCTTTTACCAGCAATATCCGTACCTGTCAGAATATTAGGATGCTGCATCGGAGGTCTGTATCCTGACGATTTTCACAACAGAAAGAATATCTCTATGTCCTGTTTTCTTTGAATAACCTGTCTTTTTCTTTTTTTTGAATACATATAGTTTCTCACCCTTTTTTTCATCTATCACTTCAGCAATAACAGCACAATTCTTAAGAAACTCTTTGTCTGTAATCAAAGAACCTTGCTTTTCAATCGCCAGAATGTCCTGTATCGTAAACTGATTTCCTTTTTGGTGTGAAAGTTTAAATACTTCAAACGTATCTCCTTCCTTCACACAGTATTGTTTTCCACTCAATCCAATAATTGCTTTCATTTTTTCTCCCTGGTTAAAAGTTGAAAGTTTTTCTCGATTTTTGTCAGTTCAGCGGCAAGGTCATCACAAAGTTTTTTTGTTTTTTCAACAACATCTGCTGGCGCATGTTTAAGAAAATCAGGATTTGAAAGTTTCTTTTCTGTGGAGGTTAGAATTTTTTCCACTTTATCTTTTTCTTTTAACAACTTTTGCTTTTCTGCATTTATATCCAGTAGACCTTTGACTTTTATCGCAAACCACCCATCATTCCAGACGCGAACAAGCATATCTTCTGAATAACCAACTGCTTCGTTGTCATACAAAAAGACTGTTTTAGAAAGAAACTCAACTTTCTGTCTTGCTTCATCAAAATTAAGTAACGAAATCCCGCGATAAATAGCTTCCATATTTTTTGTAACCGGTATTTTAAAAGTTGTCTTTATATCTCTGATTTCTATGACAAGTTTCTTAATTTCTTCCATTTCTGCTACGGCTTCAGGAAATTCAAAACCGGCATCAGGAATCGGCCAGGTACTTTTCGTGATAAATGCATCATCTATGTACGTAATTTTTTTCAATCTATTCCAGAGTTCTTCGGTAATAAATGGGACAAAAGGATGAAGTAATTTTAATGTCCTCATCATTACAAAAACCATTACAGGGATTATTCTGCAAACAAGATATGTATCCTTTTCAGAATACATTTTGGAAAGTTCTACATACCAATCACAATACTGATGCCAGAAAAACTCATATAGAGAATCGGCAGCTTCGTTGAATTTAAACTCTTCCAAACACTTGTTAACATGCCCTGTTGTTGTGTTGAGTAAAGTTAGAATCCATTTTTCTGCAAGCCCAAGATCTTTCAAGAATTTTTGTCCTGAAATTTCTGTAGAAATCATTTCGCAGTTGTTCTTTTCCACCAGCATTTCAAGATATCTGAATGAATTCCATATTTTGTTAATAAAATTTCTTCCCTTATAATGAAATTTCTCAGGAAGGAAAACATCCTGCCCGAACGAAGTTAATGAAATCAAACTGAAACGTAATGCGTCAGCCCCAACTTCATCAATAATTTCAATGGGATCTACTGCATTGCCAAGAGATTTACTCATCTTTCTTCCTGTTTCATCTCTCACTGTACCGTGGATGTATACTGATTCAAAAGGTTTTTCTTCCATAAATTCAAAACCAGCCATTACCATCCTTGCAACCCAGAAAAACAGAATCTCCTGGGCAGTAACAAGGGTATTTGTGGGATAAAAATATTCAAGGTCCTTTGTTTTTTCTGGCCATCCAAAAACAGCAAATGGCCACAGCCAGGAAGAAAACCATGTATCCAGAACATCATCATCCTGTACAAAATTCCTACCATTACAACACGGACATTCTCTGGGTGTTGATATGCTTACAACAGGCGGACAATCACTGTTTGAACAATACCATACAGGTATTCTATGTCCCCACCATATCTGACGGCTAATGCACCAATCCTGGATATTATAGAGCCATTGAAGATATATCTTTGTCCATCGTTCTGGATAAAATTTAAGTCCACCATCCAATACCACTTTTATAGCGGGTTCTGCAAGTTTCTTCATGTCAACAAACCATTGTCTGGAAATATAGGGCTCTATAAGTGTATCGCAACGATAACAATGACCTATGCGATGACTATATGGTTCGATTTTCTCAATAAGTTTTTGCTCCTGAAGATGTTCGATAATTTTTCGACGACATTCAAACCTATCCAGTCCTTTAAAAATTCCTGCATTTTCATTCATTTTTGCCGTTTCATCCATCACAGTCAAAAATTCCAAATTGTGTCTTTTTGCAATCGAATAATCTGCAGGATCGTGAGAAGGTGTCACCTTTACTGCTCCTGTTCCAAATTCCATATCAACCTGCGTATCTGCAATTACAGGAATCAATCGGTTCACAAAAGGAAGATGTACCTTTGTACCAATAAAATCTTTGTATCTTTCATCTGAAGGATTGACTGCGACTGCAGTATCACCCAGCATTGTTTCAGGTCTCGTTGTAGCCACCACAAGATAGCCGTTTTCCTCAACTGGATATTTCAGGTAATAAAGAAATCCATTTTCTTCCCTGTATTCAACTTCTTCGTCTGATAAAGCTGTTGTGCATCGCGGACACCAGTTTATAATTCTTGTTCCCCTGTAAATAAGTCCCTTTTCATACAATTTTATGAACACCGTTTGAACAGCCTGAGAAAAATTTTTATCCATCGTAAAACAGGTTCTATGCCAATCACAGGAAGCACCAAGCCGCTTCAATTGTTCAATAATTCTATTCCCATATGCATCGCGCCATTTCCACACTTCTTCAAGAAATTTTTCTCTACCAAGGGCTTCTCTTGTCAATCCTTTTTTCATCAGTTCTTTTTCAACAACATTCTGTGTTGCAATACCTGCGTGATCTGTACCTGGCACCCATAAAGCATTGAAACCCGCCATTCTTTTCCATCGTATCAAAATATCCTGAATTGTGTTGTTTAGCGCATGCCCGATATGAAGATATCCCGTGACATTAGGTGGGGGAATAACAATCACATATGGCGTACCCGTCTGCTGTGTCACATTAAAGCAACCCGATTCTTCCCATTTACTATACCAGTAATGTTCAATCTTTTCCGCGTTATATCTGGTTTCATCTTTCATATTACTTATTCCCCAAGTGGATAAAAATTTACATCTTCCTTCACCACAATAACCATTCCATTTTCTTCAAAAATCTTACGGATAGCAGAAAAAATATTCTCAGCCCGACATGATTCAGAATCAACACATGCAACACCCATAATACTTCTCTGCCATTTATCTTTATAACCAAGTTCTGCTATTGATACATTAAAACGATTTCTGGATTTCGTAAGAATCGATTGAATTACACTTCTTTTATCCTTGAGGTTCTGCGCATAAGGTATATGCAATTCAACCATCCATACGCCAACCACCATTTTCCCCTCCGATTATTAAAAAGTGAAGATTTTTAATGAAATATTATATCTTAATTTACCTATCAGATTCAATAGCACTTTTCACGGCTTCCTGCATTACAATTTTTATGGGGATTCTCTTTTCGATAGCAATTTTTTTACAATCTTCATACTCTGGCATAATGTTAACCGTTTCACCAGCAAAATAACCAAATTTTACTCTAATTTCACCGTAAGAAGTCTTTATTTTTTTTTGAGCCCTACCAAGAACAATCCTGTTCTCTTCTCTGTACCTGATACCAAGAGATGTTGTTTCATGGAAAATGATTTTTGACATTGTTGCTCTTTGCTCAGGTTTGCACAAAACCCTTATCAAAAACATGGGCCTTGATTTCTTCGTGGTACCAGTAAAGAAACAGACCTCAAGAGCACCTGCTTGATGAAGTTTATCTATCAAATGCTCAAAAATCAGTGGATTCATGTCATCCACAGATGTTTCAATAATACCTATGGTCTCTGTTTTTTCTGACATTTCTGTTCCATACACAAACTCTACGGTATTCGGTAAATCAGTTGTTATTGTCCCTGTTCCATACGCGTAACCAAGAGGCATTAACGTTGGAGAATCCCCGTAAAAATCTGCCAGTCCTTTAATAATTGCTATACCAGTGGGCGTTGATATTTCAAAAGGAATATTACGAAATATTACAGGCATTTTTGAAATCATTTCCATCGTTGCAGGAGCTGCATTTGAAATACCAACAGAAGAAACAACTAATTTTGTAATTCCGATGTATTCCATCGCGAGGACAGAAAAAGATATTTCAACAAGCGCATCAGTTTGACCAACTGCATGAAAGTGCAATTGTTCAAGATCTCTGCCGTGAACTTTGCTTTCTGCTTCTGCAAGGACACTGAAAATCTTCAAAATTTTCTTCTTTGTTGAAGAAAGCAGGTCACTTTCTGAAAAAATTGAAACAATTTCACGGTATGACCTTTCGTGTTCTTTACCGCTAACATTAACAATGAATTGATTGGCTTTGATTCCATGAAATTGCCCGGCAGCCCGCATAACCTGTCGGATTTCGATTTCATATCTTGAGGGAAATTTTACTTTCTTCAGATGTCTTTCAATTTCTTTTACATCCACACAACCTGAAAGAGCAGCACAAACCATATCTCCGGCGCAACCATTCTTGATGTCAAAATAACCTATCATGATTTTTTTTCTTCCTGAAAGATTTGTGCAATAGCGGTTTTAACAAAATCCACCTTTATATCCTGAGCAATTTTCAAACTTACAATCTTTCCCTTTATTTCATCAACAGTAGCAATCATTCCGCCAATTGTGATAACACGATCACCTTTTTTTAAATTATCCAGCATTTCTCTTCGCTGCTTTTCCTTTCGTTGCTGCGGCAGAATCAGAAGGAAATAAAAAATAAAGAAAATTAACAGCAAAGGCAAAAGCGCATTAAACAACGAAGCTCCCTGTGCACTATTGGGCATATTGCTCCTTTCGTTTGTATTTTCCTAAAAACTCTTTCTTAAATTTCTGAAAAGTTCCCTGTTTGATATTCTGACGAATTCTGTTCATCAATTTTCCAATAAAATATAAATTATGATAAGAATTAAGTCGCATCCCGAGCATTTCCTTTGCATTAAAAAGATGCCGTATGTACGCTCTGCTATATGTTCTACATACACAACAATCACACTCAGGATCAAGTGGCGACTGCTGGTTTTTACACCATGCTGCCTTGATATTAAACTTGCCTGACCAGCTTAGAGTCGTTCCATTTCTTGCTATTCTTGTTGGCATGGCACAATCAAAAAAATCAATACCAGCATCCACAGATTCCACAATCTGATCTGGCATGCCAACGCCCATGAGATAAACAACTTTCTCTTCTGGAATTATTCTGCATAAATCATTCAAAATTTCAAGTGCTCTTTCCCACGGTTCTCCAATGCTTAATCCGCCTATGCCATAACCAGGGAAAGATAAATTTTCGAGATTCTCCAGGCAAATTTTTCTCAAATTGATATCTGTACCGCCCTGAATAATTCCCCACAGTTGTTGCTTCTTTTGAAGGTGTGCAACAGAACACCTTTTTGCCCAGGCAATTGTTCTATGAACACTTGTCTTAATTTCGTTTACATTATCCCAGATTTTTGGGCAATAATCAAGACACATGATAATATCCGCACCTATCTTTTGTTCGATTTCCACCATTTTTTCTGGCGTAAAATAATATTTTGCACCACTTTCAGGTGCTTTCAATATTATTCCATTTTCATCTATTTTTGAACCAGGCAAACTGAACATCTGGTAACCGCCACTATCTGTAATGGCAAGTCCATGCCAGTTCATAAACTCATGAATCCCTCCAGAATTTTCAATAATTTCTAATCCGGGTCTGAGATACAAATGGTAGGCGTTCAAAATAATAGCATCAAAACCGAGTGATTTCACCTCTTCTGAAGTTAAAAGTTTCACACTTGCCGTTGTTGCGACTGGCATAAAACAGGGCGTTTGAACTTCTCCATGAGGAGACAAAAATACACCGGCTCTCGCAAACCCATCTTTATTGGTGATTTTGAAGAAAAACATCGTGGTGTAATTTTAACACAAATACTATTTTTTAAATAATCAACATTGCATCCCCATACGAATAAAATCTGTATTCTTTTTCAATTGCCGTTAAGTATGCTCTTTGAATAAGTGACGTCCCTCCAAAGGCACATACCATATACAGATGAGTAGAACCTGGAAGATGAAAGTTTGTTATCATTCTATTTATGCAACTGAAATGATATCCTGGTTCAATAAACAAATCTGTTGAACCCTTGCGGGCAACAACTGCGCCGTTGGCAAAAGAACTCTCTATGGCTCTCACAGTACTTGTTCCAACTGCGCAAATCTTTTTCCCGGAATGTATCGCTTTGTTAATCACGCTGGCTGTTTCTTCTGAAATCTCAAAAAATTCAGGTAATACCACTGGCTTTTCTCCATCAAATTCTATCTTACGAAAAGATGCCCAACCTATGTGAAGAGTTAAAAAACATGTAATAACGCCCTTTTGTCTCAATTGTTCAAAAATCTGATGGGTAAAATGCAATCCTGCTGTTGGTGCTGCAATAGACCCATGCTTTCTGGCGTATACAGTTTGATAATCAATACTGTCTCGTTCGTCAGACATTCTTTTCATATATGGCGGAATTGGCATTCTTCCAATGTCAGAAATTTTCTGATCATCTGCATCAAATTGAACCAGCCAGGATCCAATTTTGTTTCTTCCCAATACCACTGCGGAAATCTCCCCAAATAGTAATTTCGTTCCAGATTTAATTTTTCCACGAATAAGCACTTCCCAGTTTTTTTCATCTACTTTTCTCAACAGAAGTAATTCGACATGACCGCCTGTGTCTTTTTTACCATACAACCTTGAAGGAATGACCCTGCTATCGTTCAAAACAATTACCTCTCCGGACGAGAAAAAATTCACAATATCTTTGAATACAAAATGTTCTATAGAGTTTCTCTGGCGATCCACAAGCATTAAACGAGCCTCATCCCTTTTCTCTAAAGGTCTTTGTGCAATTCTGTCAGACGGCAGGTCATAATGAAATATCTTGCTCATGGTTTATAAAACAAGAGTATTATTGGATGGGCATAAATCATATCATGAAGTGTCCACCGGTAATCAAATTTAAACGGTCCAACCCGGGGAAAACTCGCAAAAATTTTTCTGATAATAAACCCTTTTTCTTTCATCTGCCATATTTTTTTCTCCATTTCGCGCACTCTATTGCCAGAAGTCAAAAAGTATTGAAGTTCACCAAGGATTAAAAACTTCCTGTTTCCGCTTTTTCCCAGATCTTTTTCAGGAATAATTGACACAGAATGTTTTAATGGATTAACAGGAGGAACTTCAAAAATCCATGGATCTTTTGTGTACATTATCTTCGCCCCGGATGGAATCTCACTGTCAATATATTCTGCAGATATAAAACGCACATCTTTTTTGTTCATCAACAATGAATATGCAAAAGATTTTGCCATACTTCCTAAAATAAAAACGCCACAAACACTTACTACAAAGAATTTTTTTGGAAAACTTTTGCATTGTAACATCTCATCAAACAAGGCGCCGGCACTCAAGCTCAAAAATGGCAGGACAAGCAAATAATAACGCGCATATTTAAAACCTCCAGCAGACATTAACGGTATTATCATCAACAAGAAACCTGTAAGAACTATTCTATCAGAGGCATTTCTCCTCTTTGCCTGTAAGAAGATACCACAGATGGCTAATATAAAAATGAGCCAGATACCGGTCCACAGACCGCTGAAAAAACCAGAGAAAGAATAGATGTACTCCAACAATCCATAAGTTCCTACACCCCTCGCAGATGCTTGATAAATAAGATCTCTTTTGAATTCCTGAAACGATAATAATGCATATGGAGTTGTTATAAAAAACCCTAACAAAAAAATTGCCAGCAGAATGAAAATGCTTTTTATAAAGAATAAAGACAATCTTCTGTGTTTTGCAAAGTAAACAAAGGGAAGAAGAAAAAACATAGTGGCAGCCGGATACTTTGTACCTGCTGCAACACCTGTAAAAAAGGATGCCAGATAAAGAAATAAGAATTTCTCTGTCCTCATAAATTTTATCATTAAGAACAATGACACAATCATCCAGAATACCATAGGAATATCAACCGTCATGTAATGGCTGTTAATGACATATAATGGAGATAGCCCTAAACAGGCGGTGGCAAAGAGCCCACCTTTTTTACCGTATAATGAAATGGCTACAATACTGAACAAGATAACACCACACAACGCCATGATCACAGTGATCAATCTACCTGAAAAATAAATTTTTCCCATTTCTTCAGGATGATTAAAATAATAAGAAATATCTGAACTCAAATGTACAAACTTCATTACTGAGACCATTTTAAGGGTAATGGCCACAAGATATATCTGGCAGGAAGGATACTCGAAAAAGTGTGGATTAAAATCCAGTTTTTCTGGAGACATTGTGCTGATGCTTTTAAGAATATTCTGTTCATCCGGGTGTAATGACCTGATGATATTAAAAGCCGAGCGCGGTAATTTGTCTTCTGGCTTTTCCTTTGAAATGTGCCAGCTCTGTTTTATGTAGTTTTCTGAAACCACAACTTCCACAGGACAATATTTTTTTAGATCAGACGAAGGAAGCCCCCATTTGATACCGAGAAGATATAAAACACAACATACCACATATAGAATAACTACTGACAGAGTATACCGATGCTTCATTTTCCGAACCTGATTTTAATTAAATCTATGAACATACGAATAGAGTCCCTGAAAAATCTGACAGTGCTATAAGGGGAATTGATCCAGATTACACCCACTTCTTTTATCCTGTATTTTAGTTGCATGGCTGTGAATAAAACCTCCACATCAAAAATAAACCCTTTATGCCTGAGATTTGAAAAAATCTCCTTCGCAACCCCTGATTTAAAAAGTTTAAATCCGCACTGTGTGTCAGAAAACGGTAATTTCAAAATTTGCCGTACAAAAAAAAGAAACATCCATCCTGATAATTTCCTGTACCATGGCTGAGGCACAGGAATTACTGAATCCTTTAATTTCCTTGAACCAATCACAATATCATATCCCTCAAAAATAAAATGTTCCATTTTTTCTATCTCAGATACAGGCGTGGAGAGATCAGCGTCAGAAATTAGAATCATATTTCCTGTTGCAGATAAAACACCTGTTTGAACTGCTCCACCTTTGCCTTTATTTTCTGAATGAACAAAAAGTTTTAGATTTGGCAATTCATTCATCATGGATGAAACAATTTCTCTGGTTGAATCAATACTACCATCATCCACAACAATCACTTCAAATGATACTTTTCTGTTTTTGAAATACCCGTATATTTCTGAAATTGTTTTTTGTATTCTTTTTTCTTCGTTATAGGCAGGAATAACAACGGACAATTCTAAGGTTTCCATGATTCCACTATCGCATTCAGATAAAGTTTAACATAGGGGAAAGTTTTTGAAAGTTTGAATTTTGATTTTCCCTTCTTTCTCCCAAGCCAGACAGTCGGCACGTCACATATTTTATAACCCTTGAAATGAAATTTCAATGCGGCTTCCATAGAAATAGCAAAACCTTTTTCTTTTAAGCAAATTTGTTGTAACAATTTTCGTCTGTACATTTTAAATGCATTGGAAACATCTCGGGTTGGTATGCCTGCGAAAAAATACAAAGAAAGACAAACAAATTTAGAAAAAAAATTTTGAAATTTTGGGCCCCCACATTTTCCCCCATTTTTCATATACCGACATCCACATACAAGATCAAAACCTGCTTTTGCCCTTTCAATCATCAAATTGATTGTTTCAGGGCCGTCACATCCATCAGCCATTACAGGTAACACATATTCACCTTTTGCATGGCTGAACCCAGTTTTTAATGCATTTGCAAAACCAGGCTCATTTAGATTATGAACAAGTTTTACCTGCGCTTTTTTTTTTGAGATTTTTTCCGCAACCATTGCAGTATTATCCGTAGAATGATCATTCACTATAATGATTTCAGTCATATCTTTGTTAATAAAAGGGAAGATAGAATCTATTGTTTCTTCCAGGTTCTCCTGCTCATTTCTTGCAGGAATAATAATACTTAAAAAAATTTTATTTTTTTCACACAAGTTTTTTTCCCTTTAGTTCCGTTAACGCTTTTTCAAAACCATCTCTGGCTTCTACCTGTTTACCCCAATTCAATAACATTGCAAGACCTTTTTCCAATGAAATATCTATCTTAAATCCAAGTAATCTTCTTATTTTTTTTGAATCTGCAAAACAATGTCTAACATCTCCCTTTCTGAATTTGTAAGTAACAACCGGTTCTATTGACTTGCCTGACAATTCAATCAAAAGTTTTGCTATTTCGAGAATACTTACAGGTTTTCCAGAACCAACATTAAATATTTCGTAATTTGCCTTCTCACTTTCCATAGCAAGAATATTTGCTTTCACAACATCACCCACCCATATAAAATCTCTTGTTTGAAGTCCGTCTTCAAAAATTACAGGAGGATTATTGTTTTTTATTCTACTAAGAAAAATTGCAGTAACCCCGGTATAAGGATTGGAAAGTGATTGACGGGGCCCAAAAACATTGAAAAATCTTAATGAAACAACAGGAATGCCATAGGTCTTTCCAATCAGCATACTCATTTCTTCCTGCTCTTTTTTTGTTATGGCATATATTGAATTGGCTTTCAGTGGAGAGATTTCATCTGTTGGAATAGGTACAGCAAGATTTTCACATTCAGGACATTTAATTTCCCAGGATTCAGGTTCTTTGATTTCGTTTTCAGAAATATTTCTCAATTCTGGTTTGAATACCCCGCACTTTTCACATTTTGACATGCCTTCACCATAGCTGCTCATGGAAGCAGCAATAATTACTTTTTTTATTTTATGTCTTGCATTTACAAGTATATCAAGAAGATTTGCAGTTCCACTAATATTGGTATCAACATATTTTGAAATTTTATATTGAGATTGTCCCACACCAACTGAAGCAGCAAAATGGAAAATATAGTCATTAGAAACCAAAACATCCTTAAATTTGTTATAATTTCGTACATCACCTTTAACAAAATTCGCTTTTTTATTAAGATAATCAGGAATTTTGCCTCCAGGATGAACCTGTCTGTCAAGTGAATCAAAAACTGTAACCTTATAACCTTTTTCTATCAGTGTATCGCAGAGATGACTCCCGATAAACCCTGCTCCTCCAGTAATAAGTACTCTTTTCATTGTATTTACCCGGTGTAATAAGAAAGTGTTTTTTTCAGCCCTTCATCCAGATTAATCGCTGGTTCCCAGCCAAGAAGTTTTTTTGCAAGTTCAATGTCCGGTCTTCTTTTTCGCGGATCATCTGGAAGAGGTGGCAAAAATTCAAGTTGAAGATCCCGTCCTGTAATATCCTTTATTTTTTCCGCCAGTTCAATAATTGTAAATTCACCAGGATTCCCAAGGTTAACAGGCATATGATAGTCTGATTCAACAAGCATCAACAAACCTTTTATCAAATCGTCCACATAACAAAAACTTCTTGTTTGTTTACCGTCACCATATATCGTAAGCGGTTTTTTTTCAATTATCTGTGCAATAAAGTTTGGTATGACTCTACCGTCATCAAGCCTCATCCTCGGACCATATGTATTAAAAATTCTTGGAAGATATGTCTTTATACCATACTTTCTGTGGTAAGCCACTGTAATTGCCTCAGCAAATCTTTTTCCTTCATCATACATTGAACGTAGTCCCACTGGATTAACATTTCCCCAGTAATCTTCCTTCTGTGGACTTATTAACGGGTCTCCATAAACTTCCGAAGTGGAAGTAAAAAGAAATTTTGCTCCTGTTTTCAAAGCAATATCAAGACATTTTTTAGTCCCAAGAGAATTTACCAGAAGCGTTTCAATGGGGTATTTTGTGTAATCTTTTGGAGAAGCAGGACTTGCAAGATGAAACACAATATCAGGAGTAAATGGCAGTTTTTTATCAATTTCACCTGTAATGATACTTTCTTCCAGAAAAACAAAATTCTTGTTTTTCAGCAAATGCGTAATATTTTCTTTTGCACCTGTGATAAAATTGTCAATACACAAAACCCTGTTACCTCTTATCACCAATGCATCACATAGATGACTTCCAAGAAAGCCAGCACCTCCAACAACAATTATATTCATACCTTTCTCCCTATTCCTGTATATTGAAATCCAAGTTTTTTGAGATATTGTGGATTGAGAAAATTTCTTCCATCAATAATAAAGGGATTCTTCATCAATTGTTTGATTTTTTTAAAATCAAGAGATTGAAATTCTGGCCATTCTGTTAATAACATAAGCAATTCAGCATTTCTTGATGCCTCATAGGGATTCTTACTTATTAACACACCAGGTAATATGACTGAAAGATTTTTTAATGCCATTGGATCATAACATACAACATTGGCTCTTTTTGAAATAAGCATTTTCATTATTTCAACAGCAGGACTTTCTCTCACATCATCTGTAAATGGTTTGAATGATGCTCCCAGTACACAGATTGTTTTATTTCTCAAACTACCGTTAAGAAAGTTCAATGCTTTTTCTATAACAACCTCTCTCTGTTGTTTATTGATTTTTTCAACTTCTTTAAGAAGATTAAAAGAAATGCCAAGTCTTTTTG
>Ga0209204_1000608_pt1 | contig 38342 bp, 35 predicted proteins | sample AD_JPNMR2_MetaG_FD_184425 | JGI IMG/M metagenome (GOLD analysis project Ga0209204, IMG submission 184425) | Active sludge microbial communities of municipal wastewater-treating anaerobic digesters from Japan - AD_JPNMR2_MetaG (SPAdes) (version 2) | ecosystem: Engineered > Bioreactor > Anaerobic...
TTTACTTTCATAAGGGTGTTCCTCCTTTCTTAATGGTTTCTCAGTGGGAACATCCCACTGAGATTGTTTTGGGAACACCCTTATTTTATTTTTAAAAACAAATTTACACAATTTATTTTATACTACCTAATATTTATCCTTCATACAGGATATAAAACATCCAATCTTGTCCTTGCAGAAAAGGATGGTTTTGTACTTATAAGAGACCTTGCCTTTGGAGGTAAAAACATTACAAATACCGTTGCCTCAGACAGGAAGATATCCCCTGAAGAAGCAGAGATTTATGGTAAAAAAGAAGAGAGCAGGAATGAGATAAAAAAAATAATCTCCGAAGATATTTCAGAACTTCTTCTTGAAGTAAGGACAAGTATGGAATATTTCAAAAACAGAACAGGGAAGTCCCCGCAGAAATTATTTCTCACAGGTGGCAGTTCTTTATTTCCTGGTTTATGTGATACCTTTGGAAAAGAGATTAATACAGAAACTATTATATGGAACCCCCTGGAAGAGTTAGATACAAAGGAGATATTATTGCCACTGGAGTTAAAAAATAAAGGGGTAATATTTGCTGTATCTATTGGGCTTGCAGTAAGGGAAATAAGATGATAGAACTCAATATAATAAAAGGACGGCTTGAAAAATTCAGAAAGAAAAAGATGGTTTTTAACGTTTTTGTAATCTACCTCGCAGGTCTTTTATTTTTATTGCTAATCCTTTCAATGAACCTTTTAGCCAATAAAGCATCTATCTTAAGAATTAAAAAAGAAATAAAGACCATAGAGGATAAAATTGCTGCAGAACAGGAAAAATTTAATTATATAAAAGAGCGAGAAAAGAAAACACAGGAACTGCTGAAGAGTATAAACTTTTTTACAGAAGTAGCAAGAGAACGGGTTCTCTGGTCCCCTGTTCTTGCATTTACAGGAGAAAAGGTGCCTCCAGGAATATGGCTTGATAGATTTACAGTGAAGGATACATCGGACAAACAGAAAAAAGGCGTGATTACAGTATTGATATCAGGTTATGTCTTACCCGGAATGGTTAATGAAAGAGAGGCGATAGACAGGTTTGTAAGAAGTTTGAGCGACGGGAATATATTTACAGATGTCTTTCTTAAAGAGGTCAGAAAAACGACACAGGATGAGATAGAGGTTCTTGCATTCCAGATGGAATGCGTATTAAAACAGAAAAGGGGTGCAGATAATGTCAGTGAAGTATCTGATTAAAAGACACCTTGTCTGGATGATTATATCATATATCGTAATAGGCATTGCGGTTTATATCTTCTTCTTAAGCCCTCAAAAAAAGATTATACAGGAACAGCAAAAAGAAAAAAACGAAATAGAATATGCCTATATGAAGATAACATCATCCCCCTCTTTTCTGAAATCTCTTAATGAAGCAGTAGTGGTAGCTACCCTCAAAAAAAATGACTTTCTATGGCTGGATAAAGATATTGACAGAGGACTTGCCCTATATAACTACCTTTATTCACTCTCAAGAAAAACGAAGGTTGACCTGCTTGAAATAGTATCAGAGGAAAAAACATCCACCACTGCAAAAAAAACTGAAGAAGAAAAGTTATATTACAGATGGAAGGTAAAACTCACAGGCAGCTTCCCAGATATTGTATCTTTTATAGATGAGATTGAAAACAGCAGAAAATTCCTTATAGTAAGGGAGATATATATAAGCAGAGGAAAAGGTCCGTATAAGGGAGCAATATACGAAATAACGTTTCTCGGTCTCAAAAATAACGTTTCTGATAATGGAGAAAATGGAAAGGATAAGTGAAAAACAGCTGACAGGGATTATGGTTTTTCTGACCTGCTTTCTTTTATGGGTGTGGTCCTGCGCTATTCTATGGTCAGGACCTGTAGATAAGCCAGTCAAATCTAAAACAGAACCACGGATTGATGTGGACAGGATTGAAAATGATGCTAAGCGGTTAAGAAAAACTGTTGAAGAACTTGAAAACGTTGTCTCAGGTTCAGGGGTTAGATTGAAAAGAGACCCATTTGCTACACTGGTTATTCCTGAAAAAATATCTCCTATAATAGCCGGAGAGAAAACAGAAAAAAAGGAGGATAAAAAGAAGCAGATTTCATCCGATATTATACTTCACGGTATTGTCTCTGATGGTGATACATCTTTAGCCATTATAGGCAACGAGGTAAAAAGAGAAGGAGAATTTATAGGTGAGTATGAGATATATAAAATAACAGGAGAAAATGTTCTGATTAAATACGGGGATGAGATATTCCCTGTATATATAAAACAATAAAAAAGGAGATGTTAAAATGAAAAGGGAAAATAACCACTTTAAGGATTTTATCATCCCTGTAATTTTATTATTTTTTGCTTCAACAGTTCTGGCAAAGGGAATTACTGTTACATACAATCAGGCAAAGTTAGGGCTTGTGCTTCAAAGTTTAAGCAAGATGACAGGGATAAAACTGATAACAAGCGCTGAACTTGCTGAAAAACCGGTAAGTGCATACCTTGAAGATGTCTCAGGTGAAGAGGCAATTGATTCAATACTCAAGGCAAATGGGCTATACAGGGAAAAAATTCCGGGAACAGATATCTATATAGTTAAGGTATCCGGAGAAACAGTATCACCCTTAAAAAGTGAGACATTCTTTCTTCAGTATGCAAAGGCAGAGGACCTCGGGAAGGTCTTATCTTCCCTGATAAGTAGTAATGGCCAGATTGTCATAGACCCAAGGACGAACAGTATTACTATAAAGGAAACACCTGAATTACTTGAAGAGATGAAGAAGATAGTATCATCTCTGGATAAAACCATACCGCAGGTGGCAATAGAAGCAATCCTCGTGGAATTAACAACAGACAGTTTAAAAAACCTTGGAATAAGATGGAATATTGAAGGGAGCTGGTTCGGTCCACAGATAGATACATCATTCCCGTATTCTGAAAGTTATACAAGAGAAGTGGTAAGTCCCAGAAGGGGAACACTTACCACAGCAACGCAGAACCCCCAATTTACACTTGGGACACTCTCCTTTGCAACACTTACCACCAACCTGAAAATTCTTGAGGATAAGGGAGAGGCAAATATCCTTGCAAATCCAAGGATTACAACACTGAATGATTCTCCCGCAACAATAAAAATTACAAAGAATATGGCTGTAGCACCAAAAGTCACAGAGACAATAGAGGCAGGAAGGGTCGTAACTGAATATGAATACAGGGATGTGGGAGTAAGTTTAAAAGTAGTCCCTCATGTGAATGCAGAAGGTGTTATTATACTTGAGGTTGAGCCCACAGTAAGTTCCGCCACACCTTCCGCCGTCTTCAAGGATGCAGTGGATACCAATGAAAGAACGGCAAAGACAAAGGTAATGGTAAAGAGCGGCGATACCCTTGTAATAGGTGGCCTTTTAAGACAGGATACAACAGGGAAAAAAACAAAGGTTCCTATTCTTGGAGATATATTTCCGTTTCTCTTCAGCAGAACGGATAAGCAGAAAGGCAAGACAGACCTTGTGATGTTTCTTACTCCCCGTATTATTACAGGAGAAGAAGCAACGGTTGAAGCAGAAAAAGAGAAAAGTAGAATGGAGAAGCAAGAGGTAAAGGAATGAAGAGATGGAAAAAGGGATTTACATTAATGGAGGTCCTTTTAGCAACTGTAATAATTGCCCTTGGATTTATAGCCGGTGCTGCCTTTTATTACGCCAATAGAAAAAACCTTTATAACGCCCGCATTGAAAGATATGCCACCTGGTCTGCCATAGAAAAAATTGAAGAAGTCAAAGGTAAGTCCTCCTTACAGGAAGAAGAAACAACAGAGAATATCACATTGGGTGAGCATAACATCCCTGCCAAAAGAATTTTAAATATCACCGAACCTGAAGATGATGATTTAATATGGAAGGTAGAGGTAAAAGTACGTTGGGAAGGAAATAAAGAGGTATCTCTTAACACATATTTATCAAAATGAAAGCGAAAAAGGGTGTAACACTTATTGAATTGATGATAGCACTGATAATTGTAGCAATAGGACTTGTTGCAGTAATAAGTTTTCTCTATGCCTCCTGGAGGGACTTTTATATAAGCGGCGGAATAAAGGCATTGCAGGAGGATATGGACCTGGCAGGTCTCAATATAAAAGCAGTCCTTGAAGAAGCAAATTATTATGAAATACAGGATATCATTGAAGGGAGTGAACCACCCACAGGAAGAAAGATTTATGCAAAATATAGTGAAGATGAAGAAGTGGTATGGGAAAAGGCAATCTATCATCAGGGAAACAAACTTGTTATGGAAGACATAAAAAATACGGGGACATATGCTATTATAAATACATTACAGGATATAAGTTTCTCTGATGCAGGTGAAGAAGATACAGAGTTAATAAATACCGTAAAGGTGGATATAAAGGTCTATAAATCAGGGAAATCGCTTGAAAATAAATTTTCTGTAAAGGTGAGGAATAAATGAGATTATACAAAAGGGGCTTCCTGTTACCAATGGCTGCTATTTTCATATTTATTATGGTCATTGTGGGTATGAGTATACTTTATCTCGGCACACTGGAAAGATTAGCCGTAAAGAAACGATTAAATAGAGAAAAGGCATTTTACCTTGCTGAGGCAGGTGTATACAGGGCATATGCACATCTGAAAGAGGACAGAAACTGGGAACCGGAAGAAGAACCATTACCCCTGGGAGATGGAACATTTACTGTAACCCGTGAAGATGATAATAACAGGATATATATTACTTCAGCAGGACAGGTAAATGGAGTGGAAGAGAAGGTGCAGTTAACACTCGGAAGGAGTGGTGGAAACTCCTGGTCACAGGGACTGTTCGGTTCAATCAGGGTTACTCTTGAAAACAATGTAAAGATATATGGGTATGATTCATCCACCGACCCGTACGGGAATAATCCAGATAATAACGCCCAGGTAGGAAGTATACTTCTTATATCTCTAAAAAACAATTCTTCAATATATGGGGATGCTTCAGTTACTTCTGACGGCTCCATTACCCTTACCAATAACTCAAGAATTACAGGGGACAAAAATACTGATACGGCTTTTGAGGAACCTCTCAATAATCTTCCACCTGTGGAAATTCCTTCAGACCTGCTAACTGCATCTCCAGGGGGTAAACTTACGGTAAGCGGCAACAACACTTATTCTCTCCCCGGAGGGAACTACAGGTATGGAGAGATAACAACCAGTAATAATTCAACTTTAAAATTCACAGGAGAGATAACGAGAATTTATGTAGAAAAAAAAGTGACAGTTGCAGATAATAGTAAGTGGGACATACAGGGTACCCTTATTCTTTACCTTGGAGAAAACAGCAATTTTTATGTCCAGAATAATTCAAAGATAGGAATTATGCAGGGAAGTAATGTCGTTCCAAATCTTCCTGTTGACTTTAGAATTTATTCTGCTTCAAATAAAAACGATGCTGTAATCCTGGAAAATAACTCGGATATGGCAGGTATCTTTTATGTACCCGAGGGAAGGATACTGATAGAGAATAACCGTAAATTTCTGGGTGGTATAGTTACAAACATCCTTGACCTTGCCAACAATGTTAATATCCTTTATGATACAAATCTCATAGATATGGATATAGATGATGACCCTGGTGGCGGAAGTAAAACACTTAAAATTATCAGATGGACAAAACCCAACTGGGTAAACCGCCTGCAATGATTTTTCCCTGAAGTTTGTAACCTGCTTGCTAACCCTTATGATAGAAGAACTTATAAAAAAACACAGGAAGGTTTTTGGAAAAAATGCCACAGAGAAAATAGATACTTTGTTTGTTCCTTACCGTATATGTCCCCTCGGTGCCCATATAGACCATCAGTCAGGAATTGTTATGGGTACCACAATAGAAGAGGGGATATATTTTGCTTTTACTGTGAATAATAAAGGGATTATAAGGATATATAGTATTGACTACAACGACCATATTGAATTTTCTATCAGTGATATTACTGTAAAAACAGGTGAGTGGCACGATTATGCAAAAGGTGCTGTGTATGTACTGAAAGAAAAATATGCAATAAGAGACGGTATTGATGTTGTTATTAAGGCATCTTTCCCTGGTGGGGGTTTAAGCTCATCTGCTGCTATTGCTATCGGATACCTGCTTTTACTTGAAAAGGTAAACGGATTAGATGTGTCTCCTGAAGAGAATATAAAACTTGTACAGAGGATAGAGAACTATTTTATAGGACTTAATAATGGTATCCTTGACCAGTCAATGATTCTTCTAAGTGACACAGAAAAAAACTCTCTGATATATCTGGACTGTAAAACAATTGAATATAAAAAGGTTATTCCTGAAAAAGATGTGGATATTGAAGTAGTGGTTGTATATTCAGGAATAGAACAAACACTTTCTGCAACCGGCTATAACATCCGTGTAAAGGAATGCGAAAATGCAGCAAGATTATTACTGGAATTTGCAAAGATAAAAATACCGTCTATATCTTCTTCCACGGGAGATAAAACACCACAGGTGAAATTGAGGGATGTCCCTGAAGAGATTTTTGAAAGATATAAGTATAAACTGCCAGAGAATCTTAAAAAGCGAGCAATACATTTTTTCACAGAGATGGACAGGGTTAGAAAAGGTGCTCCCCTGTGGGAAAAAGGTGATTTAGAAAACTTCGGGAGGTTGGTAACGGAATCAGGAAGAAGTTCTATTAAAAACTATGAATGCGGCAGCCCTCCCCTTATAAAGATATACGATATCCTTAACTCAACAGATGGGGTATATGGTGCAAGATTCAGCGGTGCTGGGTTCAGGGGTTCCTGTATAGGAATTATAAAGCCATCAGAAGATATCAGGGAAGAAATAAAGAAAAGAATTAGAAAGTATTATATAAAAGATTTCCCTCAGTATGAGAAAATGTTCAGAATAAAATTCTGTAAAACAAATAAAATCCCTTCCTTCGTATAAAAATCCTCATACTAACGGCGGCTACCGTATAGTTTATCTATATCCGGCACTGTCCCGTCTTTCAACCGATAAAGTACCTCTCCTGCCTTTTCAACAACAAGTGTATCTTTCTGTTTCTTATACTTCTCTATATCTATCTCTCTATAGTCCATATAGCCCAGATTTATCTTTTTACATATATCTTCGGATATCCCTGTTGCCAGAACCACATCTATCCTTGGTTTTTCTACTCCATTTATAAATGCCCCTATACCTTTCACATGGGTTGAATGGGCAAGTATACATCCAGAGACATCCTTAAATCTCTCCATCTGTTTTAAGAAATAGTCCCTCGTATGATAACCAACCTTTTCTATCTCTCTGCCATGTGTATGTGAGACATCTTTTACATGGGGAGCGTAAATAATAAGGGTTCCGCCGTCAGCAACGACCGGCTCAAGTTTATACATACATTTACCTGCTGTCCATATATCCTCATACATAGGCGGGGCAATGGAAAGGACTGTTTTATATGGATGTTCAACATATTTGATATTTAACTCAGAAGAAAGGTCTGCTGCCCTTGACCATGCCTCTATATCCCCTCCATAAAAACCATATATATTACCTTCCTTTACCACATAGCATAAAAGAGTTATGGGGGTCTTTATAAAAGATGCCGCTTCATTTAATGCCCTTCTTACAGGTGTATCCTTTGTACCGTTAATCTTCGGATTGGTGATAAGCGCTCCCAGCCAGTGAAACTTATGAAGAAAGTCAGGACCTGATATTCCCGGAAAAAGATATTTGTACCCACCGGAAAACCCCACAACCTCATGAGGAAATACAGGCCCTGCAAGGACAACCTCATCATATGCAAGAACCTTTTTGTTAATGGTAACAGGTATATCCTCTGCCAATAGTCCACCTGAAATCTCCTTAATCTTCCCGGCACTTATAGTTCCTATATGGACAAGCCCTTCAGGTTTATCCCACTCATGCTGAAAAATTGAAGTATTTTTATAGGTGGTTTTTCTTTCATTTTCTTCTATATTTAAAAATGTATTCACCTTCTCTTCGGACATCACAGGATGTGTCCCGAGCGCTATTAAAAAATCAACTCTTTTAGCAAAGGAAGAAAGTGCTCTATGGATATATTTAAAGATAATATCTGTAGGACCTGAACGGGTTGTATCTGGAATAACTACAAGCACCTTTTTCCCTGAAAAATCCTTTACCTTTGAAATTATCTCTTCAATAATTCCTGTTAATTCCTTGCTGTTAAACGGTTTTGTCTGTTTTCCTTTTCCAATATACATTTGTTTTTTACTTTGTTATTTCCTTTTCAGGCCTGCCCTTTACCATCCACTCTGTATGAAATTCCCTGACCTTCCCATCACTGGTGGTAACTATCTCTGGATTGTTTTCTCCGCCTATTTTGAAATATCCATGTGCACCGAAGTAATCTCTTTGCAGTGCTGCAAGTTGTGCTGAAAACATAACAGGTGATGCAATTTGAAGTATGTAGTCATAGGAAGATGCCATACCTAAAACAGGAACCCCTGCCCTGTGTGATATCTCTATAAATCTGGCTAATTTCCAGAGGTTTTTATTCACAAAGTCAGAGAACCTTGGAGCGGCAAGAAGGTTCGGAAGTTCTGGATTTTCTTTATATGATTTTGTAATTTCATCAAGAAACTGCGCACGAATGATACAGCCACCCCTCCATATCTTCGCTATCTCTCCTAACTTCAGGTTAAAGTTATATACTTTTGATGCCGCCTGTAATAATGCAAGTCCCTGGGCATAAGAAGATATCTTGGCAATATAAAGGGCATCATGTGCTACATCTATTATCTCCTTTTTGTTACCAGAAAATTTCTCACCTGCAGGAATATCAAGCAACTTTGCCATTTTAAGGCGGATGTCTTTATCCTGAGACATCTCTCTTGAGAATACAGCAGAGGCGATTGTTGGTACTGGTACAAGAAGTTCAAGCGCACTCTGGACTGTCCAGGTTCCCGTTCCTTTCATCCTGGTTATATCTGCGACTATATCCACAAGATAACCATCTCCCCCTTTGTCTTTCTCTTTCATACTATCTGCGGTTATCTCAATAAGATAGGAGCGGAGGATATTATCTTTCCCATTCCACTCTGCCATAATGTCTGCAATCTCTCCTGAATTCATACCAAGCCCTTTTTTGAAAAACCAGGCACATTCACCAATAAGTTGCATATCTCCGTACTCAATACCATTGTGGGTCGTTTTTACAAAATGTCCTGCACCATCAGGACCTATATATGTTACACAGGGTTCTCCATCTTCTGCTTTTGCAGAAATGTCAATAAAAATCTTCTCTACAAGTTGATATGCCTCTAACTGTCCACCGGGCATAATAGCAGGTCCCTTAAGCGCACCCTCTTCTCCTCCTGATACACCAGTTCCTATAAACAGTATGCCTTTCGCCTGAAGTTCAGCATTTCTTCTTATAGTATCCTTGAAGAAGGAGTTTCCCCCATCTATTATAAGGTCTCCCTTATCAAGAAGCGGAACCAGTTTTTCAATAAAACTATCAACAGGGGCACCTTCTTTTACCATAAGCATTATCTTTCTCGGTTTTTTAAGAGCACCTACAAAATTCTGAAGTTCATAAGTTGGTATAATCTTTTTCCCCTTACCGGGACCCTCTGCAAAATCCTTTGTCTTTGATTCAGTTCTGTTGAAAACAGCCACAGTATAACCTTTACTTTCCATATTTAATGCAAGGTTTCTTCCCATCACTTCCATCCCTATTACACCAATATCTGCCTTTCTATTCATCCTCTCCTCCTGTGTTATTAAATTTTTCTACTCCAAATTTCTTTTTATTTCTCAGCATTTTTCTCCTTTCGGGATTTAGAATCTTTGAGTTCAGGGTTTCCTGTCTTTTACACTCCTGCAAATGCGTTAAAACCACCATCAACTGGTATTACTGTACCTGTAACAAACTGCGATGCATCTGATGCTAAATATATAACAATACCTGCAAGGTCAGATGGTTCTCCAAATCTTCCCACAGGAGTATGTATAATAATTGATTTCCCTCTTTCTGTTAACTCATTTTTATCGTCAAGCAACAGATACCTGTTCTGCTGTGTAAGAAAAAACCCCGGAGCTATGGCATTAACCCTTAATTTTGTATTGTATCCATGTGCAAGATGTACCGCAAGCCATTGAGTGAAATTACTCACTGCTGCTTTTGCTGCTGAATATCCGGGTATTCTTGTAAGTGGCCTGAAGGCATTCATTGAAGAGATATTGATAATGGAACCACCTTCAGGATTTTTTACCATCTCTCTACTAAACACCTGAGATGGTAATATCGCACCCCCGTAGAGATTGAGAGCGATTACTTTTTCAATTCCTTCAAGAGGCAGGTCAAAAAACGACAACGTATCAGAGGTCGTTGCCTCTTTAACATTACCGCCTGCGGCATTTACAAGAATATGGACTTTACCTCTTTTCAGTATCTTTGCCGCTGTTTCTATTATAATGTTTCTCTCCATAACATTCATAAAATACCCTTCTGCTTCAATTCCTTCTTTTTTCAGTGCTTCTGCTGTTTCATTGTAGTTTTTTATATCACATATAGATATATGAGCCCCTGCCATCCCGAGTGCCCTTGCTATTTCTGAACCAAGTATCCCCCCACCACCTGTAATTACAGCATTTTTACCTTTCAGTGAAAACATCTTTACTATATATTCCATTTTTACCCCCTATCAGAATTTTTATTATTAAATTTATAGGCAGGATGTATGGAGGGAATTACCTTTCTTGTATTTCCTGCCATAATCCACAGATAATACAGCTCGTGTTTTGGTGCAACACAAACAGGGTGGTATCCCTTTGGTATTGTAATAACTTCTTCATTCTTTACAAGGAATATGAGGTCTTCATGCGTATTAAAAATCCGTATTGAACCGAATCCTGTTTCAGGTCTTATCTTAAAAAAATAAAGTTCTTCAAGTGCTGTCTCCTCCGGTGGATTATCCGTATCATGTTTATGGGGAGGATAGCTTGACCAGTTTCCAGGGTCTGTAATGGTTTCACCAACGATAAGTTTTTCTGCAGCAAAGTCCTCAGGAACTATTTCTATAAGGTTCCTCAAAAACATCTCTTCCCCTACCCTTTTAATACGAATGTTTCTGGTCTCAATAAGCTGGGGTTTAAACTTACCTGTAGCGATACAACCTGCTATACATACCTCTCCTTTCTTAATAAACTCAATAGAGTACTTTGAATAAGGGGGAAGGTATACCGCTGAAGGAGGTTCCTGAAAAACATCCTCTCTTGACAGCTCGCCAAAAAGTTTATCTTCCAGATAAAATTTTATAGCACCTTCCATTATTATAAAAACATTTTCTTCAGATTCTGTACTGCCATCAAATCTCTCACCTGGGGAATTTTTTACCACTGCAAGATTTATATTTTTCAGGTCTGAATTTTCAGGACTTACTATTTTTTGGTAACCCTGAAAATCATTTACCTTATACCTCTTTGCCATATATATTTCTCCTGCAAGATATTCACGGGAATATCTTTATTCTTTTAAAAATTATTTTTCGTGTCGCTGGTTCTGATAATTATACAACTTCTATCTTATATGTCAACCATCGCTGGTATTGAAGCAATGGTAAGAATTACTTAATTATTCTGAATTCATGGTTTGGTAATAATGTGTCTTTACGACAATTTATATTATACTTTCTCAGCATTTCATATAAAGGCCTGTTTCTGTAAATAAAATCATAAAGATGCTCAGAAACTTCTACAGATATCTTTTTATGTGGATTTTTCATTACCTGCGTCAGTACTTCATTTTTGAATTTTAAAGCAGAATAATAAATGTTTTTTATATATCCTCTGCCATTACATCTATCACATATATCCATCAGGATATCAGAAAGTTTAAAGTCAGTTTTTTCTCTACTCATTTCCACAACACCTAATTTTGATATAGATAGTATACTGGTCTTTGCCTTATCAATTTCAAGATTTTCATTCAATGCCTTAAAAACCTTACTTTTTTCTTTCGGGTCCTTCATATCTATAAAATCAACAACTATAAGTCCTGCAAGGTTCCTTCCTCTTATCTGCCTCGGTATCTCTTCAGCCGCTTCCATATTTGTAATGAATATCGTATCCCTGAAACTTTTCTTCTCACTGCTGCCTGTGTTTACATCTATAGCAGTAAGTGTTTCTCCTTCTTCTATTATTAATGAACCACCTGATGGGAGAAAAATACGATCTGATAGAAATCCTTCCACCTCTTTTTCAACCCCGTATTTCATAAAGAGCGGGCCTTCTTCATTTTTATGCAATATAACCTTCCCGTACATCTCAGGCATAAAATGGCTTACATATCTTTTAACCTCTTTATATGTTTTTTCATCATCTACAATAATCTCTTTAAATTCAGATGTGACATAGTCCCTTATTACATTTATATAAAGTGGAAGTTCCCTCCATAATAATGAAGGAGCCCTTTTAACCTTTGCATACCGCCTTATTCTGTGCCATGTTGAAAGTAAAATCTTTATCTCTTTTACAATATACCTTTCATCCTTTCCCTCAGAAGCAGTCCTTATAATAAACCCTGTATTTCCTGTAATTCTTCTGTTAGCAATAGCCAGAAGTCGTTCTCTCTCCTTTCTATCGGTTATCTTTTTTGAAATAGTTCTCAGATTTGAATCCGGTATAAGGATGAGAAACCTTCCCGGGAGAGATATCTTTGTAGTAAGTTTCACACCTTTTTCTGCTGTGCCCGGTCTTGTAATCTGGACGATAATATCTTCTCCTGTTCTGTAAGGTTTATTCATACTTTTTAATGTGTGTTCCTCAACCTCATAGGACTGGTAGATAGTATCTTCTTTTTCAAAAGGAAGAAAGCCATTTTTAAACTCTCCGATATTAACAAAAGCAGCATTAAGTCCGGTAATAACCCTTTCCACTTTGCCTTTATAGATATTGCCTACTGATAATATATCCGGTATATTCACAAAAAGATACTCTATATGGTCATCACTTGTAATTGCTGCGCGGATCAGAAAACACTCCCTGTTTATCAATAATCTAAATTTTCCTTTCACTTTATCCTCCTGATATTAACTCCAAAATCCTGAACTCAAAAATTCTAAATAAAGTTTATGCATTTCTATTTTCGCTCTCTACTCTTTGCAGGATAAAGCCTGCGGATACCTAACTAATATCTCCCTTGTTATACTCTCTATTTTCCTTTCAAGTAATAGCCCCATCAGTTCTTTATGACTGAATCTGTTTATTTTCACTAAAAGTATTAACTTTTTACCTGTAAATTCAAGTATTTTACCCATCTTTCTAAAAAGTCCAGTATCAATATCTCCGGACATTTCAATTATGTATCTGGCAAATGTCTCACTGCTGGTTATAGAAGGGGTTGCAATGTCTATCCATCTGGCTGAAAAAAAGGTTATGCCTTCAGGAAGAAATCCGTTGCTTCTGTTCAGAAATGACAGGATATCTATTTCTTCTATAAGGAACACATCAAAACACTCATTAAGCCCTGCAATTCCTACAGGTAAAGGATGTCCAAAACTTATTTTAGGATGAGGGCTGAACCCTTCCGTAAATTTTAACGGTAGTTCCATCCTTCTTAATATACGTTCAATACTTTTCTGAAAGTTCTTCTCAGAAATGAACCTTGCCATTCTTTCTTTTTTATAAAAAATCCTTAATCGGTACATAGTAATAACTCAAAAGGCAAAACTAATAAGTAATAAGTTAAAACTAATAACTCAAAAGGCAAAAGTTAAAACTCAAAAGGCAAAACTAATAAGTAATAAGTTAAAACTAATAACTCAAAAGGCAAAAATTAAAACTATTTTAATTTTTTGTAATTTTTAATACGCCCGATTTTTATCTCTTCTATATTATGCAGAACACCACCATACACACTGGGCTTGAGACCTTCAAATTTATTTCTCACTGCTGTCATAACTGTAGGACTTGCTGTGTATATCAAGGGTAATTCTTCAGAAACAATCTGCTGCCATCTATCATACAATTTCTTTCTCCTGGTAAGATTTAATTCCTTTGCCCCTTCCTCAAATATAGCGTCAACCTTTCTTTCCCATTCGGTTATATTATTTTCATCCGGCTCTAAATTCCAGAGATGCAATTGTCCTTTTGTATGCCAGACATTTTTACCTCCGTGGGGCTCTATCCCTCCTGTAAGTCCTATTATAACTGATTCCCAGTCCTTTGTAATACTGATTTTTGTTACAAGTGTGTTAAACTCTACAGGTAGTAAATTAACTTTCATCCCGAGTTTTTTTAAATCATCCTGTATAATACTGGCAATCTGTATCCTTTCAAAGTTATTACTGTTTGTAAGGATTGTGAATTCTACAGGATTATGGTCTTTATCAAAAAGAAATCCATTTTCCCTGTAAAACCCTTCTTTTTTCAATATCTCTTCTGCTTTATTTATATTATATGGGTATTTCTTTACAGAAGGATTGTAGAAAAATCCGCAGGAAATATTAAGAGGACCTTCCTGAGGCATTGCAAATCCCCCATACACATTCTTTATTATATTCTCTTTATCAATGGCATATGCAATTGCCTGCCGGAAATTTCTGTTTCTGAACCATACTTTTTTATAATCAGGTAAAGGCGATTTTATATTCTGATTTAATGTGATGAATTCTGAGCCAAGTGATGGACCAAGTTTATATATTGTAAAGTTCTGCTCTTTCTGTAATGGTTCCAGTAAAGGATAGTCCTGCCCTCTTACAGGAATAATATCTATTTCTCCTGTTTTAAATTTCAGCAAAGCCATATTTGGATCAGAAATTATAAGAAATACTATTCTTTGGAGATAGGGAAGTTGTTCACCCGTATTGTCCTTTTTCCAGTAATAAGGATTTTTTTCAAGTATTATCCATTCAGCAGGTCTGTATTCTTTTATCATAAAAGGTCCTGTACCAACAATATTTTCGGGTTTTTCATTTACTCCCCACCAGCTGGTAAATATCCCTTTTTCAATAAAGGTGGCAATTTTATGAGCGGGGAGTATCTCCTGACTCATAAGTTGAAGGAATGGAGCAAATTTTTCAGGAAGTACAAACTCTACTGTATATCTGTCAATTTTTCTAACCTTAAATGGTTTACCGTCTATGCTCAGAACATCCCTGCTACTTGTAGGAATGTTTGGATTGTAGATGAGATTTTTATATGTAAAGACAACATCATCTGCTGTAAAATGATGCCCATCATTCCATTTTACGTCGTCCCGCAGAAAAAACCTCCACACCTTCCCGGTACTATCCACCTCCCATCTCTTCGCAAGAGAAGGTTTAACTTCAAGTGTAACGCCGTCAATAGATGTAAGGCCTTCAAATATAAACTGTGTTATGGCAGTTGTGCTTGTCTCTTTAGCTATAATTGGATTAAACGACTTGGGGTCTGAAGATGTGGAAAGTACAAGTGTATCCTCTGGTGATTTTTTAATATGAGATGTATGACATCCCGCAAAAAAAATAAGAAGAAGAAATGTTACGCAATTTTTCATTATAAAAATTTTCTTAAGTCCAGAAGTAATTCATCCATAGTTTGATATCTCAAAAAAGGTTCCTGTCTGGTTGCTTTTTTTATAATTTCTTTCAATTCAGAAGGGATCTTTAAATCTTCGCACAGGATTGCCTGTTTCCCTGTATTTTTTCTGTAACTTCTAATATCTATCCTTCTGAAGTAGTCCTCCTGGTTTTTTTCTGGCTCATCAGGAATTTCAACTTTCGCTGTAATTACCTCGTCAATAGTAACACCAAAACTGTATATATCAGAATAAAAATCGGCATTTCCCTGTGCCTGTTCAGGAGCCACATAGGATATGGTTCCATATTTCGTAATAGTCCCCCCTTTTGGAAATATATCTTTCTGCCATAACCGTCCGGGAAGTTTTGCTATACCGAAGTCGGTTATCTTAACAACAGACAGATCCTCTGATACAAGGATATTGTCCGGCTTAACATCTTTATGAACTATATTGTTCTTATGAATATGAGCAAGTCCCTGTCCCGCTTCACAGAGTATTTTAATAAGAATATTAAGGGGTAATTTATTTCTCTGGTAGAGCATCTCCTTCAGGTTTGTTCCATTTACATACTCCATAATTATCGCATACTAGTTATGATACTTTCCAAAATTATAAACCTTAACTATATTGGGATGGTCCAATCCTGTTGCTATATTTGCTTCCCTTTCAAACTGGCTTATAAGTTTTGCACGCTCGCGAAAACTTCCTTTCAGATATAGTATTTTTATCGCTACTGTATCCCCATATATAGGTCTGGCAAGGGCGGAGTGAGCCCTGTAAACCTTGGTGTACATACCACCACCTATCACTTCCTCCAGCCGATATCCTCCAAAGTTCTGTATTCTCATATTTCAATCTCAGCAGGGTCAAGTGGTATTATATCAATATCATCTACGCTTTTAATCTCCTTTTGCAGGTCAAGTATGGCTATCTTTCTATGTCCATAAGCAGATGATGTAAATAGAGTTAGACACCTGTTGTTAAATATCCTTTCAGAAACAAGCGGGTCATGTCCGCGGATAAGAACGTTTTTTTTAAGACGCTCCATCACTTTTAAAAAATAATCCCTCCCGAATTTTGGCCTTCCAAGGAAGTTCCCAAGATACTCTCCGGGTTTGTCCCTGAAATCACCCCATATTATCTTTATCCAGTTTTCATCTCCTGGCTGTATGTTATCTATATCCTCTATCTTTTCTACATCAGGGAGAGCTCCATGCAATGCCAGAAAACCATTTCCTGAAACAGCAAGCGGAAGTTTTGAAAACACATCTTTGTAATATTCGCACTCTTCTTTTGAAAGGGAATCCCAGAAATCTGAAGGGCTGCACTCCCTTATGAAAAACATCTCATGGTTGCCTGCAAGCATTATAAGATTTGGATGTTTCTTCTTTATCTCAAGCAAAAAATCTATGTTCTTCTTTGAATCTTCTCCTCTATCCACATAATCACCAAGCATAACAATGTAATGCTTTTTTTTATTGATAAAGCCCTTTATTATCATTCTTGTAGTTTTATAATCACCATGGGTATCACCTAAAAATATCACCTTACCTTTTTCAGGAAGTACTATTATTTTTTCCATAGACCCCGGCTTAATTTTCAGAATGTTCGGGAGATGCAGGGGGAATGATAGGCTGTTCCTTCTGTATTTCCTGCTGAAGGATACTTCTTGTAGTTAGCTTCCCTGGCAGAGTAGCAAGCAGGATAGAGTTGACTATAAAAATAATTGCAAGTATAGCTGTTATTCTATTCAATATGGCAGATGTCTCCGCACCAAAGACCGTCTCCATCCCGCCACCCCCGAATATATTTGAAAGAGAGGCACCCTTCCCTGACTGTAACAAAACTACTCCTATAAGAAGCAGTGAAACAATAAGATGAAAAATCAACAGTACCAGATACATCTTTCCCCCTATTTATTGAAATCCTGTTTTTATTACTTCTTATAATCTATTATCCTTAAAAATGATTCTAATTTAAGGCTGGCTCCCCCTACAAGAACGCCATCAATATCTCTCTGAGCCATTAAAGAATCTATGTTTTCTGCCTTTACACTACCGCCATAAAGTATCAGTATCCTCTCTGCGAAATCTTTTCCAAAAGATTTTTCAATCAATCCCCTTATAAAGAAATGAACTTCCTCTGCCTGCTCCGGAGTTGCAGTTTTCCCTGTTCCTATAGCCCACACCGGCTCATAAGCAATAACAACGCTAGCAGCCTCTTCAATGCCTTCAAGGCATTTTTCAACCTGGGTTTTAATCACATTAAACGTATTTCCTCTCTCACGCTCTTCCAGTTTTTCTCCCACACAAAGAATGGCTGTAATTCCTGAGGAAATAGTTTTTTGTACCTTCTTATTTATTACCTCATCTGTCTCCATAAATATATTTCTTCTTTCTGAATGGCCGCAGATGATATAAGAAACACCTATTTCTTTTAACATACGAGGTGATATTTCACCTGTAAAGGCACCCTCGTCCTCAAAAAACACATTCTGCGCCCCTAATTTTATTGACGAACCTTCTAATGCTTCTGCAACAGATGTAAGAGATGTAAACGGGGGGCATATAAGAACATCTCTATCAATATAAGTTTTTATCGCATCTTTCAGCCCTTTAACGAATTCAACCGACTCCCGCGGTGTTTTATACATCTTCCAGTTGCCTGCAATTAAACTCTTCCTCATCACTTTTTCTCCTGTCTCTCACTTTTTCAAAACCTCTATACCAGGTAATGTTCCCTTTTCAAGGAACTCAAGAGATGCTCCACCGCCTGTACAGATATGGGATATACTCTCTGCAACTCCTGCCTTATTTACAGCAGCAACTGAGTCTCCTCCACCTATTACGGAAAAAACACCTTTCTGCTGTCCTATTGCTCTTGCAATCTCCAGAGTTCCTTTTGCAAATTCTTCTATTTCATATATCCCCATAGGACCATTCCAGAAAATTGTTTTTGCTCTTTTTATACAGTCGGTATACTCCTCAATCGCCTGCGGGCCGATATCCACACCTATCCAGTTATGAGGAACTGTGCCTCTTTCTGTTGCAAAATAGTGTGCATCAGGGGCTATTTTATCAGCAATGATATGGTCAAGCGGGGTGTGAAACTCAAGATGCCTTTTATTTATCTCCCTGATAATCTCTTTGGCAAGTGGAACTGCGTCCATTTCTACTTTGGAATCTCCTATTTCCCAATTTTTTGCCTTTATAAATGTGTACGCCATAACACCACCAGTAATAAGAGTATCTATCTTATCAAGCAGGTTTTTCACCATCCCTATCTTATCGGCAACCTTAGCTCCTCCAAGAATTAGAAGGAAGGGTTTTTCAGGATTTTCAAGAAGTTTTGAAAGGGCGGATGTTTCTTTTTCTATGAGATATCCTGCTGCTATGTCCTTAAAAAATTTTGTTATTCCATAGACAGAAGCATGTTTCCTGTGACAGGTACCAAAAGCATCGTTCACATAACAGTCCGCAAGAGCAGCAAGTTCTTTAGCAAATTCTTCATCTCCTTCCTCTTCTTCTTTATGGAACCTCACATTTTCAAGAAGAACGATCTCTCCTGGTTTAAGAGCTTGTGCTGTTTTTTTAACTTCAGGTCCAACACAATCTGATATGAATTTTACATCCTTCCCTATCAACTCTTCTAATCTTTCAGCAACTATCTTTAAACTCATTTCAGGGACAACTTTACCCTTGGGTCTGCCGAGATGAGAAGAGATAATAAGAGATGCTCCCTGCTTTAGAAGATATTCTATTGTGGGAATAGCTGCCTTTATCCTTGTATCGTCTATTATCTCACCATTTTCCACGGGAACATTAAAGTCAACCCTTAAAAAAACACGCTTATCTTTATAATCTTTATCCTTCATCGTTTGAAGTTCCATATGTCTCCCACCTCCCCAATTATTTTTTCACCATATATCTAATCAGGTCTACAACTCTGCAACTGTAAGCCCATTCATTATCATACCATCCCATTACTTTTACCATTGTGCCTTCAATAATATAAGTTGAAAGGGCATCAAAAATACAGGAATGTGGATTTTTGAAGAAATCCTTTGATACAAGCGGCTCATCACAGTATTCCAGTATCCCTTTAAGTTTTCCTTCGCTTGCTGATTTAAATGCAGCGTTTATTGTTTTCTCATCCACTGCCTTTTCCAGTTCAACAACAAGGTCAACAAGGGACACCGAAGATGTAGGAACCCTTATTGCAAGACCATTCATTTTACCATTGAGAGAAGGTATAACCTTACCTATTGCCTTTGCAGCCCCTGTTGTTGTCGGTATCATTGATAGTGCAGCAGCCCTTGCTCTGCGCAGGTCCTTGTGGGGTGCATCCATAATACGCTGGTCATTGGTATAGGCATGTATGGTAGTCATAAGTCCCCTTTTTATTCCGAATGTATCATCAAGAACCTTCGCCATAGGGGCAAGACAGTTAGTTGTACAGGAAGCATTTGATATTATGTTATGCTTTACAGGATCATAGGTGTTTTCATTAACCCCCATTACTATTGTTGCATCCTCTCCCTTTGCCGGTGCAGAAATAATTACCTTTTTTGCCCCTGCTTCAATATGGGCTGCTGCCTTTGCTGCTTCAGTAAAGAGCCCTGTTGATTCCACAACGATATCCACTCCAAGTGTTTTCCAGGGCAGATTTTTAGGGTCTCTTTCTGCAAAAACCTTGTACTCTTTTCCGTCCACAACAATTGCTCCATCTTTTGCTTCAACTTTACCGGGATATATGCCATAGTTGGAATCATACTTAAAAAGATGTGCGAGGGTCTTTGCATCAGCTATATCATTAAATGCCACAAACTCTATCTCCGGAAAATTCTTTTCTATTGCAGCCCTTAATACAAGCCTTCCTATCCTTCCAAAACCATTAACTCCTATTTTTACCATCCTATCCTCCTTGTTAGAATGAAAAGGGTTGAATAACAATTATACCCTATTTTTTAAAATAATCAAATTTTCTTTACGCCCCCTGCTCTCTTTTTACATTTCATGCTGTTATTTATGCCTTTGCTATAGTTAAAATTATCACTCTCGCTGCACCATTTCTCAATAGTGTTTTTTTTGCTTCCAGTGTTGTTGCCCCTGATGTATAGACATCATCAATCAGAAGAACCTTCTTATTCTTTATTAGATGCCTTTTCCTTATAGTGAAACTCCCTTTTACATTTTTCTCTCTCTCCATTTTATCCATCACTGTCTGTGAAGGAGTATTTTTATGTTTAACAAGGACCCCCGAGAGATATCTCTTTTTCAATAATTTTGAAAGATAAAAGGCAATAACACCACACTGATTAAATCCCCTGAGAAACTCTTTTTTCCAGTGAAGTGGTACAGGAATTATTATATCAAAATCGTCTACACTGTTTTTAATGATAAAGTCGTGCATAAGTAAGGCAAACTTTTTCCCGTAATATTTTTTCCTGTTGTATTTCAATCCATATATGGCTTCTTTTACAGGTCCATCATACCTGAAGATATGAAAAATTTCTGTGTCATTATGATTTCCCAGAGATATTATCCGCTCTTCACAATCCCTGCAAAACCCGTATCTGTTAAGCGGGTAATCGCCTTTACACCCCATACACCTTGCACTCCAGAAAAAATTCAGAATTTTGGTGATAGACATAACCGGATTAATATTTTACAATAATAATAATGGAAATAAAAATTAAGACCCGCTATATAAGTCAGGAGTTTTTTATAAACTTTCTTTTTGCAGTGGGCATTACTGTCTTTATCTTTTCGCTTGATGCTGTATTTCAGATAATTGAAGTGCTTGTAAAAGGTACTTTTTACCCTGTGATTGTTTTCTGTATTTTTTTTCTTACTCTGTTTTCTTCTTTTTTATATATCATCCCACTTTCTTTCCTTTATGCATCATCTTCTCTTTTTTCCCGCCTTGCTATAGACAGAGAAACTTTAATATTTTCTTCGTCAGGAATAAACCCATACAGGTTAACGACCGTCCTTATTATTTTTGCCTTTATAGGGTCATTACTTCTCTTTCTCTTTAACTTTTTCCTTCTCCCTGAAATGAGTTATAAAAGACGGGAGATGATATACCGCCTTCAGTTTAAAAATCCCCTCTCTCTCTTACAGGAAAAGAATACAACCACAGATATACCGGGTATTACCATTTATATTGAAAAAATCAAGCCGTCCTATAAAATGAAGAATATCTCCATCACCTATAAAGAGATGGAGAAAATTCACTTTTTAAAAGCGGAAAGTGGTAGGGCAAACTATGACCCTGCCACCAATCAGATGATATTTAACCTGCAGAACGGTTTTCTTATAATTTATGACTCTGTCCAGACAATATCAAAATTAGATTTTGCTAATTATAGATTGGTACTGCCACTACCTGATAATTTTAGTACACAGGGTTCTATAAAACCAAAGGTCTCCGAAATGCGCATCACCGAACTGCTTTCCAGCAACGGTATAAGGGAAAAAATTGAGATACAGAAAAGAATTATCTTTTCGGTTATCCCGATTGTATTTGTTCTTATAGGGACATCCCTCGGGATAAGATTACAACAGGAAAGTAGATTGCTTCACATAGGCATTGGAGGAGGTATAGCAATGCTTTTTCTGCAACTTGTTGTTTTTGGAGAAGTTCTTTCTTATAAAACAGAGCTATCACTATTTGTATGGTTACCTGTATTCATTTTGCTTATAATATGGGGTTTTTTAAAATGAGTATAAAAACAAGATATACCATATCCACTTTTTTAAAATTGTTTTTAATGGTAAGCATATCTTTTCTTCTACTATTTTTTTTCATAGAAATAATTGATAATACCTATTCCATTATACGACATGGTGGTAAATTTAACATTTTGAAACCACTGTATAAATTACCATCAATTTTTGTGGAGATTTCTCCTGTTCTTACATTTTTAAGCAGTATGCTGTTGCTCGGAGAGATGATAAAATACGGAGAGGTAAGGGTCCTTGAATTTTCAGGGATAAAACCTGTAAGTATATTAAAAATACTATTTATTTGCGGATTTATCATATCGGGATGTGCCTTTTATATCAAAAACTTCTCAGCTCCATTTCTCCTCCGTAAGATAGAAGAAAAGAATGAAATAGAGATATTGAGTTTTTCAACGGACAGATATCTTTTATACAGTGAAAAATTTATTCCCCCTTCTAATTTTGTAAAGATACAATTTTCAGAAATACTTACAAATGGCGAAATTATTACTGTAAACGCTACAACTGCCGTGTACCTCGGAAATGATAACTGGCTCTTTAAAAAAGGCAGGCTATGGCATTTTGATAATACAGGCCATCTGAAAAATTCTGAAAGTTTTGAAAGCAGGATGCTGCTCATTATGATTCAACCTGATATTATTGTTGAAAAATCACGGGATATAAATGAACTTTCCTATAAAGAGATAAGGAATATGCTGTCTGAACTAAAAAAACTCAATATATTACCTGTCTATCTTGAAAGTGCTTATCAGGAAAGATTCGCCTACCCTCTTTTGAATATGTTTCTTCTTTTTATACTTGCCCCTTTCTTTTATATAAAGCATAAAATTTCACGGGTATTTGTGCTGGGACTTTCTATATTTCTCTCTTTTATATGCTACGGTATATTTTCCTCAGGTCTTACCCTTGCAAAGGCAGGTAAAATCCCTGTATTTCTTGGAGTATGGCTTGTCCACATCCTGCTTTTTCTTACAGTTGCCTTATATTTTTTCTGGTTGTGGAGAAAAGCAAAATCATGTATAATGTAGATTAATAACTTTCCACTTTAAATTCTGGTAAAAGAGTTTTTGTAATGGGAAAAAAAGATATTCTAATAGAAATAGGATGTGAAGACCTGCCTTCCTGGGCTGGAGAGTATTTCAAAAAACAATGGGTGCCTGTTTTTACTTTATTACTTACAGAATACAGAATTGAGTATGGAGAGGTAAGATTTTTTTATACCATAAGAAGGCTGGTTTTATATATAAAAGGTGTAAGTTCAGAACAACGGGACATCACAACTGAAATATATGGGCCCCCTGCAGAAATAGCGATTGATGAAAATGGACATTTTACATCAGCAGCATTGAAATTCGCGGCCTCACATAATCTCAGTGTTGATAACCTTCTTATCAGAGAAAGAAAGGGAAAGAAAGTTCTTGCTGTTGCCAAATATGAAAAAGGAAAGAAAGTTTTTGAAGTAATTGGAGAGATTTTAGAAGAGAGTATCAAAAGATTAGAAATACCGAGAGGAATGAAGTGGAACGGAGGGACATTCAGGTTTTTAAGACCCATAAGATGGATAATGTTGCTTTACGGGAAAAGAGTAATAAATATCTCCCTCAGTGGAATAAAAAGTGGAAGTTTTTCCTATGGACATAGAACCCTTGCTCCTGCTAAATTTAAAGTTTTGAGCCCTTCTGATTATATGGACAAGATTCTTAAAAAATTTGTTATATTTGACCCCGATGTCCGTTTTGAATTTGTCAAAGCAGAAATATACAGAAAAACAGGTGTTAAAAATTTTATATTTGATGATGGGCTTTTAAGAAAAATTGTTTCTCTCGTAGAATATCCGGTTGTAGAGGTCTGCCAATTGAAAAAAGAATATATGGAAATCCCACAGGAAATAGTGAGTGCGGTGATAATAAAGCTTAATGGTATTCCCTTATTAAATAAAGAGGGATGTCTGGATAGAAGATATATAGCTGTTTTTGATGGAATAGGTGGAGACGAAATAAAAAATAACTATCAGGATGTCCTGTATGCCAAAATGGAAGATGCTTTATTTTTCATAAAAAGGGACTTACAGGTAGATTTTGCCAGTTATACGAAGGAGCTTAAAAATATCGCATACCATCCTAAGTGGGGAAGTATGTATGAACGGATTGAAAGATTCAAAAAGATATATAGCATACTGACCGACTATCTTAATTTAAGCGCTGAAGAAAAGGAGAATATCTACAGTATAATCTCTCTCTGTAAGAATGACCTGCCAACATTAATGGTTACAGAGTTTCCTTCACTTGAAGGAGTTATAGGAAGAATCTATGCAGAGAAAAACGGATATAATAGCATAATAGCATCAGGGATTGAACAGCACTACTGGCCCAGATATAGTGGAGACAATCTTCCCCGGACCATAGAAGCAGCCATATCTTCTATTATAGTTCGGCTTGAAACTATATGTGGTTTTCTGCTGGATAATATGGAGATAAAAGGTAGTGGAGACCCTTATGGACTTAAAAAAACCACCAATGGTTTGATTGAAATAATATGGGATAGAAAATTGAATTTTCCATTAAGGGAGATAATCAGAAAAAGTCTGGAAATTTTTGGTTCTTATTCTTCTGAATCAGAGGACAGGATAATGGATTTTATCCTGCAACGTATTGATAATATGTTCGCAGGCGAAGGCATTTCTCCTGGTATCAGAAAAGCAGTTATGGCGGTGGACGGGGAAAACCTTGTAATTTTAAGGGAGAAAATAGATGCTCTTGAAGATTTTTTCAAAACCGGTGCAGCAAAAAATATCCTTGTCCCATTTATAAGGGTTGCCAATATCCTGAAACAGGCAAAAGAAAAAGGTATCTCACCGGGAACTTTTGAAGAATCATTGCTTGTTGAAGAAACAGAAAAAGAGCTCTATTATTTTTATAGAAAGAACCTGACAATATCAAAACTGCTTGATAGTAAAATTAGAGATTATCAAGGTTTCCTTCAACAATTAAGTAAATGGCGGGAAATTATTGATAGATTTTTTGACGATGTCCTTGTTATGTGTGAAGATGAAAAGATACGGAACAACCGGCTGGCTTTATTGAAAAATGTTAATGACCTTTTTCTTCTCTTTGCTGACTTTTCATTAATACCGATTGTGGAGGTTGAAGATGCTTAAAGATATTGATAGAGAGGTTTATGAAGCACTTGCAGGTGAAGAAGAAAAACAGAGAAATACGATATGCCTTATCCCTTCAGAAAATATAGTCAGCAAGGCGGTTCTGAAACTTATGGGCTCTGTTTTTACAAACAAATATGCAGAGGGGTATCCAGGTAAACGATATTATGGCGGGTGCAGATTTGTTGATGAGATTGAAAATTTAGCCATTAAAAGGGCCAGTATTCTATTCGGAGCAGAACATGCCAATGTCCAGCCACATTCAGGAAGTCAGGCAAATATGGCTGCCTATTTTTCGGTACTTAAACCAGGAGATAAAATACTTGCTATGGATATTCTTGCCGGCGGTCACCTAACACATGGATTAAAAGTTAACTTTTCAGGAATATTTTATCAAGCAGTCTTCTACAATGTGGAAAGGGAAACAGAAGAAATAGATTATAACAGAGTGAGAGAGATAGCATTGAGAGAGAAGCCAAAGATGATTGTATGCGGTGCGAGTTCATATTCAAGGATTATTGATTTTAAAAAATTTTACAATATCGCACAGGAGATAGGTGCTTATCTTCTCTCTGATATAGCACATATTGCAGGGCTTGTTGTAGCAAACCTTCACCCGTCCCCTGTCAATCTTGCCGACTTCGTTACTTCAACCACACACAAAACCCTGAGAGGTCCAAGGGGAGGGCTTGTTCTCTGCAAGAAAGAATATAGCAATAAACTTGACAATTCCATAATTCCAGGTATTCAGGGTGGACCACTTATGCATATAATAGCGGCAAAAGCAATTGCCTTCAAAGAAGCGATGAAACCTGACTTTTTTGAATATCAGAAACAGATAATCAGGAACTGTAAGAGATTGTGTGAGGAATTTAAAGACAGAAATTACAGGATTGTAAGCGGAGGAACAGATAACCACCTGTTCGTGATAGACCTGCGGAATAAAGGAATAAACGGCAATGACTGTGAAAAATTACTTGAGGAAGTTGGTATAATAACAAACAAAAATCTAATTCCTTACGACCCACTACCACCACCCATAACAAGTGGGGTAAGAATTGGTACTCCTCTTATTACAAGCAGAGGAATGAAAGAAGATGATATGGCATTAATTGCAGAATGGATGGATGACACATTAAAAAATAGAGAAAACAAAAAAATTCTGAAAGATATAGCTAAAAAAGTAAGGAGATTCGCACGTGAATTCCCCATCTATCCAAAGACCTGATTGGGATGAATATTTTATGAGAATTGCTGAACTTGTAAGCAGCCGTTCAACCTGTTTAAGAAGACATGTTGGAGCAGTCCTTGTAAAAGAAAAGAGAATACTATCAACAGGCTATAATGGGGCACCTTCAGGAATATCCCATTGTAAAGAAGTGGGCTGTATAAGAGAAAAATTAAAAATTCCTTCTGGTGAAAGACACGAATTATGCAGAGGACTCCATGCAGAACAGAATGCTATTATCCAGGCAGCATATCACGGTGTCTCCATTAAAGGAAGTATATTATATATTACATGTCATCCCTGCAGTGTATGTGCAAAAATGATTATAAACGCAGGTATAGGAGAGATTATAATAAAAGGGTCCTATCCAGATGCAATATCCGGAGAACTACTGAAAGAAGCAGGTGTACAGGTCCGTATAATATCAAACAAGTAGGTAGTCAGTAAATAGAACTATTGAAAAATTATTACTTTTGACTTTTGACTTATTAGTTATTACTTTTGACTTATTACTTTTGACTTTTGACTTATTACTTTTGACTTATTACTTTTAACTTTTGACTCATTATTAGATGGAAACCTACAACATACCAGCACTGGTTAAAAAAATCCTTTTGTCCAGAGGTTATAAAACAGAAAAATCTATGGTAAATTTTCTCTATAATAGCATCTCAAGCCTTTCCGAACCGTTCTTTATACCAGATTTAAAAAAGGCATGTGAGGTGCTTAAAGAAGCCATATTAAAAAAAGAGAAAATATTTGTCTATGGAGATGGAGATACTGATGGAATATGTGCTTCTTTTCTTCTCTTAAATCTACTTAAGGTTGTGAATGCAAATTTTTCATTTCGCCTTACCCACAGATTAGACGAGGACTATGAGATAGAAGATGCGCTTATAGATGAACTTGCAGAAGAAGAATATTCACTTCTCATCTCTGTGGACTGTGGCATTTCGTCTTATTCAGCTCTTAAAAAAGCAAGGGAGTATGGAATAAAGGTTATAATTCTTGACCATCACATAGGTGAACCATCTAAACTCCAGACGTTTCATATATATGTAAATCCCTGGTTGAAAAAGAAATGGCCCGAAGGAACTGAAAATTTAAGTGGCACCGGTATTGTATATAAGTTTATAGAAGGAATGGGAATTTTGTTACCTGGAATAAAAGAGGCGATGGCTCATAATTTTGTTGAAGTAGTAGCATTGTCCATTATTGCTGACTCCCTCCCCTTAACAGGAGAAAACAGAATATTTGTAAAAGAAGGATTACATAGAATGCCCTTTACAAAAATTAAAGGACTGGGATATCTTATAGAAACACAGAATATCAGACAACCACTTCATCCGCGGGACATTTCAATGAGGATAGTATCTCTCCTCAACTCGCCGGGAAGATTGGGAAAACCAGATGTTGCTCTGAATCTGTTAATGGAAAATGATGACCATTCTATCAAGAAGATAATTGAAGAGATAGCAAAGATAGACAGGGAAAGATATCAGATGGTAGCAAAAGCTATGGGCAAAATAAAAAAGGAAGAACTGGAAAATGGCATTGTTATTTCAGAAAAGATATCACCAGGAATATGTGGAATTATTGCTTCACGATTAGCAGGGAATTATTGTAAACCATTTATGGTAGGATATCTTTCAAGCAATTTCTTAAAGGGGTCTATAAGAGCCCCGGAGAATTATAACCTGTATGAAAACCTTAAACCAATAAAAAAATATATGGTATCTCTGGGAGGACACAAAGAAGCTATGGGTTTTAAGTGTCCTGTTACTCATATTCCAAAAATAAAAAGTTTCTGGAAAGGCATAAAATGGAAAACAGGTAATAAAAAACAATACTATGACTGCCCTCTTGATATAAGAGACATCAATCCCTCTATAATAGAAGAAGTAACGAATTATCTGCAACCCTTTGGTAAAGGAAACCCTGAACCTGTCTTTCTATGCAGGAATGTCAGTTTTACAAAGATATCTGCCAGAAATAATGGGAATAATGGCCCTTTCTGGGTAAAAAAAGATGGTGCCATATACGAGGCAGTTTTTTCATCTGAACATTCGTTTATGCCTGATAAGGAAAAAGTGGATATTCTTTACACACCATCTGTCCGCAGGCAGAACAATCTTTACAGAATAGTATTGAAGGTAAAGAAAATTCTCTAATTTTTAAGGAAGTGAAGTGTAAAAAACCTGTTTGGTGTTCATAGTTTATTGCTCGTTGATTATCAACTACAAACGCTACTCGCTACTCATTACTTCCTGAAGTACAACTGGGGATGCCTTTTTTACCTTACCTGCTTTAAGACACTTTGTACACACCTTTATCCGTTTTCTCTCCCCGTTTATATCAGCAAGAATGGTCTGGATATTAGGTTTCCATACCCGTCTGGTCTTTACATTTGAATGGCTTTTGCTATTCCCTGCTTTACTCCTTTTTCCGCATATTTCACATACTTTACCCATAAACCTCTCCTTTATTTTATCTTCCCTTCCGCTTTCAGCATATTTTTAACTCTATTAGCATACTCGTTTTCAGGGCTTATTGTCAAGACCCTGTCAAGATATGACACCGCCCTGGCAACATTATTATAAAACATAAGGTCAATTGAAGCGAGTGTGCACAGTACATCTATATCATAAGGATTAAGCCACTCAGCCCATTTGTAATAATAAACCGCTCTTGAATAATTACCCTTTCTAAGATATACTGTGCCGAGGTTTGCATCTGTCTTTGCATAATGGGGAAAGATATAATTATTTATTTTAAGATATATCTCCTCTGCCTTATCTAAATATCCTGACTCTCCGTAAGCAAAAGCAAGTTTATACCATGCTTCATAGTTATATGGATTTAAAATACATACCACTGAATAATTGGCTATTGCCTCTTTCAGATTACCATCCTCTCTTGCCCATATCCCCCTTTTAAGATAGACCTCTGGCATAATCCTGTAAAAGGAAGTAAATACACACATAACAAAAGAAACTATGGCTATGGCATACCAGAGATATCTGGAAATACTAAAATCTACCTTTTTCCTATTTTTAATATATCCGGCAGAAACTCCTAACAGGAACCAGAAATACATTGCAGTTGAAGGATTTCTCAAATTTGTTGAAAAAATATTATCAACTAATACAGCAGAGATTCCTGCTATACATCCTTTAAGACACAACCCATCAAAATTTTCATTCCCTTCTCTTTTATGTATGCTGGCAATTATAATAATCAAAACCAAACCCCAAAAAAGAAAAAGTCCTATCAGTCCTGTTTCTACCCATATATGAAGGTACTCATTGTGAACCTGAGTTGTTACAGGCGTTGATTCTGGTTGTAAAAAATATTCTCTTATTCTGTAATAAGGATAAAAAAACGGAAAATTCCCCAGTCCCCATCCTGTAATGGGTTTTAACTTTATCATTCTAAATGCCCCTCTCCATATATACCACCTTATATTTGTAATCAGCCAGTGGTAGAACCGCGGGAATGAAAAAACAATTGCTATAAAAAGTACTGTATAACCTGAATATCTTTTTATGTCCTTCCTTTTATAATTCAAAAACACCAAGGTGGCTATACTGAAAATAGAGGCAAGAATGGCAGCCCTTGATTTTGTCGCAAGGATACTTAGAAAACATACAATGGCAAAGGCAAGGAGTAAATTCCGTTCAATTTTTCTATTATCCTTAAGAAGACATAATGCACAGATAAGTGGAAAAAGCATCAGGATGTGCCCTGCAAAGAAGTTTGGATTTCCAAAAGTTGAAATCACATACCTTCTTGGCCCTGCAAAATTCCCCAGAGCAATTACAGATGCAACAAAACCCGAGGATATCCATAAAAAAATATCCTTCCTGTCCAGTTTTATATTAAGAGCAACAAGGAAAACTAAAAAATAAAGAATATAATTTTCTAATGTCTGTGCTGCACCATATCCAGATGGAGCAATAAAGGAAGATACAAGCAACCAGATTACAAACACTGAAAATACAATGAAAGTCCTTGTCTCTACAGCAAATTCTTTTTTATCTATCACAAAAACAATAGAAAGAAGTATACACAGGATATAACCCGTGATGTTTTTTATAAGGGTATAGTCATAGGCAGGTTTAAAAAGTATAAGGGGACCAAGAAAGAGAAAAATAAATAATGCCACTGATTTATACATTTTATAAACATCCTCTTTTCCTGTTTGTTTCGTCTTTTTTTGCATAGTCCCTTTTTCTTCCTCTCTATCTACTAAAACGCATTTTTTATAGCTCCAGGTGAAAGCAGGATTATTGCTATATCCAGCCAGATACTCCAGTTTTCAATATAGTAAAGGTCATATTGAAATCTTTCTTCCGGCTCAATATGTCCTCCTCTGAGTCCATGAATCTGTGCCCAGCCCGTAAGTCCTGGTTTTACTCTCAATCTGAGATTAAAATAGTCCTGTTCAATAAAAAATCTATCTTCTGTTGATATTGGCCTCGGTCCTACAATAGACATATCTCCATCAAGGATATTAAATATCTGTGGTATCTCGTCAATGTTATATTTTCTTAATATCCTGCCAGTTCTGGTGATACGACTATCATCAGGACTTGTAAAAGGGGTGTTTTTTTCTGATACATTTCTCATAGTTCTGAACTTATATATTCTGAATATCTTCCCTTTATAACCAATCCTCTCCTGCCGGAAAAAAACACTCCCTTTAGAATCCACAATAATGATGAGAGAAATCAGGGGAAGTATAACACAGAACAGTAAAAAAATGATACCTCCCACTGTAATATCCAGAGTTCTCTTTAATGCATAATTAGAAAATTTTTCAGCAGGTATTCTGCCTGTAACAATCAGTGGTAGTCCATCTATATCATCCATTGTTCCTGAATGAAAAAATTGATATATCTCAGGAATAATATAAAGCTTTATCCTTGCTTTCTCCGCAAGATGGGTAAGTTTAAGATTTTGCGAATAGTCCTCAGGCATAGCAACAATTAAAGAGTGTTTATGCTGGGCTAACATCTCTTCTATTATATCCTCTCTAAACTCTTTAAGTGTATCAGTTAGAATAAAAGGATAGCGAAGATTAACTCTTTTTATAAGAGAATCTATCTGTTTTCCCTGCCCGATTAGAAGAATTCTTTTTTCTGTATTGCATTCCATCTTTATAAAAACATAATGTGTAATCCAGAGAAGGACAAAAGAAAAAAGCACTGCAAAACCCACAGCCAGACGGGAGTATGCAAACCCTCTGTAAAAAAATGTCCCGGCTGTAAGGACTATCACCATCCAGAATGTGGACTGGATAAGCAGTGAAAACTCTTTTATAAAATTCGGGAATAAACGTTCTGTATAAGCACCGGAAGATGTAAGAACTATAAGATATATGACAACTGCAAATAGGGTAATATTAAGATAAAAATGTATGGACGGTATCCCTTTATATACAAAAAGCCCGGAATAGAACCTGAAATAATAACCGAGCAAAAAAGATATAAAAATAATTACCCCGTCAATAAATATCAGAAGTTTTCTGTTTCCCATATTTCAGTCCCATAAAAATCTTTTCATATCCATTTACAACATCTTCCCACCTGTATAAATTTCTTGCTCTTTCCTTTGCTTTCTGTCTTAAGGAATTCAGAATCTGCTGGTTCTCAAGCAATAGTTCAATATTTCTTTTCAGTTCAGCAACATCCTTAAAATATAGCCCTGCATCACCTAAAACCTCTCTATTAAACGGAACATCAAGAGCAATTATGCAATTACCACTTCCCATCGCTTTAAGAAGTGCAGGATTTGTTCCACCCACCTCATTGCCGTGAATATAGGCATACGCACTGGAGTGAAGTTCCTCTATATGCCCTGGTTCATATACAGGCCCTAAAAATAATATCCTTCTGTCATTTACCTCCTGCAATTTCCTGACATAGGAACTTTTCCAGTTAGCGCCACCTGCGATAACGAGAAATTTATCTGTCTCTATCTGTTTGAATGCATCTACAACAATATCCTGATGATTTTCAGGTTCAAGACGGCTGCCTATAAAAAAATATCCATCCGGCTGTAATCCATACTTTTTTAATATCGCAGGATTTTTACTTTCAATATGCGGTGCCCCATAAGGAATATAGACACTTTCCCTGCCATATTTTTTTAGATAATACTCCTTTATCGCTTTAGCATCAGATACAACCACATCCGCAATGACAGAAGAGAAAAACTCTGAAAATTTATAATACATCTTCGCTATTTTTCCCCACTTTGCCCTCTTCCATTCTAAACCATCAACATTTATAACAACCTTCTTCCCTAATATTTTGGGTATAACAGCAAGCGGACTGTTAGCTGAGTTAAAGATAAGTATAACATCAGGAGACCATAAAAGGACACGGATAATACTGAAAAATGTATGTGAAAATGTATCTGTAACCTTTCCTGGAATACACAGGGGATAACACAGATTAACCCCTTTATAAGTCCTGTCCCTTTCCCTGTATAGATATCTCCTGCATGAAACAAGAACCTTATGACCTTTTTTTACAAGTCCTGTACTCAACTCTTCTGCACAGGTCTCAAAACCACCGTATCTGGCAGGAACTCCTCTCGTCCCCACTATCGCTATCTTCATCCTTTTATTATACATTATTTAGAATATAAATTTATTCTATCGGTTGACTTGTTTTGTTAAACCACAGGGAAAGATACTGATTGCTTACCTTTTTCTTCTTCATAATAGTCCTTCTTTTCTTTATTATCCTTCTGAAATTTTTCAGTACGAAATATATTCCTCTTATTGAATAGTGCTCCTTGACAAAAATAAATATAATAATCAAAAACTCCCTGAAAAGTGCATAAGGAAATGTTTTGAGATAGGTATAAAGTGTATGATTTTTTATCTGGAGAAGATATCTATTTTTAACCGAATGCATATTTATCTCAGGACTAAGTATATTTCGTCTTTCAGGAAGGACCCTCCTTAAATGGTACGCTATAGCTGATGGAGTATACACTGTTTTCCAACCTGCAATCTGGCTTCTCCATGATATATCTACATCTTCACGTGAAAAGAAAAAATCATTATCAAAATACTCCCCGTCCACCCTGATATCTTCAAGCATCTCTTTTCTGAAAAGACAGCAAGCACCTGTTGCTCCAAAAACATATTCTTGTTTCTCATACTGTCCTCTATCTTCTTCTCCACTTCCTCTGTCAAAGTGTCTCATATTCTTTGTCAGATATATGCCTGTACTATCAATGGTTTTAAGTCCAGATTTTACAACAAAATCTGTATCAAGACGGTAAATTTTTCCTGTGGCTATTCCCGCAAAGCGGTTAATATGTATTGCTTTTAAAATCTCTTCAAGAAAGTTTTCTTTCAATATGACATCCGGGTTAAGACAGAGATAAAACTCTCCTTTTGATATTTCTATTGCCTGATTATGTGCATACGAAAAGCCATAATTTCTGTTGTTCTTCACACTCCTGACCGATGGGTATTCTTTGCTTATAAATATCAGAGAATTATCCGACGAATTATTATCAACCGCTATAACTTCAAAATCTCTGAAGGTCTGGGAAAAGATTGAATAAAGGCAATTAGAAAGAAATGCTGCACTATTATAAAGGACCATCCCGATACTTATTTTTACACTCATTTTATGTTAAGGGCAAAATTTCCTTTTTCAGAATGAAGGTTAGGATTGTAATAAGGGTCTGTTCTATCAAATATATTCTTCCATTTATTTTTCAAATATTCCAGTTCCTTCTTTAATATATCTGTTTTTTTTCTTGTTATATCTCCTGTCCGTGTCTTCTTTTCGTAATGGAATAACTCGGAATAAGGCGTCCATACTATAAGATAACCCTTTTCTCTTAATTTAATACAATAGTCAACATCATTATATGCAGATGCAAGATTTTCATCAAAACCACCAACCTCTTCAAATACTTCTTTTCTGGTAAGCAGACATGCACCAGAAACCGCACTGTAGTTCTGTATAAGTACTGCCCTTGACATATATCCTTTAGAATTTCCATTAAATCCTTCAAAAGCATATACAGGACCGCATCCCTGTATAATAATACCTGCATGTTGTATTTTTCCATCAGGATAATAAAGTTTAGCACCAACTGCACCTGTTTCTTTTCGCTGACAGTGTTCCAGCATATTTTCTATCCATGAAGGGGTTATAACCTCTGTATTATTATTAATAAAGAGAAGAAAGGGGGCATTCGTATGTCTTGCACATAAATTGTTTATTCCTGAATGGTTGAATGGTTTATCCCATATAACTATTTTTATATTCCCTTTGTTCTCAAGTTGCCTGTAATAACTTAATATTTCCTCCTCTGATGAATTATTTTCTCCTATGATAATATCATAATTTTTGTATGTGCTTTTCACAAGAATGGAATTTATACACTTTTCAAGACCTTTTTTATTATTGGTATTTGGTATTATGATAGAAACTTCAGGAGTTCCCTTTATCTTATAGATAACCCTGTAAGTATACAGCCCTCTCCCATATTCTACCCTGCCCTCCTGTCCGGTTCTCATGATATGTTCTTCCAGTGCTTTCTTTCCGTTTTCCCAGGCCAGGGGTTTACTGGTTTCACTTACAAGAACTGAACCCGGAGAATATCTCCAGTGATAAAGAACCTTTGGAATATGGAGTATCTTTTCTGACTTTTCTGTTAATCTCAAAACTAAATCATAGTCCTGAGAGCCATCAAATCCATTTCTGAAATATCCTATCTCATCAAGAAGTGTCTTTTTAATCACAAGAAAATGACAGATATAATTACAACTTCTGAGATAGTCCGGAGACCAGTCCGGCTTAAATAATGGTCGTATTCTTTTTCCCCTGCTATCCATTATATCTTCATCTGAGTAAATTATCTCTGCTTCAGGATTGGCGTTGATTTTTCTAACCACTTCAAACAGGGCATTAAGAGAGAGCATATCATCATGGTCAAGAAAAGATATATAATCTCCGGTAGCAAGTGAAATGCCCTCATTGAAATTACCTGCAATTCCTTTATTTTCCTCAAGGAATATAACCTTAATGCGGCTATCTTTACTTCTGAATTCCTCAAGCATCTTACAGACCCCTGGACTACTTTTACCATCAGCAATACATAACTCCCAGTTTGAATATGTCTGCCCCAGAACAGAAAGAATAGTGCTTTTTAATATATCCAGTGGGGGGTTGTATGTCGCTGTAATGATACTTATTTTAGGTGTATAAGAGAATTTTATATCTTTCTGATAAGCTATGCTTTTCTCCTGGTTCTGTTTTATCCATAAGGAATATTCTTTAAACAGTTTTATATCTATATTTATTTTGTCCAAGAGCGCAGAAAAACCTTCCCGTCTAACGGTAAAAAATGCCTTTTTTATATTTCTTAAAGTAAGAAGGCCTGTTATGTTAACCATATCTTTTTATATGGATTTAATAACTGCGATGTTAGAAATCAGACCAGGGGATAAAATCTCACATTCTATGGTATCTGGTTTGCCGTTACTCTGGATAATGGCAAGACAGAGTCCATTAAATACTTTCATCCGGTTTCCTTTCGGAGATTGATGATTACAGGGGTCTCCGGAACATAGGGCTATTAGTCTTCCATTTCCTTTAATATTTACCTCTATTTCATTATCGGCATAAGGGACAACGGTTCCTGCTTCGTCCTCAACAGATATTTTTACAAAAGAAAGGTCTTCATTATCTGCTTTTATTATAGCCCTGTCAGGTACAGCACTTACCCTTGCTGGTTCTCCAGCAGTTTTTATCTCCCTGTGACATACAACCTTACCGTTTATCGTCCCCTCTGCAGTTATAACTCCGGGTTCATAAGGTATAGACCACCAAAGATGCGGGAAGGATGTGCCTCTTTGCAGAAAGTGTGGTATTCCCTTCTGTATCTTTCCGTTGAGATAGATATCCACCGTATCACAATTTGTATAACACCAGATGTCTATTAATTTCCCTTCCTGCCCGGGCCATGTCCAGTGTGGAAATATATGCAGTACCGGTTCTGATGTCCATAGTTTTTTATAGTAATAAAAGGTATCCTTGGGAAAGCGACAGATGTCTATCACACCAAATTCGCTCGTAACGAATGGCCAGCCTTTTGTTTCTCCATAATATTCAATAGCCGACCACATAATACCACCTGCAAGCCAGGGACGGAGCATAATATGTTCCCACTCTTTCTCATGCTGTTCACACAACTTAAATATCGTTGAGTATTCACCAGTATGCATCATAATCCTGCCATCTCCATATCTTTCTATAGTATTGTTTTTATCATCCTTAACAACCCTGCATTCGTATACTCCTCTGGTACCGCGTCCTGATGCAAACTCTGTAATCAATATCTTCCTTTCCGGGAATAATCTGTGGTCCCTGTCATCTATTCCCATACCACCACCATTATATCCCACAACATCTGTTACCATAGCAAATCCGTTTTCATTGGCACCGTCATTACCTTCAAGAGCAACCCCTGTTGGTCTTGTAGGGTCTTCCTCTTTAGCAATTGCATTTAGAGTCCTGAGGTATTCTGTCAGTTTACCATCAGGACTTCCCGCGGTATTGGCAAGCCCCCATACAACTATGCATGGATGGTTTCTGTCCCGTCTTATCATTTCCCTTAAAGGTTGAGCGGTGGTTTCAGCCGGACCGAGATAACGGTGTTCTGCCCAGAAAAGAATGCCGTTTTTATCACATACATCCATTAAGGACGGGGAGGCAGTATTATGAGCACTTCGTATCATATTACACCCCATTTCTTTAAGTATTTCCACTGTTTTCTCATGGGCTCTGTCAGGAAGGCCACATCCAAGTCCTCCAAAATCATGGTGGATACATCCTCCACGAATCTGAAGGTGTTTACCGTTGAGAAAAAAGCCTTTATCCGGTGTAAACTCAAAAAACCTGATGCCAAAAGGGGTTTCCACAACATCAACCTCTTTATTCCCGAGCAGGATATACGTTCTGGCTTTATATAGATGCGGAGTTTCTGTTGACCATAGAAGAGGATTATCCACCCTGTATTCCAGAAGAACTTTATCTGTCAGGGAAGGAGCAAGGGAATGTTCTGTTCTATCGGATATAATCAACTTTTCATCAGGAGACAAAATTTCTGTAATTATATTGAACGACGCCTGTTTTTCGTAGTGGTTCACCACTGTTATTTCAAACCTGACAGTTGCACTTTTTATATCCACAGATGGTGTAAAAATAAATATTCCCCATGGTGGAATGTGGAGTTTTTCTTTTAAGATTAACCAGACATTTCTGTATATACCCGACCCTTCATACCACCATCCTTCCATATCTCTTGCATCAACCTGCATTGCAAGTACATCTATCTGATTATCAGGAGGTAAAAATGGTGTAATATTATAAAAAAATCCCGTATATCCCCATGGATGATTGCCAGCTTTATATCCATTTACCCACAGTGTGCTATTACGAAAAACCCCTTCAAATTCAATATAAACAGTTTTTCCTTCTGAATCAAAACTGTTCCTGTCAATTTCCTTCCTGTACCAGCCAATACCCTTGGGAAGATAGCTATCTGCACGTGCCTCAAGGTGGTTTGCTACCATCACTGCAGGTATATAATTTTCTTTACTGAAAGGACCTT
>Ga0209204_1000609_pt1 | contig 38333 bp, 35 predicted proteins | sample AD_JPNMR2_MetaG_FD_184425 | JGI IMG/M metagenome (GOLD analysis project Ga0209204, IMG submission 184425) | Active sludge microbial communities of municipal wastewater-treating anaerobic digesters from Japan - AD_JPNMR2_MetaG (SPAdes) (version 2) | ecosystem: Engineered > Bioreactor > Anaerobic...
CCGCTCCGAAGGAGCGGAACAAAAATCAAAAATTTATATGAAATTATATCAAATAAAAATGATTAAATTTGCAACAGAAAATACATTTATAAACTTAATTTTTGGTCCATTTTTTGTTATAATCCCCAATTTTTTTAACAAAAGCAATATAGGATAGTGAATAACATATAGTGAGTACGAATAATTCCCTGGCCATTTCGCAAGTTTAAAAAATTTATTCCAATTAGAGTTAGAACTCTTTCCGTTAAAATAAATTATGGAAAAAAGAAAAAAAACGATAAAGGATAATATAGATAAATTAGAAATAATTTTAAGACTAATAATTGTAAAAACAAGAAAAATATAAAACAACCAGTTTGAATAACTTATCTTAATATTTTTACTTAATAAGTAGTTTATTAAAACGCCACTAAACCAGATGAAAGAAAGTCCATATCCTGCACGGCCTGGTAAAAACATGTATCCTACAACAAAAGGGAGACAACAAACTAACAATATAAAGTGTTGGATTTTCATGGTTTTAAATTTTGTATAAAAGAAAAGACCAAAAAAGACATAGTACCACCACTCCAAAGATAAAGACCATAACGGAAGGTTGTCCCCGAAAATGCCGATGAATTTATATTTATTTATATCAGGTAACATATATTGAATTTTTAATAATAATGGATTTTCCTGTTGCATTGTAATACAAGTAAATAAATACTTTATATTTATATTAAAAGGATATGCATTAAAATATAGATAATATATAAAACCCAATAAAAATGTAATTAGTAATGCTGGCAATAATGTTATATAAATACGCGAAAATCTATCAACTAAATAATTAGACAATCCGTATGATTCACCTTTTAAAGATGTTGAATATGAAATAACAAATCCAGACAACACAAAGAAAACCATAACTGAAAAACTAGGAAGAAAGCTTAAAAAGGAAATTTCAATTAATTGATTTAACGCAGCACAGTGTCCTATTAAGACAATTTGTGATGAAGCGGCTCTTAAAAAATGTATAAAATTAGAACTCGTTTCTGATAATCTATATTCTGTCATTAGATTTGATTTTATAGTAACTAATAACTAGATTATATCTGTATAAAACTTTCGCCAATACAGCCATTTTTGGTGGATAAACGAAGTAATTATTTTGATATTTTATATTTGTGATTCATTTTTAATGAACACAAACATATACATTTTTTTATTCACAAAAAAATCCATTTTCTGCCTTTTCATCTATTGAACCAAATTCAGATTTTATGAGTGAGACAGGAGTTAAACCAACAGGTATTGTTATTTCATCCGTAAATAATTTGTTTTTAATCGGTCGGATGGAACTCGCATGATGAATTTTCATCTGTGTTTGTGTTTAACGAATCATGCTCGTTTCATCAAGATTAAATCAAAACAAAGACGATAATTCCGACATTTCAAGAAATGAAATTGAAGAAGATTTTTTTGAAATTAATTAATCTTTCTTTTTTTCCTCAAATACAAATCCCATAAGTCTGTCTTTTTTAGAATATCAATTACAAAGTTTCCGAGTTCTCGGGTATCTCTATTACCATAAGCTTCTGGACACCATCTTTTTATAATATTGTATTTACCATTTTCTATTGCTTCAAAAGTCCAATTTTCTCCATCAAATCCATGTATATTTAATGTGTCTTTACCTAAATTCCAGAAATTGATTTTATGTAATACTTTTGAAATGTTTGTAAATAATGTTACAGGATATACTTTTGTGATAGAAAAATTCAGAAGTCCTGTATAATAACTACCATAACCATCTGTTAATTTTAAGGTTACATAAGTTCTTTTATACTTTTTTTCTACTATTAAACAAAATGCAGTGGTGAAAGTAGGTTCTACTACCACTCTAAACCAATATTTATCATTATTGATTTTAGTAGTATCAATGTACGGTTCTTCAAATGCAAAGATTAATGGTTCATCTTTGTTTTTCGCTTTAATGTCACTAAACATAATTTTAGAAAAAATTTCAAAATCATTAATACTATCACCCATTCCAAGTTTGCCATTATACATCCTATACGCAATACTATCTTGAAAATAAATTCTTTTCTGTTCATCTGTCCAGTTAATTTCAATTGATTTCAACTTATTAATATTTTTGTTTTTAATTTCTTCTTTGCAAGAGTAAAAATACAAAGTGAAAAAAATGAGTGTAATAGAAAATTTATGCATATTTTTTTGAAACAAAATTAAGTATAATAATTTATTATAAATGAAAATTATAAAACTTTTATTTCACCAAATAAATTGCTGCAATGGCAAATAAAATGCCTGTCCAGTTTATCCAGTTGAGTTTTTCTTTGAAAAAGATTATTCCTATTAGGGATGAAACAATAACATTACTTAAATTGAGAATTAAAAAAATTTGTCCGCTTGGAAGTATGTGTGTGTTCAATGCTTCTATGATGAAATATAAATTAAAAAAATTAGGAATACCTAATACAGTCCCTAAAATAATAGTTGAAAGCAAATTAAATTTTTCTACATAAAAAATTTTTTTGTTGTCAAATAACAAATACATTATCCCGGTTATCAATGCAAATAAATACACAAATGTTGAAAACACAAATTGCTTATCTGAAGTATCAATAAAAGTTTTGTTCCCATAATTGATTAATGAATCTATAACACCACTACCTATAAAAACCAGCAAAGGGAAAATAATGTTTCTGGAATTTTTGAATGATGATTTTATTTGTTCTGAATAAGTAACCAAATAAACAGATACCACTGCCATTGATAGCCCTGTCCATCTTATCAAATCTAAATGTTCATTAAAAAGTATAGCCGCAGAAATAACCGGAAATACCAAACTCATCTTATTAGCCACTGATGCTACTGCCATTCCAAAAAATCTTGTCGTTTGTGCTATCCAGTAAAAAACTGTGATGAACAAAACACCTTCTATAATGGTTAATATCCATACATTAGAATGAAGTGTAAAAATGATTTGTAATAAAGAGATATTTTTTTGTTTAAGCATAAATGATGTGTAACTAATGCCACATACAAATGCAGAGATATAATTAGCAATCAATGCATAAAAAGTATGTGCTTCAAATTTTTGAAACAAGCGAACAATTACTAACATTAAAACGCTTGTAATAGTGGCTAAAATGATATACAACATAGATATTAAATGATGAGAGGATTATTTATTAAAACACTTTCTTGCAAATTGCCGAATGGCAATGCCTGTAGCATTAGGATTTTCAAGCATTCCAAAATGCCCGTCGTATTCTAAAAACAAACAATGTTTTTCTTTTATCAACTCACATTGTTCTAACAAAACATTGTATGGCAAAACATTATCTTGTTTTCCTATTATCATCATTATAGGATAATTAGCATCTGATAATACTGAAATATAAGAAGGTCTGTCTCGCATTCCTATAAGGGCAGCAATGATTCCCTGAACAGGCGTTTTCAAAGCAATATCAGTGGCAAATTTTATTTCATCTGTTAGATATTTGATATTTCTTTTAGCAAACAAATTCTTTATCATTGGTTTGATAAACAATCTCGGATTATTTCTTACAATTTTAATGGCTCTGTTTCTGTCTTTCTTTTTTTCTTCGGAATCGGGATGTGCAGTGGAATGAAACAAACAAAAACCTTTTAGATATTCAGGATATTTTTTAGCAAATGCAAGTGTTACATAACCACCCATACTGTGTCCTACCATTACACATTTTTTAATTCTCAATTTTTTTAATACAGCAAATACCGCATCTGCCATTAGTTCCATACTATGAGCATAACCCAAGCAATCTGACTTACCATGTCCGGGCAAATCAATGCATACTACTTTGTAGGATTTTGAAAGTATGGGAACAATTTTTTTCCAGATTTCAGATGATCCTAAAAATCCGTGTAATAAAACAATACACCTTCCTTTACCCTGTGTATAGTAATGTATATTTTCTTTTAAGAAGGAAACTGTATTTGAGTTCATTCTGTATCAGATTCTTTTTTGAAGAGTTTTCCAAAATTGCCAAATGCACATAATACTTTTTTGAAAACATCAAAATACAATGTAATCCACAAAATAATAGTCATCAGCCATATTACAGCGGTGTTGAAATAAAGGGTATCAATATACATTCCTAAAAATTTCTTTCTTGGTGCATAAAAATGTGCACCACCTAAATTAGAATCTTCGGGATCATAAAATACCAAATCAATTCTGCGAATCAATTTGCCGTCTTTTTCCATACATCTTTCGCCGCTAATATCATTGCTATTAGTAACCAGTTGATTCAATGCTTCGTTTTCATTTTCTTCTTCTAATTTTACAAATGCTTCTTTTTCGGCAGGTGTTTTTTGCATACTGCGTGCTTTTTCGTCTTTTTTCTTGCGTGCAGCATTTTCAAGGTCTATGTAATAATTATTCAAATTATATAAGTAATTTCTGATGGTATTAATTGATTCTACACTGATAGTGTTTATTGAAAGTGATTGAATTTCTTCTTTGTTTTTGAGAATTTTTTGAAAAGATTTGTTAGTATTATATTCTTTTAAAATTTCATTTTTAACCAAATTAATATCCTGAATGAGAATAGAAACATTGTGATTTTTATCTTTTAGTTCATCTTCTATTTTAGTGAGTTTGTTTTGAAGTTTAGGAATCCAATATACTTTTTTGTATTGAGCATTGCTTATTACTTTATCATAAATATAAAAGTGTTTTTCAAAATTATTGTTTTTGAATTGATTAACGGCTAATGCTTCATAAGCCCATCTGCTTGTCATTACCTCACCACTCCATGGCACATTGCCGGGTTGTGTAAGCAGAGGATTTAATTTATCAAATTTTACAATAACGCCACTTAAGATCAATTGTGGAATAATTAAAAATGGAACAGATATGTAAATGGTTACCACACTATTAAATGCCGCAGAGATATTTAGACCGAGCATATTTGCAAAGCAGGATGTAGAGAATAACACGAGCCAGTAATCTGTGAATAGACCATTAACGCCCAAAATATTATTTCCTACAATAATAAATGTAAATGTTTGAATAGCCGACAATACGAACATAATAACCACTTTACTCAACAAATAAGACCCTTTGCTCAAATTCAAAAATGCTTCTCTTTTTCGAATTTTTCTATCACGAATAATTTCTTCAGCACTTACCATCATTCCTATAAATAAAGCCACCACTACTGCCATAAATAAATACGCAGGCACATTGTCATTTTCTCTGAAAATATAACCTTTTCCGGTATCTACATCAGTGTTGTAGTATCTGATTAAAAATGAAAGTATGAATGCTAATGCAGGTGCTTCTAAAAAATTAATTAGCAGATATTGTGTATTTGTAAGTTTGCTTTTGACATCTCTTGTAAGGAAAACTTTGAATTGCTGAATTTTATTAGGGATTTTGAAAATGGCTTCAGGAATTGTAGAAAAATGTTCTTTTGTGCGAACATATTTTTCAATAAGTTCTTTGTAATATCTATTCCATTCAGCAGGAGATGTTTTTCTTTTCTTTGTTAAGTTGCCATACTCATCTAATACTTTACTTTCAATGATATTAAAAACTTGTTCAGGATTTACATTACCACAATGGGGACATTCAGTTTCTTCAGCGTTGGCGTGATTAATTAATCTTTTGAAATAAGAAACAGAATCAACAGGATTGCCATAATAAACGAGATAACCACCAACATCCAATATAATTAATTTATCAAACATTTTGAAAATGTCAGAGGATGGTTGATGGATAACTACAAAAATCAATTTTCCTTTTAAGGTTAATTCTTTGAGTAAGTCCATTATGTTTTCTGAATCTCTTGATGAAAGACCCGATGTAGGTTCATCTAAAAATAATACAGATGGCTCACGAATAAGTTCTAATGCTATGTTTAATCTTTTTCTTTGTCCGCCAGAAATAGTTTTTTCTAATGGAGATCCTACTTTTAGATTCGCAGTTTCAGATAATCCTAAATCAGATAAAAGGGCATCACATTTCTTTTTGATTTCTTCATCATCTAAATTTCCAAAACACAATTTAGCATTGTAAAATAAGTTTTCAAAAACAGTCAATTCTTCAATCAATAAATCATCTTGTGGCACATGTCCAATAACACCTTCAATTTTTTCAGGTTCTTTATGAATGTCAATTCCATTGATAAGCACTTTTCCTTTTGATGGCTTTTCACTTCCGTTCAAAACATTCATCAAAGTGGATTTACCAGCCCCAGAACCGCCCATTATTCCCACAAGCGTTCCACTTTCTTCAAATAGATTTATATCTCTTAAACCAATTTTTCCATTTTTAAATTTGTATTCTACATCAGTGGCTTCAAAAGTGATTTTAAATGTGTGTTCATCGGCTAAAAACCTGCCGATAATATCGCTGTAATAAATGGGTTTTATTTTTGAACTTCTGAGTGAAGAACCGTGTGTAAGAACATAAACTCTATTAATATCAACATTTTGTCCATTCAGTTGAATATCAATTTCACCAAAAACTTTTAGGATATAAAGATTGACTGTCTCTATTCGTAACACTCTAATTTCACCATTGACAATATTTTCATTAAATAAAAATTTGGTTTTACTTACATTCTTTGGAGCTTGATGACTGATTATTAAAAATTCATCGGAATCAGGAACATCTGAAATGCTTTGCTCAACAAGGTTTTTAATGTTTTCAAAATCTTTTCTATCTATATTAAAAACTTCTGCAACAGTTTCAACAAATTCTAACTCTTGCTCACTGATTTGATTAGATGAATGAATAAATTCAATCAAACGAACTAACACCACAAACTTTTGAGTTTGCTCTAACTCCTCATTGATTTGCGAACATATTTTTAATATTTTTACGGAGTTAAGAGCTGTTTTTTTGGCAGCACCTTCTTTTTTTTGACTTACCTGATGATATTGTTCAAGATACTCATCAAAAATTTTGAGGTATTTTTCTACTTGTTCTTGGTTAAGTTGTTGTTTTAAATAAGATTGAACGATATTTCTACCTGTGTTGGTAATGCCATCTACCTTTGCAATAATTGCAAACATTTGCATCAGTGCTCTAAGTATCTGCTCACTCATATTAGTGGTTTAATAAATAATTGCTGATTTCTTTAATTTTATTGGTTTCTTTTTTTGAAAAAATAATTACGGGTTTATTATCAATTAAAATTTCAGTAATGCCATATAAAGATAGGGTCTTAATATAATTAGAAGGAAGCGATAATACAAAAAATAATTGATTGGATTCTTGATAAATTGCCCAATCTTTTTTATAGTAAGTTTTGTTTCCAGATTTTATTTCAATTTCTGTTTTATACTTTTCTTGTGGAGGAAGAGAAAGAGTATCTTTTGTTATTGAAAAAATTGTTTTGAGATACACAGATTTATTGTGAGATAAAAATTGAACGCAAGATGACTTTTGACAAATTTCTTCTAATGAAACTTCTATTTTATTTTTTGCGTCAACGATTGGCAAAAACACATTTTGACTGACAGTAAAACAACAATTATTTTGAGCAATGAAATGATTAAAAACAGCAACAAAAAAAATTACACTATACCAAACATAAATGCCTTTTGAATATGGCATTACATATTATTTTTGTTTAAATCCTATCAATAGCACGGCACAGCCCGAACCAGGATTTCTATCAGGATCTAATTGTGCTTCAATAATTACATCAATAGTGCTTTTTGATTTGAAGTCCCAATAAGGAGCATTTCTATAATCTTTATTAGTAAATAGAACATTTCTTTCTTTATCTAATACTCTAAAAATAAGGTTGCCATCTTTTAATCCACTGCAAGCAGCAAAACGATAGATGGTTTCTGCAAACATAGTAGTGTGAAATTCGGCAGTTTCTTCTGCATTCAGTAGCATAGCACGATATTGCTGACCATCAGAAATGTAATTATTTGTAATGTGTTTAACACAAAGATTAGCAATAGTATCGCACTGAGAAAAAGAAATCATTTGAAATCCTACAAAGAGAGCAGTTGATAAAATAATTTTTTTCATAGAATTTGTTTTTTTAGTTTTTTAAATTGCCTTAAATTTTATTAAATTATGAGTTGGTATTTGTAATTTTATTTCTTAAAGATTGAATTTTTTCAATAATGTTTTTGAAGGTAGCATCATCCATTATTAATTCATTAGTACTGTTGATATAGGTTATTTTTCTTGTAGTGTCAGTAGTAGGTGCTACATATTGATATTTGAATTCTACTTTTTCGTAAGTCATATTTAAATCTTTCAAAGATGCTATTAAATCAGTTTGATCAGGAGTGTTTAAAGTGAGGAGTTGTAGTAAGTTGTTGACAGTTAATTTTTGTTCAGCAATTCTTCTTTTTATCTCATCATTATTTTTTGATTTGTATGATTCAATAGCGATATTCATACTTTCAAGCCAACCACCAAAGAGAATAAGAGAACTTACATCTAATCTTTTATTGTTTTTCAAATAACTATCACTTGCTCTGTAAGCCACACCTACTAATGCAACCAAACTATCTTTGTTACTCAAATTATTTTCAAATCTTTTGAAAGTTTTTTCATCAAATGCAGATGAAACGCCTAATTTATCAGCTAATTGCTTAATAGAAGTCAAGTATGTAAGGGCTTCTTGTGTTTGATTATACATACTTACATAACCAAGATCAGCACCATAAACGCCAAGCATTATTGCACGGCTTGCATCGGTATTAAAAGTATTAGTTTTAGATGTTCCAAAAAGAATAGCTTTATTAAAAGGCAATCCGAGTTTTTGAATGAGCATTGCTGTTTGTATTGGAGAAGGAATACTAAATAGCTGTCCCCCAATATTCAAAACACCAGATTTTACTGTGTCTTGAACTTCTACTGTTGGTGTTTCAGTATTTTCTTTATTTGCACTATTATTGCAAGCAGTTAATACAACAGTTCCTGCTACAATTGCATAAAAATATCTAAAAACATTTTTTCTCATTGTTTTATTTTTGCTTGCAAGTTAAATAAATTTATTCTTATCCTCCAAATTTTTTTATTTTTGTATTTAAAAATGGGTGATTGATATGAAATTATTTAGTATTTATAGAAGTTTTCTAATGATTTTTAATAATACGGACAAAACAATGCTTACAAGAATCATTGAAGTTAATGGAAAATAAAATTTAAAGTTTTCTCTTTCAATTATAATGTCTCCTGGTAATTTACCAAACCATGAGAACCATTTTATATTAAAACCACCTTGTTCTGATAATAGAATAATAATACCAAATGCAACTAAAATACTTCCCAGCAAAATAAATATCTTTCCCATATTCTTATTTTTTAGAATAAGTTAATAGCAATAACCAGAATAAAATGCCACAAATTATAACAGCAAAAATCCAATATCTCCATTCACTATATGTTTGTTGAGATGCTTCGTATTTTTGTTTTTCTTTTTCGTATTCTTTTTTGAGTTTTTCAAAATATTCTTTGTAATACTTTCTTCTTTTTTCATCTTCTTCACTCACATCCCATTTATCTCTTTTTTTGGAGGATGTAGTAAAATTTATCTCAGAAAAATTAGATTTACTGGTTAATAAGAAATCGTATTTCTTACGAAGTTCAGGGTCAGAAAGCACTTCATAAGCACTCAAAATTTTTACAAATAATTCTTTTGTATCGGGATTTTTATCTGGATGATATAAAAGTGCTAATTTTCTAAAAGCAATTTTTATTTCTTCTAAAGTTGCATTGGATGAAACACCTAATATCTCGTATAAATTTTCAGCCACAATCTAATCTATCAACAATAAAATAAATGAGATTTAAATTATTTTTTTTCAATGCTTGCAATGCGTAAATCATAGTAACGCATTGGATTCATATACAAATTTTTTACTTTACTATTAAACAATCTATAAGCGGCTTCATACCATAGTACAACAAGTGGAGCATCATCCATTAATATCTGTTCAGCTTTCATAAAATAATAATACGCACTGTCTTTGTTTATAGCATCTCTGCCTTTTTCAAAATAATTATCAAATTCAGGGTTAATATATCTTTGAGTATTTGGGAAATATACTTTATTAGTGTCAAGGGAAATATGTCTGCCATAAAAGAGGCTTAGGAAATTTTCAGGACTTGGGAAATCAGCAACCCATCCTTGTCTGAAAAAATGCCCTTTGTTTTTTTGTTCTAATCTGAATTTTATATCTAATGGTAAGCTTTCAAACACTACATTGATGTTTAAATTTTCTTTTAATTGTCTTTGCATTTCATTTATAGCAACTTGTGTTTTGGAAAAACCTTTGTTTGTATAAATAGTAACATTTGGAAAACCTTTGCCATCAGGATAACCTGCTTCTTTAAGAAGTTTTTTGGCTTCTGGAATATCTATATCATAGCCATGTATTTTTGTTATATCATAGTCCTTAAATGCTGGTGGTGTTATACCATAAATACCGGGAAATGCTTGCCCATTAAATGCTTTTTCAATAATCTTATTTCTGTCTAATGCATAATTAATAGCACGACGAACTTTTACATTGTCAAATGGATAAAGATGGGTATTTATGAGGACATACTGAACAAACATTTGGTTAGCTACATCAATTATAAACTCTGGAGGTGTTTTTTGAAATGAATTAATATGATGTTCAACAACTCTTTTGGCGGCACTATTTGGAACATCATTTACAACATCTACCTGATGATTAAGAAATGCATTGATAGCATTTTCTGTATTTTCAAAATAACGAATAATAATAGTATCAATATAAGGCAGAGCAAATCCTTCTTTATCTACTCCATAATAGTATGGGTTTTTTAATAAAACTAACTGTTGTTCATTTGATAAATCTTTTGCAATACGATATGGACCTGCCCCAAAATCCAATTTATCCTCATACTTTTCAATACCCTCTTTGGGGAGAATGGCAGCAATGGGCGTGGCTAATAACTGCAAAAAACTTTGATAATTAGGGTATTTGAGCTGAATAATAAAAGTATAATCATCTAAAATCTTTAATCCTTTGATTTCTGGTTTTTCTTTATCCTTTGTATAATGTTGCATGGCTTCATTAAATTCTTTTGCGCCTACAATTCTATCATTACAAATAGTATAAAAGTGGTAATTATTTTCACTTTCAACACAAAGTTTTTCAAATGTATATTTTACATCAGCAGTCGTTACTTCTCTTCCTTTTCCACCAGAAAAACAAGGATCGTCTGCAAATCTTGCTCCTTTTCTCAGGTAAAATTTTATTTCTTTACCATCTTTTGATACTTCCCACTTTTCGGCAAGAGCAGGGATTAAATCAAGTGTTTTTGCATTTAATCTGATAAGTGGTTCATATATCTGATTGCAAATTAACGCTTCTTCAATGCGAGTTAATTTGTGTGGATATAAAGATAATGGTTTTGCCACTTCTGCGATTATCAATGTGCCTCCTGCAACAGGAGAAATAGGTCTGTTATCTTTTTCCTGATTTTTATTAGTACAGGAATTAAATATTATTGAAATTAGAATGATGATTAACCCAAAACGCATAGAATTTAATTTTTAATAAATTTTTGATGAAATAAAATGGCATTTTCTTTTATTAATTCAATATAATAAATACCTTCTGAAAAAGAACTGATATCAATGTTAGTACTTTCATTTGGATTAACAGTACTAAAAATTTTTCTTGAACTAATATCATAAATGTTGATGGTGTAATTTTTTTCTGAACTAGTAATGGTAATAATATCTTTTGCAGGATTAGGAAATACTATAACAGATGATGAATGATTATTTACAACTCCAACAGATGCTAATGGATCTTTTGTATACCAAATAGGTGAGGTTATAATTCTTTGTCCATCTTGTTGAATGATTTCTATAAAATAATATCTTTGTACATTGTTTGGAATAGTTGTGTCAGTATAAACAAGTGTGTTATTACTAGTAACCACTTTTACAACAGTTGGAAATGAACCACTGCCAGACACTCCAGACCATACTTTAATACTATCTGCTAATTCACCATCGTCATCATTATGTGTAACCGTAATGGTTGGATTGACAGAAGCAGTAACAATATTTCCCATTATTTCAGTAGAATTGATTTTGAAATCAATTTTTGCATTCCAATCATCACTTCCGTAAAAGTGCATATTTTTCATAGCCCAAAATAGATTATTAGTAGTGAGAGAAGGGGCTAAAATTACTAATCTTCCGCCATTACTTCTGCCAAATGTTGTATAATGATTATCTTGATCATACCCAATGCCTATTTTGTATCCTTTTGATAGTAGTATTCTGTAATAATTGAAATAATCACCATTTGGATAATCTGAATAAAAAGTATTGGTGCTAAAGGCAGGTCCATTTCTAAATACAGTTCCTACAATGGCAGAGTCATAAGTGGCGTTGTAAGGGTTAGAGATAAGATAACCAAAATCGTTATATCCCGGATGTGCTAAATAACAAAAGGCATTGGGATTATTTTTAACTTTCTTAAATAAAGCATCATAATCAGATTTGGCTACATAAATATCATAGTTGCCACTTTCCCAACCTATTAATTGATTGCCAAAACCATATACTATTACATGTCCATCACTTGGATTGGTAGTTACTCCCCATTCCATTCCCCATAAGCATAAAAATACTCCTTCCTGATTGGCTGATTGTGCCTGAGTATAACCTGAATGATAGTTGCTGATATTTAATCCTGCGGTAGAATGATTGTGTTCAGAAATACCTAAAAAATCAAAATGTTGTGATGCCTTTGCATAAGAAAAACTACAAGATGGATTATTACAGCCAGTTGTAGTGGCATCTTTGTTTCCATCAGAATATGCAGTATGAGAATGTAAATTTCCAAAATAATAATTTAATGTTTGTGCAAAAAAATGTACACTTAACAAGCATGATATGCCGGTGGTAAAAATTTTTTTCATTTTTTTAATTATCCTGCAAATATACAGCATTATATTTTACTTTATCTAATATTTTAGACAAAATTAAAATAATTTAATACAAATAATTTCACATCTTTGAGCCCAAAAATTAAAAATTATGTTTTCAACAATTCTTAAAATTCACAGCATCAGTGTAACAATTTTCTTTCTTATTTATTTCATCAAAACTTTGTTACTTCTTTCTAATGCCAATGAAAAACTGGAAAAGTTTAAATCTTACACCAAAATTCTTGAAATGATTGTTAGCGTTTTATTTTTGTTAACCGGTATTTATTTAATAATCAATATCCCTGAAATAAAGCCAATGCTCATCATAAAACTTGTATTAGTAGTAGCATCTATTCCTCTTGCTGTGATAGCATACAAAAAATACAATAAAATCCTTGCCTTGTTTTCATTGATGTTTATTGTAGCCGCTTATGGGCTTGCTGAAATGAGCAGAACCAAAAAAGTATCTACTGAAATAGTTGATGGTAAACAATTATATGAATCATCTTGTGTGGTTTGTCATGGAAATGATGGAAAATTAGGAATGGCAGGGGCTACTGATTTATCTCAAACTAATTTACAATCATCTGAAATAGTTAGTGTTATTTTGAATGGTAAAAATGCTATGCCAAAAGTTCAAATGAGTGAAGAACAAGCCAACGCTGTTGCAAAATATGTTTTGGAAAATATAAAAAAATAAATGAGCGGTTTGGACATAAGATGGAAACAAAGATTTAGTAATTATATCAAAGCACTTCAAAAATTAGAAGAAGCTGTTTTGATAATTAAAAATAATTTTACCATTTCAAAAGATGGAAAAATTAGTAATGACGAATTTTTAGATGATATTATAAAAGAAGGCCTCATTCAAAGATTTGAATATACACATGAATTAGCATGGAATGTAATGAAAGATTTTTTGCAAAACTCAGGTCATACAAATATATTTGGTTCAAAAGATGCTACAAAAGAAGCATTTACGGCAGGACTAATTAAGAATGGTGAAATATGGATGAATATGATCATTAGTAGGAATAATACTTCGCATACTTATAATCAAACTATTGCTGATGAAATTTTTCTGAAAATAATTAATGAATATTATCCAGAATTTGTTGAGTTTCGTAAAAAAATGGAACAACTATCAAACCCATCTTAATGTTTGGACTAAGTAATGAAGTCATCCGTCAAATTAAAGAAGTTTTTTCAAGATTTCCTCAAATTGAAAAGGCCATCATTTACGGCTCTCGTGCAATGGAAAATTATAAAAATGGATCTGATATTGATCTCACATTAGTTGGCAAAGAAATTAATTTAGATACATTTTATAAAATACAAATTGAATTAGATAATTTATTAATTCCATACAAAATTGATTTATCTATTTTTCATCAAATAGAAAATACAGAATTAATTCAACACATACACCGAGTTGGAAAAATTTTTTATGAGAAAGATCAAAAATAAAAACTAAACACTAAAAATTAACAACTAAAAACTCAATAAATTAGCAACCTATTTGTTTATAAATCAGTAATTAATGATTGAGAAAAAAAAGTATTCTTCCAGTACAAATTTATCAGGTATTTTAGTAGGCGTAGAATTAAAAGGACAAAAAACACCATTGTCTGAATATCTGGATGAACTCAAATTTTTAGCTACTACTTACAATGTTGAAACCATTAAAATTTTTACTCAAAAATTAGAAAAGCCCGATCCCGCTACTTTTATTGGAAAAGGCAAAGCCGAAGAAATAAAAAATTTCATTGATAATCATCCTGTAGATGTTGTGATATTTGATGATGAATTAAGTCCTGTACAACAAAGAAATTTGGAAAAACTTTTTCAAAAAAGAGTAATGGACAGAACCATGCTCATTTTAGAGATATTTGTTCAAAGAGCACGAACTTCTTATGCTAAAGCACAAGTTCAATTAGCACAATATGAATATTTGCTTCCAAGATTAACAGGCATGTGGACACACCTTGAAAGACAAAGAGGTGGAACAGGAACCAGAGGTGGGGCAGGTGAAAAAGAAATTGAAACTGACAGAAGAATTATCAAAAATAAAATTGCTCAATTGAAAAAACAACTCAAAGAAATTGACAAACAAATGTTTGTTCAAAGAAAAAACAGAAGTCAGTTAGTAAGAGCAACATTAGTAGGTTATACAAATGTTGGTAAATCTACAATAATGAATTTATTGAGCAAAAGCAATGTGTTTGTTGAAAATAAATTATTTGCAACACTTGATACAACTACAAGAAAAATCATTTTAGATACTACACCTATTTTAATTAGTGATACAGTAGGGTTTATTAGAAAATTACCACATCAACTTGTAGAAAGTTTCAAATCAACTTTAGATGAAGCTCGTGAGGCAGATATTTTAATTCATGTGGTGGATTGTGCTCATCCAAATTTTGAAGAACATATAAAAGTCGTTCAACAAACTTTACAGGAAATTGGAGCCAGTGAAAAACCCACTATTTTAGTTTTTAATAAAATTGATTTGTATGAATATCAATACAATCAATTTTTACAAAGCCATTCTTTAATGGAACAAGATAAAATGTTTTCGTTAGATGAATTGAAACAAACATGGATGAATAAAATAAATCACCCTGTTGTATTTTTGAGTGCTGAAAAGAAAATTAATATATCAGAATTAAGGTCAGTACTTAAACAAAAAGCTGAAGAAATTTATCATCAAAGATATCCATTTATTTCATCCTATTTACATTTAAAATAAAATTTAGAATAAAATTTAGTTAATTTCCGAGAAATTAAAAAGATGAATTTTTTTAGGAAAAATAAATTGATTGCTGTTACATTACTTTCTTTAATAATTGGTATTGTTGTTGGTTATATTTATTTTCAATATTATTCTGATATAGAAAAATCTATTATTTCTAAATATTCAGATAAAAAAATTCAAAACTTTATTCAACAGGATTTCAAACTAATTAAAGAAAATATCGCTTCGCAATTTTCTATATTAAGTGATATTTTTTTACGGCTCATTAAAATGATTATAGCACCTTTAGTGCTTTCTATTTTAATTAGTGGTATTGGAAAAATTGAAAACATTGCAACTCTCGGTAGAATCAGTATTAAAACACTTGTTTATTTTTATATCATGACTTTTGTTGCATTAGCATTAGGATTGATAAGCGTTAATCTTTTTCAACCCGGGCATAAGATGAATTTAGAAATACCCCAGCAACATGCTGTTTCTATTCAAAGCAAAGGTTTTGATGCACGCGAATTTATCACACATGTAATTCCAGATAGTATTTTTAATGCTTTAGCAAAAAATGAACTATTGCCTATTGTGATTTTTTCGGTTTTATTTGGGATTGCCGCGGGTCATACCTCAAAAGGAAAAATAATATTTGATTTTTCTGAAGCATTAGCAGATACTATGTTTAAACTCACAAATTACATTATGTACTTAGCACCTGTTGGTGTTTTTGGATCAATTACTGCTGTTGTTATCAAACAAGGTTTAGATGTATTGCAGGGATATTTGTATCTGATTATAGTTTTTTATGCTACACTATTGTTTTTTGCATTGATAGTACTTGGTATCATCTGTAAAATATACAAGATTAATTTTCTACAATTATTAAAATCTTTGAATGAACCATTATTATTGGCTTTTAGTACTGCAAGTTCAGAAGTAGCTATGCCTTCTACAATGGATGCTCTTAAAAAGTTTGGTATTAGTGAAAAAATTGTGGGTTTTGTTTTGCCGCTTGGCTATTCATTTAATTTAGATGGATCTATTACTTATATGACCTTTGCTACTGTTTTTATTGCTCAGGCATATAATATTCATTTAAGTGTAATTGATCAAATCAATATGATGCTTATTCTTTTGCTTTCCAGTAAAGGAATTGCAGGTGTGCCAAGAGCTTCATTGGTGATTATTGCTGGAATGCTCTCGTACTTTAAAATTCCTGTAGAAGGGTTGTTGCTTTTACTAGCAATTGACCAATTACTAGATATGGGAAGAAGTGCTACCAATGTAATAGGAAACGCAGTGGCCTGTGCAGTAATTGATAAGTCAGAAAAAAAATAAAAAGGTAGTAACTAGATGTTTTTTCATTCGTATAAAAAGCAAAAAACTATCTATTCTTTAGGTTTTTATCTAAAAAAAATATAATTTTATCTAAAAATTTTTTTATGAACGGTAAATATAATGTAATTTTGTAACAATAAATTTATGAAAGGTATGAGTACCATAATAATATTTTTTATGTTTGCAACAAGTGTTGCACAATCTTATGAACTGCTTTCTAATGGTGATACCATTAATAAAATTGATGCAGAAGGAAAGAAGCAAGGTAAATGGATTATCTTTGGAAAACATAAACCTGGCACATGCTATCAGGCAGAACAAAAAGTAGAAGAAGGAAAGTATGCAGATAATAAGAAAAATGGCTTGTGGGTAGAATATTATTGTAATGGAAATTTAAAAGGAAAAATTCAATATGTCAATGGCAGACCTGATGGTTACTGTATTATCTACCATGAAAATGGAAAAATTCAGGAAGAAGGGCAGTGGAGTTCAAAACTAAACAGATGGGTAGGAAAGTATAGATTGTATTATGATAATGGACAAGTTCAGCACGAATTTAATTATAATCAAACGGGAAAAAGAGAAGGTCCTGCTAAGTATTATTATGAAAATGGACAATTAGCCATTGAAGGTAATTTTATTAATGGGCAAGAAACAGGTGTGTTCAAAGAATACTATGAAAATGGAGATATAAAAGCTGAGAAAACTTTTAATGCCGGGCAGGTAGATGTAGCAAGCATTAAAGAATATCAACCCAAGAAACCTTATGAACCTATTAAAGAAGAAGTTAAAAAAGCACCACCTGTATTGGCAAGCAAAGATGAAGCCCCAAACGAAGCGCAACAAAAATCAAACGGTCCTCTTATCTTAAACGGATTTCATACTTTGTATAATAAAAACAAGCAAGTTTCTAAAGTTGGCGAGTTCAAAAATAATCGTTTGATGGAGGGAAAGTGGTATATATATGATGAAAATGGAATTTTAATCCGTATTGCTGTTTATAAAGATGGTATTTATGTGGGAGATACTCAAGAAGATAAGTAAGGGGTATTCAAAAAGTATTGGAAATTTTTAAAATCATTTAATTTAGGTTTTTCAGAAAAAAATCCGTAAACAGCACTTCCACTTCCAGACATACTTGCATAAATAGCCCCTTGTTTGTATAATTCATTTTTTATTTCTGCAATTAAAGGATAACTTTTAAAAACAACTTTTTCAAAATCGTTTTCTAAATAATTTTTCCACTCACTTATTGGCATCTGGATTATATCTTCAAGTTTTTCCGATCTCATTTTTGGAATGATATTTTTATATGCTTCCGCAGTGGAAACATTGATATTTGGGAAAATAATCAAAATGTAATAGTCATTTAAATTAACAGAAATAGGTTGAAATTTATCCCCTTTTTCTTTTGCTATGACAGGTTTATTTTCTAAAAAGAATGCACAATCAGATCCTAATTTTACAACTAAATTATTTAATTCTTCTTTGGATAAATTTAATTTAAATAAATCATTTAATGCTTTGATGAAAAAAGTGGCATTAGCACTTCCTGCTCCAAGCCCTGCACCAAAAGGGACATTTTTAAATAAGTGAACATTTACAGCAGGTAATTTTTTAAACTTTTCTAATAGCAATTGGTATGCTTTATAGATTATATTTTGCTGAACAGGAATATCCAAAGATAATCCATAATTTTTTATAATTATTTGATTAGAAGAAGAATCATCAATTATTATTTCTAAAATATCTTTCCAGTTTATAGGATAAAAAATTGTAGATATATTATGATACCCATCAGTTCTTTTATTTAATACCCATAAACCTAAATTAATTTTTGAGTTAGAAAAAACAATCATTTTTTGCTTTCAAATATACTTGAAAATTTAATTTTATTTCTTATCAACATAACAACATAAAAAAAAGGGGCTTATCATTGCCCCTTTTTTCAAATAAGAAACTTTATTTTAGTTTTTGATAATTTTTCTTACCATTTTTTGGCCATTTACTTCAAACTGCAAGAAATAAATTCCTTCTGGTAAATCAGAGATGTTTACATCAATGTTGTGTTCTCCTGTTTCAATTTTTTGTTTATTTAATTTCAAAATAGTTTTTCCTAAAATATCATTCAATTGATATTGTATATCAGAAGCATCACTTAAAGTAAAACGAATAGAAAATACGCCATTTGTTGGAATTGGAGAAACATTAAATCCTATGCTTTGAGTAAGTTGATTAACGCCAGATACCGTTGAGAAATTAATATCATCTAAAAAGAAGTTATTACCAAATCCATTTGTAGCATCTTCTTGGAATATAAAGCGAATTTTTACATTAGGTTTTGTTTTGAAAGGATTAAATGCAGGATTTGAAGTTAGTGTATATAACTTAAATTGAGTTGGTGTAGGGTAAAATGCTGTTGATGTTACGCCTCCTGAACCACTTGACATTGTAGAGGCAGATGGTTGATAAACATTAGTCCATGTGCCTCCACAATCTGCGCTTGCCTGAACGATTAGTTTATCCTGGTAAGAAGATGTTTTTTGGGCATAAGCATATTTAAATGTGAATGTTGCCCCAGCATTATTGAGAAAATCATAAGATGGTGTTTCTAATGTTTCTTGAACACCTGCAGGTTCTAAAGATCCGTTAATATACATTGCATTGGTGCCAGAAGCCCCTCCGCCTGTATAAACTTGCCATGTAGTGCCACCACTTCCATTTATTATACTCCAGTTTGGTGGTGTGCTTGTACTTCCTTCAAAACTTTCAATATAAGAATTTGTTACATTTGGAGTACCGTCTAAAACATTGACAGAAAAAGTATAAGTTGTACATCCAGCAAAATTACAGGTTGTAAGAGATACTGTTTGCACACCAAAGTTTGAAAATACGATGGTAGTAACAGAAGCAGAAGGGTTTGCAATAGTAGCGCCACCGGTTGCAGCCCATGTTCTGCTTGCTACCGGTCCGTTGTAGGACTTATCAGTTACAGTTAATGAACTTCCACTACATACTGTAAAAGAAGCAGGATATCCATAAGCAATAGGATAACAAGTAGAAGTGTCATTTACACCCGTTGCAGTTAAGTTGGCAGTAGCTGATAAATTATTTCTGCCTGATACAGATGATGCTAATGCACTTCGCATAGCATTGGTTTGACCAGTAGTAAACATTTTTGGGCATGAACTGTAATCCATAATATTTTCAACATTTTCAGGAGAAGCACAGCCAGAACCAGTAGCACTATTTGGGCATGTGCTAAAAAAACCTTTTGTAGGAGGAGTGTCAGCAATACCATCATCTCCACAAGACACGCCTGGGTTATTTGTGTTGCCAAAAGTATGAGATAAATTGAGCCAGTGTCCAATTTCATGGGATAATGATCGTGCTTGCGTACCACTTAAAAATTGATAATTATATACGATAGCATCTCTTGATGATCCAGATGTCCATGTGCCGGGCTTGTATGTATATCCTACAATAATACCGCCACTTGTGCTGCAATTTGGAGCAGTCTGGCAAATTTCTTTTACAATATAGATGTTAAGATATTTAGTAGGATTCCATGTATAAGGATATGGGTAAGCAGATTGTACCCAGTTTGTATTTGTATTGTAATGATGAACAATGCCATTTGTACAATTACCACTTGGGTCTTTATGTGCAAGCATGAAAACAATGTCACTGTTGATATACAATGATTTGAAAGCAGGATAAATGGTTCCTGTATCAGAACCCTGTCTTGCGTAATCTTTATTAATTTGAGCTAAAGCATTTATCAATACAGCATCTGATATATTTTCTGGTCCATTAGTATGAAGTACATGAAATACTACAGGAACAGTGTATTGAAATGCCGCTGTTTTTCCTTCATGAAGTTTTAAGGACGCTTCATAGTTTTTATAAGCTTCTTCTAATTCTTTTTGGGCAGCATCATATCTTGCTTTTGCTTCTGGATCTGACTTAAATACCATATCCATTGCTTCATAAGTAGCACAAGGAATGATAGCATTTGGAGATTGTTGTGCAAAAAAATAGGTTTGCACTAAGATTGCTAAAACTGAAATACTAATCCTTTTCATATTCTTAAATTTTATGCTACAAATATACAGAGAATTTTTGAGATTTATACATTTTAAAATGTTATTTTTTATGAATGGTAAATATCTTTTTTAATTGGAAATTAATTTACAACAGACATTTTTCATATTCTTTCCATACAAAATCTGTTAACTCTTTAATATAAGTTTGTGAAAAATTAAATTGAATGCCTGCTGTTTTATATATTTCAGGAATTGGTTTTGTGTTTCCTAATGATAATGCGGCTTTGTATTGCTCAATAGTTTGTTTAGGATTTTCTTTGTAATTTTTCCAGATAGCAATGGCTCCTAATTGTGCAAATCCGTATTCTATGTAGTAAAAGGGCACTTCAAAAATGTGTAATTGTGCCTGCCAGCGAATTTTTAGAAAATGTTCTATCCCTTTGAATGAGATGTTTTTAGCGGATAATGATTGTATGGTTTGTAACCAGTAATTGTATCTTTCTTCAAGTGTGTGTTCAGGATTTTCATAAAGTAAATGTTGAAATTTATCAATGGCGGCAATCCATGGTAAAGAATCTATCACGCTTTCTAATTGTTGTTGTTTTGCCCGTAGCAAATCTTTCTTATCAGTAAAAAATACATCCCAGTGTTCCATTGTAATGAGTTCCATACTCATACTTGCTAATTCTGCAACTTCGCTTGGGGGACTTTTGAAATCTAATACAGGATAATGATTGTTTAAAAAGAAATGAACAGCGTGGCCGGTTTCGTGCATCAGTGTAACTAAATCTCTGTGTAATCCAACTGCATTCATAAAAATAAAAGGCACACCGCTATTGTAAAGAGGATATTGATAACCACCAGGTGCTTTGCCAACACGGGAACTTAAGTCCAATCTTTTTAGTTCATTCATTTGTTTTAAGCAATCAGCAAAGAAGGGATCTATTTTATTAAAACATTCTATGCTTTTTTGAATAAATTCTTCTTCGGTATTAAATGGTTTCAATGGCTCAAGTCCATACATATCTACTTGAGTATCCCAGGGAAAATAATCATTTACAAGATTTAATTTTTTCTGACGAATGTTGTGTATTTCTTCTACAACAGGCACAACGCTTTTTTCTACAGATGAATGAAATTGTTTGCAATCATTGACAGTATAATCATATCGACCTAATGCGGCATGCATATAATCTCTAAAGTTTTCAAATCCTGCATTTTGTGCTACTTGATGACGAAGTTTTATTAGTTCATCTAAAAGTTTGTTTAATTTTTCTTCGTCTTGTTTTCTTCTTTCATTAATAAGATAATAAACTTCCTTACGGATATTTCTATCTTTGTTTTTTAAGTAAATACTGGCTTGTTGGAGAGTCAGAGTTTTTCCTTCATAAGTAATAGTTTGTTGTCCGCTTATTTCTGCATATTGTTGTTGAAGTTCCTGAATTTTAGTAAAAAGGGGTACATTTTTTTCTCTAAATAATTCAATATCTTTTTTGATATTTTTCTTGAATACAGAAAATTCACTGTCAGGTAAGGACTTGAAAAATGGGCTTTCAAAGGTTTTTTTATTGATTTTATTTTGTTCAATTTGTAAATGCGGTTCTATTTCAGTAACAAAGTGAAGATATTTTTGCTTTAATGTTTCATCATTAGTGTGGCAGGTCATATTGATATAACGCCATCCACCTTCTTCTGAAATGACAGATAGTAGAGCATTCCAGTCAAATATAAATTGTAAGTAATCATTGTATGAATGGATAGGGCGGTTAATGAGTTCATCAAAATACTTTTGTAATTTTTCCCAAGAAGAGAAATCAATGTTATTGTAGTTCATAAAATTTTTTTGCGGCAAATTAAGGATTATTTTAGGTATTAAAATTTCAAAAAATTATCATTCTTTACCATCCTTATTATTATATTAGCAACTTCAATAAAATGTGATATGTCTATCTCTGTAAAAAATGTTACAAAAATTTATGGCAAGCAAAAAGCATTGGATAATGTTTCATTTGAAATAAAAAAAGGTGAAATAGTTGGATTTCTTGGTCCAAACGGAGCAGGAAAAAGCACTATGATGAAAATAATTACAGGATATATTCCACCAACATCAGGATATGTAGAAGTAAATGGTTTATCTATTTTTGAAAATTCGCTTGAAATCAAAAGACAAATTGGTTATTTGCCTGAACAAAATCCTTTGTATTATGAAATGTATGTAAAAGAATTTTTGGAATTTGTTGCAAAACTTTATGGCATAAAAAATGTTCAGCAAAAAGTAAAAGAAATGATTGATGTGTGTGGATTGGAAATTGAACAAAATAAAAAAATTAAAGCTCTTTCAAAAGGTTACAAACAAAGAGTTGGGTTAGCACAAGCATTGATTCATAATCCCTCTGTGCTTATATTAGATGAGCCAACTTCTGGTTTAGATCCTAATCAGTTAGAAGAAATAAGACAATTGATTAAGCAATTAGGCAAAAATAAAACGGTTATGCTCAGCACACACATTATGCAAGAAGTAGAAGCAGTGTGCAATAAGGTTATAATTATTCATCGTGGGAAAATAGTTGCTTCAGATGATATTCAACATATTAAAACAACCACAAGATCATCAAGAATTATTGTGGAATTTTCTAATGCTTTATCAGAAAAACATTTTGCTAAATTAGTAATACAAAAGTTAGATAAACTATCAGAAACAAAATGGATAATTGAATCTGAAAATGATATCTCCAAACAATTGATGCAAATAGCCCTTGATAATAATTGTACTATTGTTCAATTAACTAAGGAAGAGTTGAAATTGGAAGAAATATTTAAATCATTAACTCAATGAAAACTCTTACATATAAAATTTTTGTTACAAATATGAAAGGTTTATCTGGCTTAATAGCATTCTTTTTTTTATTTGTGAATTTTGTTATTGCTCAAAATAAAACTGATTCATTAGGAAGGAAGCAAGGATATTGGAAGGTTTATTATCCAAATTCTAAACATCTTGAATACGAAGGATTTTTCAAAGATGATAAGCCACAAGGTTTATTTAAATATTACTATGACCACGACACTATAAAAGCTAAATTAAATTTTGTAAAAGATGGGAAAGTTGCTTATGCAACATTATATCACTGGAATGGAAAAATAATGGCAAAGGGAAAATATATTGAACAAAAAAAAGATTCTGTGTGGGAATTTTACAATCAATTGGGTGAATTGATAAGTCGTGAAAATTATTTGCAAGGACAAAGGCATGGTTTAAGTATTACTTACTATGATTCATCAAAAATTTATCAAAAAATGCAATACATTTTGAATAAAAAGCATGGTTATTTTATTGAATATTTTACTGATGGAAAAATTAAAGGTATGGGTTATTACAAAGAAGATTTACCAGAAGGATACTTTGTATATTATGCTCCAAATGGCGTAAGAGTAGCATTGATGACTTATCAAAATGGATTGAGAAATGGCCCCACTGTAATGAAAGATAAAGATGGAAAAATCACTGAAAAAACGCTTTACAAAAACGGTTATCCGGTTAAAAATGAAAAAGAATCAGAAATGTTTTTTCAACAACATCCTGAAATGCTTCATAATGAATTCGGTCTTGAAAAAGATATAATTAAACTTTTTGAAAACAGAAATGAAAAATCATTTTTTATGGATAACATTACTACTGAAAACAAAAATGAACTTCTAAAAAATTTACAGCAAAAAAAATCTAATAATCCTAAACAAAAGATTAAAAAATAGATTTAAATGATTCTATAAAATCATTTAGAAATTTATTAAGATATTTTAAAAGGAAGTTTTTTACTTTAATTAAAATTTACCAAGCTCATCATTTATTAGTTTAAACATTTCTGTTTCAGTTATTTTGAACTCATAATATATTTGCTTTAAACAACTATCTGCATTATCTTTAAAATCTTTTAATCTCAAAAGTCCTTTAATACCAAATTTTTTGTATATTACATTTACTATTAATGCTGAAGACACATAAGCATCAGTAGAATTTGGTTTTTCATTAATTGTTTTGAATAAATTTTTATTAAATGGATAGTATTTACTTTTAAATACTTTAAGTAAGTTAGAATAAGATTGATTTAAACTTCCTCCAAAAAATGTTGCTATACCTTCACTTAAAAAATGCCCTGTTTTTATTTTATTATCAACAACAAGATGCACTAATTCATGTGGATAATAAAATATTCCTTTTCCGGAAATTATCATTTTAGCGTCATAAAATGTCTTTCCAGTAGTATATCCTGCGTAAAAAAAATTAAATCCTAATAAATACCCTAAACTCTCTGGACTTTTACAAACCACAAAATTCACAGAATCTATTTTTGCTGAAAAAATATAAATCATACTATCAAGAAAATTTTTTGCTTTTTCCATTTCTAATTCATTTGGGTTTAAAGATGGTTCAATAATGTATTTTATTTTGTCATAATTATATTTTTTCCAATTTGCTATTCTTTCTTCAAAAAGATTAAAAAGATACAAATTATTGTTTTGTTTTAAAATTCCAATTTCAACAATTGCAAATGGGTTGGAGTTTAAAGATGCATTAGTGTCATTTGGCGTAAAATTAAAATGACAAAATGAGGTAGTTATATAGCAAGTATCACCTTGAGAACTAATAGAAAGAATATATGGTTTAAAATAATTTAGTAAAGATTTTTGGGGATACTGAAATAGAGATGAATAAAACAATGAGTAGTCATTCCCAAATTGTTTTATTTGAGATGGTAGCCAATATTTTTTTCTAATAGAATCATTTTCTTCATACAAAAAATTTATCCAAAAATTCAAATACTCTTTACATGAAGATTGATTTAATGAAATACTTGCTAAAGAATGTAAATAAAATTTAGGGGATGAGTTCTCTTTTTCTTGTGAAAAAACAAAACTTAAATAAAAACAAAATAAAATAGAAAATAATATATGTTTCATAAAGATTTGTAATCTCTTGGTTTATTTGATGTAGGAGGATGGAGCAGTAAAATAGAGGGCATATTATAATCAAATAATAATTTTAATATATTATATGCAATACCAGAATTACCCAAAAACAAACCATTCAATGAAAACTTTCCATTTTTAAATCCAGTTTTCCAATTTAATTCACCAGTAGTATCCTTTTTATAAATTTCAAACACAATTTTATTTTTTGTTAAAGTTATTAAATTGTGATTTTTAGTTTTATATCCAATCGCCATTAACGTTTCTAAATTTCCTAACATTCCATGACATAAACAATGTGAATGTTCGAATCCTTCTTTAAGAATAGTCCCTTTTATTTTATTCCAGTTAATATCAAAGTTAATAGGCAGAAGATTTTCAATTTCTAAATAAGCATTTAATATACCAGATGAACCATGGCACCAAGAAGGGGATGTTATTAAAAAATCAGAATATCGTAAATCTCTCCAACCTTGATAACTCTCAAAAAAATAATTGTTATTATATTTTATAATACTATTTAAAAACATAATATCTTTTTTTGTGTAACCAAATAATTCATAATATTTTGATAGAGCATATAAAATACCTGCATTACCATGTGCAAAACCAACTAAATATTTAAATTTATTGCATTCCCATGTTATGCCATTGGATGTAATAATTGCTGATTTTAGTATTTTTTGATATATTTTTTGAATAGGTAGTATTAAAGAATTTAGTTTTTCATTTTTATAGTAGTCAATAAGTAAAATCAATAAACCAGAACATCCATTTAATACATCTATAAATGTATCAAATCTTATGTTATTTTTAACATATGGAACTAATTTCTGTTCAAATAATTCATTTAAATTTGTATTTTCAATATCGCCAATTATTTTACTATAATGCCAATAAAAATAAAGGGTTGAAAATGGAAAATGGTAAGGTGAAAAAAGATAATATGATTTTGAGGGATTAAAATTTTTAAAAGTAAAAAGAGATTTATTCATAATAGATTGTGCGACCCTTTTGTATTTTGATTCTTTTGTAAATTTATATAAGTATAAATAAAACAATCCCAATCCATCTAATCCGTCGTAAATTCCAAAATTTTTCGGAGCAAACTCCCATTGACCAACTCTTCCTACATTAATATCTATCCATTGATATGATTTACCTACACGTATCCTATCATTTAGTACCTTTTCTGCTATTTGAATAATGTGTTTTTTTATTTTTTTCGTATCATAATTATAAGGTAATGAATTATTGTTTAAACTTTTCTTTTCAAGAATCTTATTGTCTTTACTTTGTTCAAATTGATAAAAACACGAAATAGATTTTTCAATATATGAAATTTGATCTTTAATTACAGTATCAGATAATTTGTTTATTCTATTAACCATCGAATGAAACCCAGACTTTTTTAAAATATAATACCTGTTGTTTTTATCAAAAATAAATTTTTTAAATGGTTTTGTATAAAATATAGGATAATCTAAATTTTGTAATTCTTTTATTTCAGATTCAATTAATTCCTTTGGGAAACAATCTTTATCATATGAACTATACAAATAATTCAAAATTTTTATTCTTTTAGAATAACTTTTTAAATTATCTGGATGTAAACTCTCTTTAAGAATTATATTATAGACATTTGTATGTCTCATTAACACTCTAGTACTAATATTATATTGATTAATTAAGCTTTTAACAATGGAAATTAACCACTTTTTATTAATCATAATGAATCTACAACAACTATCAAAACCGTCGCAAATTTTCGAGCACATAACATCTATGGCTATCTTTTTATCAGATTTACTTGGAATGTGATAAGAATATTTAGGAAAGCTTTGAATTAAGTATTCTATCTTTTTGTTTCTACTAAAAAATAATTTTGTGTGTGAAGAATGAATTGCTTCAAGGGATATACCACCAAAATTTAATCCTACATTATCTATTTTATTTGGTGTCCAAAAAGGAAGAAGTCCAGTGCCAATAACAGATTCTTTATAGTAATTTTCAATTAAAGGATAAGTATCGTTAATTGATGATTTTATTATGGGTTTAAATAAACATTCAGTGTCAATAAAAACAGGTATTGTTTTCTTTACAATTATATTATCAGCAATTATATCAGATATTCCTAAAGAATAAAATAGAGCAAGGTATTTTCCAATATTCTCGTAATATAACTTAACCCCCTTCTTTGAATTATTAGGTACATAATTAACAAACTCTTCCCAATAATAATTACATTTTATTAGCCTCTTTGGAAATATAAAAGGCAAATTATAACCTTTTTCATTAATTTTTCTTATAATACATTCAAAAACTAAACTACTTTCATAAGGTTTTACTTTATATGCAATTTTTGAACCAGATTGAAATATTATCACTGTATGTGTTTGACCATTGTTGTGAAAATCACCAATTGGCCATTGAATGGAGATGGGCACACTATCTATACCAAAATAATTCTGGATATCTTTTTTATCATTTAAAAATCTGTCAATAAGATCAGAAAAATATTTGACATAATTTTGAATTGAAATATCAAGAATTCTTTTGAGTTGAGGATATTTACTAAAACAAGAATAAAATAATTCTTTTTTTCTAATAAACAAAATATTCTTGCGACCATCTTTATAAGTATCACTTAAGCTATTATATGTGTAAAGTATGGGAAATTTAATTAATTCAAAAATTTGTATTGATATTGCTTCTGAAATAGAATTTATAAACAAAATGAGATTTTCATTATAGTTAATACTTTTTTGAAGTAATATAAATACACTATTTTTAATTTCATTAAAATCATTATGACTAATTTCTTCATCAAATTCCTTTCTTAAATATTCATCACTTGAAAAATAAAATTTCATCTCGCACTAACTTCATTCATACAACCAGAAAATCCGGTCTAATTATTATCAAATTTACTATTCTAAACCTATTGCAAACTCATATCTATCTACAACAAGTTTGAAACCAGATGGAGATTCAGAAATATCAGCCTTTTTTATTTGAACTTTAGGTACATCACTAAAACAACAATGTACAACCGTGCCATCACACCCGCTTCCACTACCAGTTCCAGATGACCCTAATGCTCCATTGTATCTTTCAACTAGGAATTCTAACTCCTCTTTTCTCATTTTAATTACTTCAGTTAAAGCCATAAATTTAATTTTTGATGTTATTATTGGCTGTAAAAATAAGTAAAAAGATATTTATTTACAAATAAAAAATCACTTTTTTCCTAAATATTTTTAAATAGTTTTTTAAGTTGCTGTATTTCAGTAATTTAAATTTTTAAAATTATTTATAATTTAAAGTATTAAAAATATACCTCCTCCTCTTTTTTGTTCTTTTTAAACCTCATATTCCTATTTCTAAACTTACCTATCCTTTAATATCATTAATGTTACTATTTAGCTTATAATTAAACCTCAATGACGCAAAGATTTTTATGACAAGAATTGCACGAATTATTTTTCAATTTTTAGTATTCATTTTTCACATCTTTGCGCCTTAGCATTAAAAAATTTAATAGTGATGAATAGTAACTTATTAATTAAATTTTTCAATTCCACTTAAATACTAATTTTACACTATATTCGCCGCAAAGTATAATAGTAAGTTTTTAGTTTTTAATGCTGACGCTAGCGGTCAGCATGCTGATATTTTGCGTAGCAAAATCGTCAGCATTTTGATTTTAGAATTTGAAATGAAAAAAACTAAACACTGAAAAAACTCAACACTAAATGAAAGCATTATTTATCAAAGAAATACGAAGTTACTTAAATTCTCTGACAGGGTTTTTAGTGATACTTGTATTTTTAATTGTAACTGGTTTATTCTTGTGGATAATACCTAATGAAGCAACGGGCACTAACATTCTTGAAAATGGTTTTGCATCATTAGAAAGTTTGTTTTCCCTGGCTCCTTGGGTGTTTTTAATTTTAATTCCTGCGATTAGTATGAAATTATTTTCTGAAGAAAATAAAGCAGGAACAATGGAATTATTACTTACAAAACCACTTACAGAATTACAAATTGTATTAGCAAAATATCTTGCAGGTGGTGTCATTGTTCTCTTTTCTTTATTGCCAACTTTGATGTATTATTATACAGTATATCAATTAGGTTATCCAAAGGGAAACATTGATGTTGGCGGCACATGGGGTTCTTACATAGGTTTGTTTTTTTTAGGATTTACATTTTTGGCTATTGGAATTTTTGCATCGGTCTTAACAGACAATCAAGTGGTAGCATTTATTTTGTCGCTAGTAATGTGTTATTTATTTTATAATGGATTTGAATACATTGCTACATTCTTCAGTAAAAGTGGCTCTGTGAGTTTATTTATATCATCATTAGGAATAAATTATCATTATTACAGTATGAGCAGAGGTGTTATTGATTCTCGTGATGTATTATATTTTATTACAGTCATCATTATTTTTATACTGGCTACACGGCTTGTATTACAAAGCAGAAAATGGTAATTATGCAAAAGAAAGAATTAAAATATAACTTAAAGAAAAGAGATATAACAAATTTTGTTGCTATTGTATTAGCATTATTTATTTTGAATTTTATATTTAGTTTTTATTTTTTTAGATGGGATTTAACTTCTGAAAAAAGATACACGCTTTCTCCATTTACTAAAAAGTTTATTAAAGAAATTGATGATATTGTTTACTTAAAAATTTATTTAGAAGGTGATTTACCACCAGAATTTAATAAACTTAAAAAAGAAGTTAAAGAACTATTAGATGAAATGCGCATTTACAATGATAATATCCAGTATGAATTTTTTAATATAAATAGTTTAGGAAATAAAGAAGATATACAAAACCTTGAAAAACAATTGTACGAAAAAGGAATTATTCCCGAACAAGTTGTAGAAAAAAAGAACAATAAAAAATCAGAAAGTTTAGTATGGCCAGGGGCTATTGTGTCTTACAAAGGAAAAGAAACTGTGTGGCAAATTTTTTCTCGTCAGTTAGGTTATTCTCCACAAGAAAATATCAATCACGCATTGAATGAAATAGAATATGGCATTTGTAATGCTATACATAAATTAAAAAGAAAAAAACGTCCTGAAATATCAATAGTAGAAGGACACAAAGAATTAGATACTTTGCATTTAAATGATTTAATAAGATCACTTGCAGAAGATTATACAGTAACCAGAATTAAAATCAATCATAAACTACACGCTCTAAAAGATTTAGATGCTATTATTATTCCAAAACCAGATACTGTAATTGATGAAAAAGATAAATTTATTATAGATCAATTTGTAATGAAAGGTGGAAAAGTGCTATGGCTTGTAGATCCTGTAAAACTTAATTTAGATTCATTTAGGATGAAAGGATTTACTTTAGCATTAAACAACAATACAAATTTGGAAGATATGCTTTTTCGCTATGGTGTTCGTGTAAATGCTGATTTAATTCAGGACTTGCAATGTGCTCCGATTCCAGTAAATGTGGGCTTCTCAAAAGGACAACCTAATTTTAAACTATTCCCATGGATATTTTATCCACTTATCATGCCTAATTCATCACATCCTATTGTAAAAAATTTAGATTTAATCAGAACTGAATTTGTAAGTAGCATTGATACACTTAGTACATCAGGTATTAAAAAAACTATTCTTTTAACCACTTCTAAAAATACAAGAGTTACACCTGTTCCATTAAGAGTTTCATTAGCCATAACGCAATTTAAATTAAATGAAAAATTGTTCAATCAGGGACAAAAGCCCATTGCGGTATTACTTGAAGGTACTTTTAAATCTTTGTATGCTAATCGCATTCCTACAGTAATAATGGAAGACAGCACTATTCAATTCAAAGAAGCAAGTGTACCTAACAAAATGATAGTGATATCAGATGGTGATATTGCTAAAAATGATTTCAACAGAATGACTGGTGTTATTTATCCACTGGGCTATGATAAATTTACCAATCAAACATTTGCAAACAAGCAATTTTTATTGAATTGTATCAGTTATTTATTAGATGATTCAGGGCTTTTGCAATTACGATCTCGTGAAGTAAAATTGAGATTATTAGATGTGAAAAAAATTGATTTGCAAAAAACAAAGTGGCAAATTTACAATGTGCTTTTACCACCATTGATTATATTAGTGTTTATTCTTATCCAAACTTATTTACGTAAGAAAAGATATGCAAGATGAGTTAGTGTAGGGCTTAATTTTCAATAATCAATGTTCAATGCTCAATTCTCAAAATTGCTATTCACTTTTCACTCTTCACTTTTCACTCTTCACTTTCTACTCCCATTCAATAGTAGCAGGTGGTTTGGAACTAATATCATAAACAACTCTGTTTACGCCTTTTACTTTATTGATAATGGTATTTGAAATTTCTGCTAATATCTCATAAGGCAAATGCACCCAGTCGGCAGTCATTCCATCAGTAGAATGCACTGCACGCAATGCTACTACATACTCATAAGTTCTTTCATCGCCCATTACACCTACACTTCTGGTATTTAATAAAATAGCCCCTGCTTGCCATATTTTATCATACCAACCAGATTTTTTTAGTGCATCAATATAAATTGCATCGGCTTCTTGTAGTATTTGAATTTTTTCAGGTGTAATTTCTCCAATAATTCTAATGGCCAAACCTGGTCCAGGAAATGGATGACGGTTTAATATATTTTCAGGTAAGTTTAATAACTTGCCTACTCTTCTTACTTCATCTTTGAAAAGCATTCTCAAGGGTTCAATAATTTTCAGATGCATTTTTTCAGGTAATCCACCAACATTATGATGAGATTTGATTGTAGCACTTGGTCCTTTTACAGATACACTTTCTATTACATCAGGATAAATAGTACCTTGGGCTAACCATTTTACATCTTTGATTTTATGGGCTTCTTCATCAAATACATCTATAAAAATTTTTCCAATAGTTTTTCTTTTTTGCTCGGGGTCTGAAATTCCTTTTAATGCATCATAAAATTTTTGTTTAGCATCTACTCCAATCACATTTAATCCCAAATCTTTATATGAATGTAATACTTGTTCAAATTCATTTTTTCTTAATAATCCATTATCTATAAAAATACAATACAAATTTTTTCCAATGGCTTTATGAATGAGTAATGCTGCCACACTTGAATCTACACCACCTGAAAGCCCTAATACAACTTTTTCATTGCCAACAGTATTTTGAATATCTTTAATAGTTTCATCTACAAAAGATTGTGGTGTCCAATCTCCTGAACATTGACAAATATCAAACACAAAATTAGATAGCACTTGCATTCCGCATTCAGAGTGATAAACTTCAGGATGAAACTGCACTGCAAATATTTTTTTATCAGGATATTCATAAGCAGCAACAGGAATACTTTCGGTAGAAGCACTGATATTAAAAAATTCTGGTAATTGAAGAATACTGTCTCCATGACTCATCCACACTTGTGCATTGTCTTTAATGTTTTTCATTAACAATGATGAAGGATTGATTTTAGTGAGACGAGCACGACCATATTCACGAATAGCACTTTTTTCAACCACACCGCCGTTTAATTTAGCAAGTAATTGTGCACCATAACAAATACCAAGCACTGGTACTATTCCTAAAAATGTTTCTAAATGCGGCATTGGGGCATCAGGGTCATTTACACTATATGGGCTTCCTGATAATACAACACCTTTGATATCTGGACTTAATTTGAATTGATAATGATAAGGATGCACTTCGCAAAATACATTGAGTTCTCTTATTTTTCTTGCAATGAGTTGAGTATATTGAGAACCAAAATCAAGTATAATTATTTTTTGGTGCATAAAAATTTTTGGCAAATGTAATTAGAAAATAGGATGAAACATAAAGCATTTAAATTCAATATAAATTTGCGAAAAAATTTAGATATTATTGAACATTAAAATCTCTCCAAACTTTTTCGTATTTTGCGAAAAAATTTTTATATGCAAAAGTTTGAAGAATCTGAACTAATACTTTCTAAAAATCATCGTTTGTATCACATCAATTTGAACAACGATGATATTGCAGATACTGTTATTGTTGTAGGTGATCAGAATAGAGTAGAAGCCATTAGTAAATACTTTTCCAAAATTGAATACACTTCTCAACACCGCGAATTTGTTGCACATACGGGCTATTTTAATAACAAAAGAATAACCGTGCTTTCAACAGGTATTGGCACAGATAATATTGATATTGTATTAAACGAGTTAGATGCCGCTGTTAATATAGACCCTGTAACTCGCACTATTAAAGATAAAAAAAGACAATTAAAAATCATTCGTTTAGGAACAAGCGGAGCATTGCAGGAAGAAATTAATGTAAATGATATTGTTGTAAGCACACACGGACTTGGTTTAGATGGGCTTTTGAATTTTTATAATGTCAATGACTCTATTTATGATCATTCTATCAGCAAAGCTTTTATACAGCATACTAACTGGTTGAATACACTGCCTTATCCTTATTGCGTAAGTGGTTCACAGGAGTTAATTGAAAAATTCAAAGGTTTATCAGGTGTGCATTTTGGAATTACGGCTACTGCTCCTGGATTTTATGGACCACAAGGGCGTCAGTTGCGTCTTTCAGCGGCTATGCCCGATTTGAATGAAAAACTGACTTCCTTTGATTTCAATGGTTTGAAAATTACCAATTTTGAAATGGAAACTTCTGCCTTGTATGGATTAGGCAAAGCACTTGGTCATCAATGTGTAACGGCCTGTGTTATTATTGCCAACCGCATTATTCGTCAATTTACCAAAAATTACAACGAAAGCGTTGAAAAACTTATTCAGTTGAGTTTAGAAAAACTAACATGAGTTTGTTAGTAAAAAGATTTTTTCACCTCAAAAAAGCAGTGTCTTATATTCTATCTTTGGGGGCAATATGGAAACTTTTAAGGATAATAATACCCCGCAAAAAATTCAGGCACTCATTAAATTAATTGATGACCCCGATGAAAACATCTATTCAGAAGTAAAACAACAATTATTATTGTTAGGACCTGTTGCATTGCCGTATTTAGAAAAGATATGGAATGACACAATGAATAGCTGGATTGTTCAAAGGGTAGAAGAAATTATTGAAGACATTAAATTTAATGAACTTGCCAAAGAATTGATTAACTGGAAATATCGGAATCAGGAAGATTTATTGTATGCAGTGTATCTTATCAATCATTTTCAATATTCAGAAGTTACATTAGAGTATTTAGAAAAAAAATTAGAACAAATTAAAAAAGACATCTGGATAGAATTTGCCGAAGACCTTACTGCACCCGAAGAAATTGAAATCATCAACTACATTTTATACAATGTGTATGAATTTGCTCCCAATATAGCCAATTATCATTCTGTTCAAAATAATTATTTGCATTATGTTTTAGAAAATAAAAAAGGCAATAGTGTATCATTAGGTATATTGTATTTGATAATTGCACAAAAATTAAAGTTGCCCATCTTTGCTGTGAATATCCCGTATTATTTAATACTCACTTACATTGATAATTTTGCTAATTTATTTGATGCTTCATCAAACTCCTTGCAGGAAGCCACATTGTTTTACATAAATCCTTTTAGTAAGGGTAATTTGTTACAAAAAAATGATATTAGAGAATTTTTAAATCAGATGAATATTGAAGAAAGTGATCAATATTATATTCCTTGTTCAAATGTAGATGTGATAGAAAAATTATTGATGAGCATTGCTAATTCTTACGCCCAGCAAGGAAATTCTGTGATGTATAAAAAGTACAAAGATATTGCAGTAAGATTGAAGGCAGAGTGAAGGATTACTAAACTTATCAGGGCTGAGCATTCGGGCAATGGTGGGGTCATACAACCTCCCGTTCATATTGATAAGTCCAAACTCGTTCATCATCTCGTGGCCTGTATAGCCCCTTATCAGCCATGCAGGTCGTGGAGTAAGGTTGTTATACATTGCCGTTGCGGGGTTTCTTTCTCTTCCAAATGCATCATAACTGGTTTGGTACACTACATCACCTTGTGTGGAATAAAAGGAAAACACGCCACTATCACTGATAGAGTAGGAGTATGAAAAGATATTTTTTGTTGTGTTGCTTATGAGCATAATAAGGTGATACAAAGATACTAATATTTTCTCATACTTGAATTAAACTTATTAAAATTTTGTAGATTTGAACTTAAACCTAAACTTGCTGTTAGGTGTTGGTGGGGCAATAAAATAAATTTGATATAATTGATGTTTGCTGTAAAATAGAACATTTTTGCTGATTTTTAACTGATATTGATTAAATAAAACTGATTTAAAATCATTAAGTAATTCTTTTTTAGAAGTCCATCTTTCAGGTTTATATAAAATATATTTACTCTTAATAGGAGTTGTAATAATAACATTTTGTATGGTATCTAATGCAATAACATCTTTAATTGTTGTACAGAATCCTGATATTAATGATAGATTATTATATTTTTTATAATCACAATCACAATTATAGTAACAATTTTTACTAGAATAACCAAAATATGCTTTGTTTGAATAATACATACTGATTTTTATAGTTGTATCTGGTATTTTTTTATGAGTGGCAATTTGAATTAAAACACTATTTTGTTGTAACAAATAATTGTACATTTCACTATCAATAGCATTAACTAATTTCTTAAAAACATTGACATCAATATAGTTTAAATAAGGTTTCTCTGAAATAACTTTTTCAAATTTCAATAATTTCTCATTTAATGTATCTTTTAATATTTTTAATGAATGATTTTGGGAAAAACATTCAATGGAAAATATAAATATAACTAATTTCATTATTTTTATTTTCAACTTCAAATTCATTCACTTTTTTGTTATTTCATCTAAACCAAAATAAAAAATGGTTATACAAATTTATATTATGTAAATATCCATTAAAATGATAATTTGTTTCATAATCTTTTGGAGATATTGTAGGTACAAATTGATTTTTTGTATTCCAATAACCCAATTTTGAAATATTTATTTCCATAACATCAGTTCTATTTAATGTAAATACTTGATTACCTCCGTAAACTTTAAAGTCATAGGTACCTGAAGTAACTTGATAATTAGCAATATCAGTTGGACCAAAAAATGAAAAACCTTTTCCGTATTTTGGATGAGTATGAGATTCAAATAATGCTCCTTCCGGAGGTTTTGCAGGTTCAACTTTTCCACCAAAAGGGCTTCCATATTTAATCCTTACAACACTTCCATCCGGCATCTCATACCAACTCGCTTCCATTTCCCAAAAATTTGCTCTCGCCATCACAGCACTTACTCTCCTATATCCACTATAATTCAAATTGCCCTCATAACTACTTCTATAATTGGCATATACACTCAATTCATAAGCCCCTGTAGATATTGCCCCACCTAATATTGCGTTGACAATTATTTGTTCGGTACTTCCTCCGTTCAATGCTGAACCTACTGCTCCCGCTGTAGCACCACCTAAAAATGCTCCGGCAGTTCCTCCAATTGCTCCTCCTACAAACCCTCCTGAGGCCCCTGATACAGCTCCTTTCCATGCGCCTTCAAATATATCATCTCCGCTTAATGCCGCGAAACCGCCTCCTGAAATAGCACCAGATGTAGCACCCCCAGCAATAGCTCCAAGTGCAGTTGATCCAGCAAATGAACTCCCGGCTATTGCTCCACCTACTGTACCTCCTACCCATCCTGATACTCCTCCGATAACACCACCAGCACCCATATAAGCCCATGTCTTACCTGAACTAAAATCCCATTTAAATGGATTCATTGTTCCATTTGCAATGCTTCCTCCTTGCCACATTCCTATATCTACACCAATCGCTATTGGCACAGCCCACCATTGTCCCGTAGTAATTGCCAGTAAAGTAAATATAAACTCCCCACTCGGGTCTTTGTATTTGAGAGGGTTATTGAGAACATAGGTGTATCTGTTGTAACCACGCACACTGGTAGCGTCTTGAACAAAGTTATCAGGGCTGAGCATACGGGCAATGGTGGGGTCATACAACCTTCCGTTCATATTGATAAGCCCGAACTCGTTCATCATCTCGTGGCCTGTATAGCCCCTTATCAGCCAGGCAGGTCGTGGAGTAAGGTTGTTATACATTGCCGTTGCAGGGTTTCTTTCTCTACTAAATTCAACTAATAAATGCAACTTTTGGAGTAAAAAAATTATATTTTTCAAGGAAAGGGAGAAAGAAAATATTCTTTCTCCTCTTTACCCTGATGGAGAGATATTATTTTTGTCCCTTTCCTTC
>Ga0209204_1000612_pt1 | contig 38162 bp, 32 predicted proteins | sample AD_JPNMR2_MetaG_FD_184425 | JGI IMG/M metagenome (GOLD analysis project Ga0209204, IMG submission 184425) | Active sludge microbial communities of municipal wastewater-treating anaerobic digesters from Japan - AD_JPNMR2_MetaG (SPAdes) (version 2) | ecosystem: Engineered > Bioreactor > Anaerobic...
CATCCCCATCTATTCTTTCGTATTTATTCCCATCCTCTGGACCGAAACAATATATCTTTTTTACCCTATTGCTATAGATCTGCAATATATACACAATGAGTCCAGAAATAGAGATGTTGAATTTTTTTGCGATAGATGCAAGTTTTTTCTTCATAGCAGAGTTAACGACTATGTGTAACTCATGCTCAAAATTATAGTTTTTTAAAATCTTACGAATATTATTCATAAAAAATCCTCCTTCAACTATTATAAAAATTATTTTCTATATATTAATCACAAAATTTTTGAAAAAATCCTTTACAACTTTTGAGAAAAAAATTAAAAAAAGTTGCCTAAAAATAAAATCAGCCACTCTCTCTTCTAAAAACAGAACTATATTTTTTAACTATGATTATTTTAATTTCTGAAAAATAAAGCTGGATTTTTTTTATGCAGACTAAATTTTAGAATTTTATCGACTTTTGCTTTTCTATAAAGAAAGAATTTGACTAACATTCAATCAAGAAGATATTTTAACTCTACTATAACTACTTGAATTAATTTCTCACCCTCATCAAACTTCCATTTTTTTATTATTTCAGTAATATAATTATCTTTTGTAATATCCCCAGAGGATTCCATAATCTCTATTTTATTAACATCCCCTTCTTTTGTTATCTCAATTTTTGCTTTAAATTTAACATTTGCTTCTATATTAAGATTTTTCAACTCATCAATATAACTATTAACAAGTTTTCTTTTATTCCCATCTAAAAAAGATAAAGCCTCATTTTTATTCATGGATTCTAAATCATTTTTATTATATTTTGAAAGATCCTCATCTTTAAATAGATTTTTTTTCTCTTTTACAAAAATTTTTTTATCCACTTCTATCTCTTTATATGTATATTCACTATCAGATATGGTAAAGTCAACGGTTTGATCAAGAATCTTTTCTGAAACACTCCCTTTATACCCTTCAATATTCTTTACATCTCCAAGTTTACTCCTTTTTTTCTTATATAATTTTTTTATCTCTTTACGATTGATTTTTGCGATTTCAACATTCACATTTTTTTCTTTAAAATTAAACTCTAATCTACTTTTATTAAAATATGTAAAAACCGAATAAGAGACTAAGAGATGTATAACAAAAGATATTATTAAAAATTTAATAAATTTTTTCTCCAATATTATAATCCCTCTCTCTTCTCTGTCACAAGAGAAATATCTGTTATTTCAAGAAGTTTTAAAATATCTATTATTTCAATAATATCCCTATAGTTTGCTTCGTCATCTCCTAAAAGATAGACAGTTGATTCTTTATAATTATCGAAAGATTTAATCTCATTTGATAATTCTAAAATATCCACAATATTTCCATTAACAGAGATTTTACCCTCTCTATCTACTTCTATAATGATCTTATTTTTTTCAATGCTGCTCTCACCTGCAAAAGATTTTGGCAATGAGACTTTTATTGATCTATTCAGATCAAAGGTTGCTGCTACCATAAAGAATATGAGTATTATAAACATCATATCCAGTATAGGAGTCAAATCTATATCACTCTTTTTATTCTTTTCTATCCTGAATCTCATTGTTCACCCTTTCTCTTTTTTATGTATGCTGCCACTATCTCAGAAACGATTATCTCCATTTTTTTTATCTCATTTTCTATCTTATGTTGAAAAAAATCATGAAAAAATGTTGAAGGTATTGCAACAGCAAGTCCAACAGCAGTTGTAATTAAAGCAGTTGATATTCCTGATGCGACAATACTGGCATTGCTTATACCTTTTGCAACAATATTATTAAAAGCACTGATCATTCCTATTACTGTTCCAAAGAGTCCAAGTAATGTAGAAAGTTTTGCAAAAATTCCTAAATAACTAACCCTTTTCTGCATATTAAGATATATGTTTGTAAAATTACTATCAAGATATTCATCCATTTCAGCCTTTGATAAAAAAGATGATGAGAAAAGTGATAATAACATACTATTAAATAAACTATTCTTATTCTGTAAACAATACTCTTTAAGCCCAATAAAATTAACTGGTAAAAAAGATTTATACTTATCAACATTCACGCTCTGATTTTTTAAAAATAGAAATCTTTCTATAATAATCGCTATTGATATTACAGAAAAAGAGAGTATGGGGGCAATTATAATAATAGTGGAAAGTGTCATTTATTTTCTCCTTTTTTAAATCTTTTTTTAATCTCTTCTATTTTTTCAATCCTTTTTTTCAATTTTTCCTCAAATCCAAAATTTTTAGGATTATAATATTTTTTATCTTTTAATTCATCCGGTAAACATTGCATATCAGTAACAGGGATATCGTAATCATGAGCATATTTATACTCTTTTCCATATCCTAACTCCTTCATTAAAGAGGTTGGAGCATTTCTTAATTGTAATGGTACTTCTAAATCTGGATTTTTAAGAATATCTTTTTTTGCCTCTTCATAAGCAATATATAACGAGTTAGATTTTGGTGCAAGAGAATTGTACACAGCAGCCTCAATTATTGCTAAATTCCCCTCTGGCAACCCAAGAGATTCAAAAGCATTCTTTGCGGCAATGGATATCAATAAAGCATTTGGATCAGCAAGCCCCACATCCTCGCTTGCGAATCTTATTATTCTTCTTAAAATATAAAGAGGATCCTCACCGGATTCAAGCATTTTAACAGTATAATAAATAGTTGCATCTGGATCAGAATTTCTCATTGATTTATGAAGTGCAGAGATATAATCAAAATGATAATCTCCCTTTTTATCATAATTTGGTAGTCTACCCTGAATCACCCTCTCTATTATCTCTTTTGAAATATTGAATTCTTTTTTATTATCTTCATTAAATTTTAAAGCCATCTCTATTAAACCATAACATCTTCTTGCATCACCATCAGATATCTTTATAATTAAATTTTTGCATTCATTATCAATACTTATTTTTATCCCATTTTCTGAAAGAAAAGAGATTGATCTCTCAATCATAAGTTCTATATCGCTATCTTTTAATTTTTTTAATACAAATACTCTCATTCTTGAAAGTAAGGGTGATATTATAGAAAAAGAGGGATTTTCAGTGGTTGCTCCTATAAGAATAATTGTCCCTTTTTCAACATAAGGTAGAAATGCATCCTGTTGAGATTTGTTAAATCTATGTATTTCATCTATAAAAAGGATAGTTTTCTTACCATGTAAAATAAAGTTGTTTTCTGCCTGTTCCATAATCTCTTTTATCTCTTTTATGCCAGATACAACAGCACTAAAACTAACCCAGATATTTTTTGTATTGTGTTGGATAATTGATGCAATTGATGTCTTACCACTACCAGGCGGTCCCCATAATATAAAAGAAGATAGATTGTCGTCTTTTATCATTTTATATAAAAGTGAACTGTTTCCTATTATATCTTGCTGACCTATAAAATCCTCAATTGATTTTGGCCTTAATCTTTCAGAAAGTGTAAACTCTTTATCTCTATTATGTGTAAATAAATCTTTATCTTTCATAAAATCTCTTATTCAAGAAGATATGGAATAGGTGTAATAAATTCTATTTTATCTCCTATTTTTAAACCAACTCTATCAAAAAAGCCTCTATTTACCTCCAGTGCATACATTGCCTTTTTTTTAGACATTATAGTTGTCTCATCCAATGGCTCCATTGATTGAATATCAACTATCTTATAATTATAATCAAGAAAGGCAATGTCAAGTGGGATAATTGTATTCTTCATATAAAAATATAAATAATTCATACTACTATAAACAAAAAGCATACCGCTATCTTTATCGAGTTTTTTTCTAAACATAAGGCCTTTGGCTCTCTCCTGATCTGTAACAGCAAGTTCAAATTTATAGATCTTTTTATTAATCTTTGCTTTTACATATTTTTTTTCCTGATAACAGGATAACATTGTTAAAACAAGAGAAATCAATATCACTATTTTTTTCATAATATCCCCTTTTTATGCAGTAAAGAAATTTCTGCCTCACTCTTTCTTATATATAATGGCTCTGGAAAATTTTTTTTGATTTCATTATTGTTAAGAAAATATTCTCCAAAACTTATAAGATCATCTACTTTAAAATCATCTGGATATAGATATTCATAAGCAATATGTATTTGTCCTCTTATCAAACCAAAGTCCTTTCCGGTAAATACTATATTTTTATTATCTTCTTTTAATTTAGCAATAATCGTCACTATTTCATTTAATTCCAAATCAAGATATTGATATTCTTTGTTCTTTTCTATAAAAGAACAATAAAACTTGTTCTTTTTTGCATCTATTATTGGGATAATTACAGCATTATCTTGATTGATAAGATAATTATAAACATCAAATATATTAAATCCATAACAGATGACATTCTCAAGAGAAGAATAGAGCCCATAAGCAGTAGCAAGTCCTATTCTTATGCCAGTAAAAGAACCAGGTCCATTACAAACAAGAATATTTTGTATATCTTTTATATTAGAATTTTCTATTTTGGATAAGAGACTATCCATTAATGGAATTATATTTTCAAGATGCTTAAAATCATCAGTATAGTCAAGAGAGATTTTTTCATTATTTATTCTTAAACCTATTTTTAAAACACTCGAAGAAGAATCGAGTATTAAAAAGTTATCCTTTTTCATTAAATCCCTCAATAATAATCTCTCTTTTATCATTATCTTTAATTTTTATATCTATCCTGATACATCTCTCTGATGAAGGGAGTAAATCCCCTGCTTTAGATGGCCACTCTATAAATATCACAGCATTAGAATATATATACTCTTCAAAACCTATTTCAAAAAGTTCAAAAGGCTCATTTATTCTATAAAGATCAAAATGATAAATTTTTTCTTTACCAATATACTCATTAACAATGGTAAAAGTTGGGGATGGCATTGGTTCCTGTATACCAAGACCAGCAGCAATGCCTCTTATTAAAACAGATTTACCAACCCCAAGTTCTCCATTTACTAAAAAGATATAGCCACTCTTTGTTTTATTTGCTATTGTTTTTCCTAATTCAAATGTCTCTTTCTCAGAGTTTGTAATATAAATCATAATTATTATATACCGAAAATTTTTTATTTTGTCAAAAAAAGATTTCCATCAATTGGGAATGGCCGGGTTATTAATTATAATAATGGAAGTATCTCCAGTATCTTCATAGGAATAATTTAATATAAAAAATGTTAGTTGTTAACGTTAATATTATTTTAATAATTTTAAGCGATTATGATTTTTTTTCTAAAAAAGCGGGTTTTTAAAGGTACCCTTTATTTATTATTATTGAGATAAGAATCTATTATTTTTGTCTTTCTTTCAAGATCTTTTAATCTCATATCTATAATAAGATCATAATCATAATCAAATTTATTATTTTCTATTTCATAATTTAAATCTTCTATTTGTTCCCATCCTATATGAATTTTCTTTGAATATGCTAATTTAGACCATTTTTTAGTCTCCTGCCAGTAATATTTTGCTATCTCATATCTTGATTTTGCTATTTCAAAACTTTTTTTTATATCTTTTGCCCATTCTATATTGTAGAATACAACATCTCTTTTATCGTATTCCCATCCCCAATCAACATATTCTTTGGTTAATAAAAAATATATATGAAATCTGAGTAAAATTTTATATTTTACATATTCTTCCCATGTGTTAGTTACGACAATTGCCTGACTTGGATGAATATTTGGCAATTTTAAACTATTTTCCAACCAAAAAATATTTCTCTTATGGTCTGTATGAGTTGTGTTTAAATTTGATTCATATAATCTATATATTTGCTCAATAAATATCATTTTTGTAGGTTTGGAATAAGAATAAAAAGAGAATAATAAAATAATTAAGATTAATAATCTTTTCATTAAATAATACCTTTTTATTTTTAATAATTAAAATTTAAAAAATTATTAATAATTTCGTATTATTTTTCTCTTTCTATTAGAATATATTTTATTTTTTTAGCAAAAATTTTAGTAACGGGGTACGATTTTATTTTTAGGCAGTTAAAAAAATAGAATTATCCTATGGTCAATTTTATTTGAGAAAAAGTTGTAATAGAGGTATTTCTTTTTTGAGTAGAATTTTTAATAAAAACTATCAATAGTATGTCTCAAAGCCAACTACTTGATAGCAATCGTTGTAAATTGCCTTGTAAAATGGGGTAGTGTTACCGGAAAAGTGGGATAATTCTCTACTCTTATTCCACTTTTTTATCTGTGTTAGTCTCAAGAATAACTTTAATGTTATTACACTACATTTCATCTCAACCCCGGTAATCCCAAGTTTCTCATACTCTTTCAAAAAAAGTAGGATAATTCTCCTCAGTAAAGCCCCCATGCTGAAAAAATTAAGATCAGCATGGATCTTTTTTAAAAATCTGTAATCCTGTTTTGACAAATACACATGGATCCTTGCAGCCCCATCTATTCTTTCGTATTTATTCCCATCCTCTGGGCCAAAACAATATATCTTTTTTACTCTATTAGTATATATTTGCAAAATATATACCACAAGTCCAGAAATAGAGATGTTAAATATCCTTGCAATATTTTCCAGTCTTTTCTTCATAGCAGAGTTAACGACTATGTGTAACTCATGCTCAAAATTATAGTTTTTTAAAATCTTACGAATATTATTCATAAAAAACTCCTTAACAAAAAATTATTTTCTATATATTAATCACAAAATTTTTAAGAAAATCCTTTACAAGATTTAAGAAAAAATTTAAAAAATTTTTACCTAAAAATAAAATCGCACCCTATTAACAAAGGGTATAATTTAAGTAAAGAAAAATATTTATTTAGAAACTATTTTTAGAAGTAAGAACATTTCTAATATAAATTTTAAGTTCAACAAGTTTTTCTTCTGTAGAGATATTATAAGCCTCTAATATCTCTTTTTCAAAATCAAGTATTTCATCTTCACTATGAATATGTTTATGCATAACATGGGCAAGATATATTATCTTACAAACTTCTTTTACTTCATCTTCTGCACCTAAGGGATTATGATGATTTCTTATTACTTTTACAATATTCTCTGGGATTTCCCATTTTTCTGCCATCTTTGCCCCTATTAATGCATGATTTGTTCCTTCGAGTAGATGTTCTAATATCTCGGTTCCTATACCTTTCTCTTTACAGATAGCCTGTATTTTTTCTGCTGCTTGGGGATGCAAGTATTTTAATACAATTTTACCTATATCATGTAAGAGTCCACCAATGTAAGCAAGATCTCCGAGTTCATTTAGTTTAAATTTATCACATAAAATAGAAGAGATTTGAGCGATCTCTGAGCTATGATCCCATAATTTTTGAAGTTCTGTATTATCATATTTTTTCTCAAGAGATCTTTTTACACCGCTACTTTCTATAAGATATTTCAACCCTTTTACTCCAACTATTCCGACTGCAATCTCTATTTTTTCAATTTTATTTGTTCTTCTGTAGTGGGCTGAATTTGCCATTTTTAGTAAATCCATTGTAAGAGCTGGATCTTTTTTAATAATTTGAGAAACTTCTTTAAGATCGACCTCTTTATGCATTAACATTTTGTTTAAGGTAAGAATATGTTCTGGAAATTGTGGTATTGAATCTATCTCTTTTATTAATGCATCACTTATAATATCTGTCTCTTCCTGAGTTATAAGATTTACTGGCACAGCAATTCTAACATGAGTAAATTCCCTTTCTGTTGCAAGACCAAAATTTTTATCACTAATACCAATCTTTCTTAGCATCAATATTATTATTACAATCCCAAAGCCAGCCCCTTCGCTATCATCAAAGACAAGTTGCATAGCCTCATCTATTGAATTAAAAATTTTTGCCTTTTGAACCTTTTGATTTATTCTCTCTTTTTCTATTTCAAGGATTGGAGCATTATTTGTAATTATTATATTAAGATATTTATCTGTTATATGATAATAAACTTGAACAAAATAGTTATACTTTTCCTGTAAATCAAGATAGTAATCAAGATTTGCCAAAGTCTTTTCTTTAAAAATTTTCATCCCTTTGTTATAATGCTCTATATTATTAATATCTAACTTTTGATCAAGGAAAAAGACCCTTTTAGTATTTGCCTTTTTGGCATTATTTATAATTTCTCTTAAACAGTATCCTAAATAATCTCCAATTTTCTCTTTACCAAGATGCTTTAAAAAATATTTTAAAACTTCTACATAGTAATCTTCATTTTCTTCTGGTATTTTGTAATCTTTAAAAACAACAGGCTTATTATTATTAATATAATATTTAATTTCTTTTTCACTTAGTTTTTGGAATCCCATATTTATCTCCATCTATATATTATTAAGAAATTATATTTATTTTTATTATAAAATAAAATTTTTAAAAAGTCCAAAACTATTTTAATAATTTTTTTATGTTATCATAAAAATCTATTTGAAATTTTTCATTTTTTATAATTATTGCTTTATTTGTAGCTCCAATGTCATCATACATATTAAGGATCTCTGTTATTTTAGTTACTGTATCAATATTTTTTGATAATGTCTCTCTTATTTTTTGCTTATTAAAATCTTTTTTAATAATATTAATCGCATAAGTTACTGGATTATAATACTCCTTATTTTGATTTTGTATATAAGAATTTTCAATTGTATTTGAGTCTAATAATTTTACTATATTCTCAATTTTTAAATTTATCTCTCTCATCTCATTCTCAATGCTATTAACCTTCCATGGTGAAAGGAAAAAATTTAACAATTTACTAAAAAATGACATATTAGATTTTTTTGTTGTTATATATTTAGCTATTATAGATCTCACTTCTATCTCTATTAAATATTCTAGTAAATTTAAGATAATATCCTCATATTCATTCTTTAAAGTTTTAAAATCTTCTTTTTTAAATAATTCAATTATTAATTTAATAAAAATTAAATCTTTTGAACTGATTATTTTCTCAATTATATCTGGAAAACGATTCTTATAAATAATATAAACATCATCACTGTAATTATTCTCCTTTAAATTAAAATCAAAATTAATCTGTGGTATTATCATCTGTTTTATCTTTTTTCTTAAAAAATCTGTTTTATTTTGAGTTATAATTGTTAATTCTTTATTATTTTCGTAAATTAAAAAAGATTGATCGTCTTCTATTATAATTCTATAACTATTATTTTGAAAATTTTCCTCAATGACATTACTTTTTTTTATACTCTTTATCTTGGCAAATATAAAATTATTGTTTTCTTTAAAAAAATTCTCTATATCTGTCTTTGATATATTTGAGTCTTCAATTTGAAATGCCTCTTTAAATATAAGAGAAATCATATCAGTGTATAAAGGTATTTTACTATTTTCTTTATCCCAAAAGATTTCTTTTCCTTCGATTATAGAATATATAATATCATATTTTTTCTTTTTTGTCTGTGTAGTTTCAATAAATTTATCTTTTGCAAAAGTAACTATTTTTAAAAGATACTGTGTCCAGTCAGGAAATATTATTCTGGCAATATTATATAGATCAAGATTTATTTTTAAATTAGAAAAAGGAATTATTGTTTTAGATTTTTCTTCTATCTGTTTTACTAATTCTAATGGTTCTAAAATTTTACTACTTTTTTGATAATATTTAAAAAATAAAGCTGCATTTTGTTCATTTATTTCTTTTTTATATTTTTGTATGTTTTCTTTATCTATTGGAATGTTTATTTTATATTTATCTTTATCCTGTTCTAAAATATTTTTTATGGATGTTAAATCTTCTTCTTTAATAACAAATACAAAATTAAAATCCAATTTTTCAATGTCTTTTATTTTAATTAGTACATCACAATAATCCAAAAGAGGCTTTAATAGTATTAAGAAAGACTTCTCTTTATGATATGAGATATAACTTTTAAATAAGTTAGAAGTAAATATTATCTCTGTTGAAATCTGTCCTGTCTTTATGATAAATTCTTTGAAAATAATAGAATTGAAATCATTTCTTTTTAGAAGATCATCAATGTTTTTTATCATTTTACATCTTAGATTTTATTTTTTAATAAAAATGGGATAAAGAGAAAACTTTATCCCATTTTCTTAAATTAATCATCGTATCTTTGCATTACTACCCATATACTTGCAGCAATTGCCAATTCACAACTTAAATATAATAACCATATAACAAATGATGGGAAATTAAGATTACCTTTGTGAATAAAATTGATCCCCCAGATAAATCTTGTCAATACTGTTCTTGCAATCCAGCAGATAAAGACAATTAGGCTTCCAAAATAGATCGCCTTGTAATTGAAAGATAGAAATAGTCCCATTATTAAAAGAACCCCACATATAATTTCAATTACACCGAATACTACTTCTAATGAATTATAACCTTTTGACAGCTGAAAAAAAGCTCCTTTTCCTATGTCCGGGCTCACTCCAGCTATACCTAAAAATATAAAGAATAAACCTAAGGCAATTCTTAATATTTTTACAGCATATCCACCTTTTATTACACCCATTTAAACCTCCTTATAAAATTATATCATAGAATATATAATATTTTTTTTATTTTGAAAATATATTTTTTATAAAAAATAATTTTAAAACTTAAAATTTTATTGTATAATTAAATATTAAGAGGCTTAACTCCGTAAATTTAATACAGGAATTCAGGATGAAGGACTTTTTAAAATTCATAATTAGATTTATAATTTTATTAATAATAATATTTTCTATAATTTTTTTATTTCTATTTTTATTTAATATGATACCTATTTTTAAAATTCCAAAGAATGAGATAGACTTAAAAGAATTTAGCAAAGATGTTTTTTTCCCAGTATTTTTTAATTCTCTTTTTCATTCTTTTATAATTGCTATTTTTATAAATAGCTTTGCATTTCTGAGAAAACAGAAAAAATTAAAGATACTATCATTCTTTTTTCCGATTATATTTAGCGGCATTATTATATTTATTGTTTTATTTTTTGTAAAATTGGATAGTAAAAAATTAAATTTAACTAAAATAAATGATTTAAGATTATTCTTTACCCCAAATTCATTGTTTAATTATGAGCCAATTATAAAACAGAAATTCAGTGAGTATGATTTTGAGAAAAACATTATTGATAAGATAGTTGAAAAAAAAGATAAAGATTTTGTGTCAAGATTGTACTATAAAGATTTAAATAGTGGTGATTATATATTAAGAAAAAAGTTAAATCCAAAAGATTCTGATAGAATAAGATCAATTTTATACTCAATTGGTTTTTTTGAGCCAGTTATGATCTATTTTCTGGGAAAAGATGCCATAAAGAAAAATTTTATTCAGAAATTGGTCTTGATAGATAAAGATGGAATTAGTTTTTATAATGATATAAAAGCAGAATTTATTGAGGATAGGTTTTTTTTGATTTTTCCAGATAAAAGATTTGAATTTTATAAAGATAGTTTTAGAGAGTATAATGTTTATGAATCTTTTGTTTCATTTTTATTTGAAAAAGTAGGTAGAATTTCTTATATCTTTACTGAGAATAAAAATAATATTATAAATACAGTTTTATTTATAGGGCTAATATTTTTAATTCAATCTTTTGTCTCTTTAATTGGGTTTAAGGAGTATAGATTTATCTCTTTTATGATTAATTTTACCTTTCTATTTTTACTTCTTGTATATGGGTATGATATAATGATTTTTTCTACAAATTTATTTAAGATATTTGTTTCTAATATGAATATTATTCATATTATTAATATAGGAATATTAATTGTAACTGGTGTAATTATTAATATGCTTAACTTTTTATTTTTTAAAAGTGGGATATGGGAGTCTAATTAAATGGCATTATCAGAAAATTTAAAGTCTATTTATAGAAAAACATATATTACATTTTTTATTTTTGTTTTAATTGCTTTTATTATATCTCTTGCTATATCTTATTTTTCCTATTCCCATGTTGAATATCATATGATTTTTTTTAACAAGTATTTTATAGACAATACACTTTTAATTTTTCTTAAAAATTTGCTTTTTTTGACTCTTGTGTTTATTGTATTCTGTTATTCCCTTATAATAGGTAGAGAGGATACTATTACAAAAGATGGATCAAAAATTCATTTTTATCAGATAATATCAAGAGGTTTATATATAATAATAGTTCTTACAGTACTGTATATTTTTTCAACAGAGATAATTATTCCTTCTCTTGAAAATGATCTCGAGGCTTTAAGGAATTCTACATTGAGGGCAAAATTTTCTCTTGAAAGTGCAAGGGAATCTGAAAAAATGGGGGATTTTATAGAGAGTCTCTCTTATTATAATGAATATCTGACAATTGTCCCAAATGATTGGAATATAATAGAAAAGACAAGAGAATTAAAAAATAAAATTAATTTACCAAAAAAGATAGATAGTTATGATTTTGAAAACCTTATATTAAAAAATATTAAAGATTCTGCGGATTATGATTTTGTAAAGAATTCTTATATTCTTTATTCATATAAAGGCTATTATACTATATTACCAAATCTTTCAAGTGAGGATAAATCAAAAATATGGCAGATAATATATAAGACTGGATATTTTAAGATAAAAAAAGAACAGAATACTGAAAATAGAGAAACAATTGAAGGATATGAAAAAGAGGATACATCGATTTCTGTGAATATTACAGACTATTCGCAACTTGCGGACATATATTTTGATAAAAAAGACTATATGAGTGCATGGTTTTATTATCAACATATGGCAGAGGCTGATAGAGATAAAAGAAAATATGCTCTTGAGAGAATAGGATTAATAAAAAAGGCTTTAAGATTTCAGAGATCAGATCTCTCTGATAAACAATTTGAAGAATTTTTAACAGATAGTGATAAAGAGGTAAAAAAGATTTATTACTTAAAGACAAAGGCTTCTGAACATTTTGAAAAGGGTGAGTACCAAAAGGCATATTTTTATTATACAGATATTCTTTATATAAACAGAAATTTAAGAGATGCAATTCAGGGTAAAAATCTTTGTTATGAAAAATTGAAAAAGAATGCAGTTGAATTCTCTGAAATAATGAAGGCGAAAAAATTTCCAGGTAAAAAAAATTTCCTATTTTTCTCGGATAGTAATACTCTTGTTTATATAGATTATATTGTAAAAAAATATGATAATGAGTCTTTGAGAAATACCTATTATTTATATAATGTGAAGATTATTACTTTTGATAATTCTTTTAAGAATATAAAGACAATATTTGCAAAATATGGTCAGGCAAAATCTCTCAATACCTATACACTTTATTGTTATGATATTTCTAATAGAGATAATGAATTTTATCCTATTTTATATGAAAATAATGTCTCAAAAGGGGAGATTAAAAAGGAATATATTTTTAGATTTCCTGTTGATATAAATACACTTTATAATTTTTCTTATAATTATTCAAAAACATTTAATTTTTCTCTATTAAGGTTATTTTTATTAAATAATTTAGGTGCAAATGTCTTAAATATTGTAAATGAGTTTGATATAAATGAATTTGAGAATGTAATTTTACCAAAAATTAAGAATAAAAAGGAAAAGGAATTTGTTTTAACTCTTTATAAATTAGAGCCTTTTACTAAAAAGTACTATATCAATGAAGATATTACAGAAGAACAAAAAAGTAAATTATATAAAATATTTTCAAATATAGGAATAAAAAAAGAGAATTTATCCATAGGGTTTAATCTTAATTTTATAAAAACTGCTATTGCAGATAAAATTTCAAGATTCTTTATGTTTTTCTATATGAGTCTATTTATTATGACATTATCATGGAGATTAAGATCTAATTTTTTTGGTAGTATAAAGAAGATATATTTACCATTTTTAATTTTAATACCATTTTTTATCTTTTTCTTACTCGAAATCATATATACTTTAAACACTTTATTGTGTTCAATAATGGCTATATCTCTAAATTTTGAGATGTTATTGCTCTTTTCTATTTGTTTTAATCTTTTACTTACTATTATTGCGACGATTTTTATCTCTGCGAACTATGTAGAATGAGTAAAATTTTAAATAAAATTATTGATAGAAAGTATAGTTTTAAGTTTTAATAATAAGTAGAAATTCTGGCTTATTATTATTTTTTTTCAGTAACCAAAAATTTTACCTAAAAATAAAATTGTATTTCTCATTCAATTGCTATATTAAAAATTTTTGACAACCTTGATAATTTTAAGTATAAATAAGAATAAAATATTATTAAAAAAGGATTTCGTATGGAATGGCAAAAGTTGACTGATGAAGAGTTTCATAAATTTGCAGAATTAATTCATGAGATATCTGGTATTTTTATGAAGGATACGAAAATAACTCTCCTTTCTAATAGATTAAGGAAAAGGTTGAGAGAAAAAAATTTTAGCACTTTTGAAGAATATTACAATTATATAAAAAAAAATAATGATCCAAAAGAACTTGATGAGATGCTTAATGTTGTTTCAACCAATGAGACATATTTCTTCAGAAATATAAAACATTTTGAGGCTCTTGTGGATGAAATTATTCCAAGAATGATAGAAAATCATAGATATCCCATTAAAATATGGAGTGCTGGATGTTCCACTGGTGAAGAGCCTTACACAATTGCAATTCTTCTTGATGAAAAGGGGCTTCTTGATAAAAAATATGTTGAAATATATGGCTCAGATATAAATACTAAGGTTCTTGAGGATGCTAAAGAGGGAATTTATGATGTTAAGAAATTAAGAACAACTCCCGAAAAATATATATTAAAATATTTTGATAAAACTGTCGAAAATTATTATGCATTGAAAAAGAATATAATTAATTCTGTTAGATTTAGCAGGGTTAATCTTAAAAAAGATAATTTTGCCAATGATTATGATATTATTTTTTGTAGAAATGTAATGATATATTTTGATAAAGATGATCAAAAATTAGTAGTTGATAAATTTTATAAAAGTTTAAAAAAAGGGGGATATCTGTTTATAGGACATAGTGAGTCACTTTATTTTATAAACAATGACTTTAAATATTTGAAAATTGGGGAAGCACCAGTATATTATAAAGAATAAGGGGAAAAGCATGGCTTTTATTGATGAAAAAAAGATTCAACATGCCTTTTTAGAGGAAGTTGGAGAATTATTAGAAAACTTAAATCAAAAATTACTCGACTTGGAACAGGAACCTCAAAATAAAGATGTTATAAATGAAATTTTTAGATTAACGCATAGTATAAAGAGTGAATCAGCTCTTGTTGGTTTTAAAAATATCTCTACAATAGCTCATAAAATGGAGGATATATTTGAAAGAGTAAGAAGAGGTGTTCTTATAGTAAATAAACAGATAATGGATGCTCTATTTTCTGCTTATGATAGAATAATGGCTTTGATTGCTGCAATTCAAAATGAACAGGATGAATCTTCTTTTGATATAAGCGATGTTGTAAATCCTCTGCTGGAAGTATTAAAAGAAAAACCTATGGAAACAAAGAAGTTAGAAGATGTAAAAAGTAAAGGGAAAGAGGTAAAGACTCCACCAACACAGGAAAAATTTGGAACAGAATTAAAAGTAATTACAGGTGTAGCAAAGGATATAAAAAATGCTAATTTCACTGATTCTGAGATTGATATAATTGAAGAAAATCTTAATCAGGGGGCAACATTTTATAAAATTATTTTTAATCTTGAAAAAGATTGTGACATGAGATATCCGAGGGCATATCTTGTTTATAATAATTTTTCTAATAATGGCACTGTTGTTAAGACAATTCCAGATCTAATGCAGGAGACAGAGGACGAAAAATTCGGGTCTCTTGAATTATATCTTTTATCCAGTCAGCCAGAAAAAAAATTAATTGAGTGTGCAGAAGTCGATCAGGTTGAGAGATTAGAGATATATAAAATAGACAGAAATTTATTGATAGAACAATTAAGTCTTTCTTCTTCTATAGAAACAAGTAACAAAACTGATATTCTAACATCAGAAGATATTCAAAAGGCAGAAATGCTTGAGAAAGAGTGGGAGAAACAGTACCAGCAGCAAAAACAGAAAGAGGAAAAGATTGAGGAGAGAAAGGAGGGTATTCAACAGGAAAAGAGTGAAGATCTACAAAAAGAGATTAAGAAAGATGACAAAAAAAGTAATATTGCACCTGGAGTAAAAGAGATTCAGAAACAGACTATTAGAGTAGATATTGAAAGATTGGATAATCTTATGAACCTTGTAGGAGAACTGATAATAAATAGATCAAGATTTGTTCAGATTTATAATAAATTAAATGAAAATGTTGATATTCAAGAAATAAAGGCCGAAATAGAAGATGCTACAAATGAGCTGGACAGAATAGCAGATTTGATGCAGATGGGTATGATGCAGGCAAGGATGGTTCCTATTGGCAATGTATTTTCAAAATTTCCAAGGATGGTTAGAGACCTTGCAAGCCAGCTTAATAAAGCTGTGGATTTAGAGATAATAGGTGAAAGCACTGAAATAGATAGAACTGTAATTGAATTAATAGCTGATCCTTTGACTCACTTAATAAGAAATTGTGTTGATCATGGACTTGAAAGTCCGGACGAAAGAGCAAAATTGGATAAACCTAGACAGGGTAAAGTTATTTTAAAGGCATATCAGGAGGGGTCAAGTATTTATATAGAGGTTTTGGATGATGGGAAAGGGATAAGTATTGAGGCTATTAAAGAGAAGGTATTAGAAAAAAATATGGCAACTCCTCAACAATTAGCAAACATGCCGGTATCTGAAATCCTAAATTATATTTTTGAGCCAGGTTTTAGTACAAAAAAAGAAATTACAAGTACCTCAGGCCGTGGGGTTGGGATGGATGTTGTAAAGACTCAAATTGAAAAGTTAAGAGGTAGAATAGATATTCATACAACACAAGGTAAAGGAACAAAATTTGTTATAGTATTGCCTCTCACTTTAACTATTGTGGAGGCCCTTCTTGTTAATGTGCAGAAGAATATTTTTGCAATTCCAATTGCAGTAGTCGAAGAGACTATAAAAATTCATAGAAATGAAATAAAGGATTTTGATGATTATAAGATTTATAATTTAAGAAATGAGACACTTGCGATTATATATCTTTCTGATTTGGTAGGATTGCCACGAGAAAAGGAGTCAGATGAGATTTATATTGTTGTTGTTACTTTTGAGAGAAGAAAGATAGGATTGGTAGTTAATGATTTGATGGGGGAACAGGATATTGTTATTAAGGGATTGGATGAGGTTTTAAAAAATAATGAGGGAATAGCTGGGGCTGCTATTCTTGGAGATGGTAAGATTGCTTTAATTCTTGATACCTCTACACTGGTTAAAGTAGCATTAAGGGAGATAAATAAGATTGCAGAACAGTATGATTTTTATCAGGACGGAAATGTTTCTTACGGATTAAATCAACTTTATGATTTATATAATGAAAAAAATAGACAGGATTCAAAAACTTCTAATATTAATCAGAATGTTCCTAATCTTAATATTTCTAATACTCAAAATATAAATCAAGTTCAAAAAGAGATAGAAAAGGATAAAAATTTAGAGGCAATTAGTGAAATATTAAAAGATATTGGTGCTGATATGAAATAATTTTTGAATAGAGATCGAGTTTTTAAAATATATAGTATGTGATTTTATTTTTAGAAAATTAAAATGATAGATTTATCCTTATGTGAGTTTTGACCAAGAGATATAAAAGGGTAAAAATTTAAATCAAATATTAATTTTTACAGGAATTTTATTTCAATTAGCCGAAATTTTGAGTCAAAAGTAAGTAAGAAATACTCGTCGGGCTGGGGATGGCGACGGATATCAGGCGGCATCACCTTCCCCTTATCTTTCTTCACAACCAAAGCCTTCCTTGTTTTTAATTCTTCAAGTTTATTTTTTAGTATCTCAATTTTATTTTCAAACTCCTCTTCACCAAAAATCTCAATTCCCATAAAGTATTCCTCTAGTATTTCCCTTACAAGCACAGCCATACTGAATGTATTCAAATGGCTATGAATTAGTTTCAATTGGTTATACAATTTTTTATTAAGATATACTCTTACTCTATTTGTTGCACATACTATGGGGTAGTCTTTCTCCCTTCTTTTTTCTTTGAGATGCTTTTTTTCAATAATAGGAATAACCTTCTCAAAAATTTCTCTTATTAAATGAGAAAATGGGATAGATCTCTTTTTTGCTAAATTTTTAATTTTATCTAATAAAAGTTTATTAAGAACAAAATCATATTTTATCATAGTTTTTTCCTCCTGAAATAAAAATTGTTTTCTAATTATTAATCACAAAATTTTTGAGAAAATCCTTTACAAAATTTGAATAAAAATTTAAAAAAAATCCTAAAAATAAAATCATAGACTAGATTTATCTTTTATACAACAATATAAAATAGTGACAAATATTCTTTTTTGTAGTATATTTACAGAAATGTTTTCTTTGATTTAAAAAAGGGATATATGAAAAAAAGATATCTACATGTTATTGCCGGAAAAATAAAAGGAAGAAGAATAGAATGCCCACCAGGTGAAATTAGACCCATGACCTCAATAGTAAAAGAGGCTCTTTTTAATATAATTGGTGATTGTTCGGGAATGAAAATACTGGATTTATTTTCTGGTTCTGGTTCAATAAGTATTGAGGCATATTCAAGAGGTGCAGAAAGTGCAGTTATTGTAGAAAAAGACTATGGTAAAAAAGAGACAATATTAAAAAATTTATCTCATAGTGGATTTACAAATGCTAAAGTGATAATATCTGATGCTTTTTCTTATTGCAGAAATTGCAATGAGAAATTTGATTTTATAATGATAGATCCGCCTTATAGAATGGAAAATAAGGAAGATCTTATAAAAATAATTTCTGAAAGAGATCTTCTTACTGAGAATGGCTTTGTTGTTATTCAACTTCCAAAAAAATATAAAATAGATCAACAAATTGGAGATTTATACTGTTACGATAGAAGAAGTTATGGATTAAATAGTATTTTATTTTTTAAAAGGATAAAGTAGCTATTTATATTGAATATAAATAGCTTTATCTTTTATTTTTTTTATTGCCAGTGCAAAATCATTATCAGAATCAGAGTCAACCTTTATAACTTCTTTATTTTCAGAGTTTATTTTGAAATTCTTACTTAAAATTTTTTCTAATGGATAAAGCCAGAAACTAAAACCTATTGCCTTTTTTCTTACTCCGAGTTTATCAAACAAAAGATCATATCTACCTCCAGAGGCAATTGGAACCTCAACATTTTTTGAATATACATGAAAAATTATACCATTGTAGTAACTAAAATATGGTAATTCAGACATATCAAAAATTATCTTTTGATCATAACCTAAATTATAAAGTCTTTTACCAATATTAATAAGTGCTTGAAGACTTTTTTTATTTTTTTCTGAAATAGTTATGTTTTCTAATTCTTTTAGATTGCCAATAAATTGGGCTACTTTAATACAATCTTCTATATCCTGAGGTTCTATTTTTAGATCTTTTAATCTCTTTTCTAATTTTAAAAAATCTCTTATTCTTATGAATTTTAAAATTTCGCTCAGATCATTTTCTTCAATATTGCCCAATATTTTTTGATAAAAAGAGATATCACCAATATGGAGTAAAAAGTCTTTAATTCCTAATAAATCAAGAGACTCAATAAGAATCAATAAAATCTTTATCTCTTCAGAAGTAAAATCACTATTCAACTTGCTACTAACTATTTCACATCCAATCTGATAATATTCTTCCAGTTCAAAAGATTTTGTGGATCTTATAATAGAGTCAGAATAGTAATATCTTAATATTTTTGACTTTTCACTACTTCGCGATGCAATCAATTTAGAGGCAAAAAGAGTTATATCATTTCTTAAAAATACAATATCACCATCCCTATTTACAAATCTTATGCAACTTTTATCTTTGTCATTTTCCTTAAATATTTCATAATATGGCTCAAAATAATCAATTAATGGTGGTTCAATTAAAAAAAAACCGCATTTCTCAAAAAAAGAGCCTAAGGTTTTTTCTATACTATTCCTAAAAATAGCCTCTTCAATGTAAAATGGTTTACTACCTGGTGGTGTATTTAAAAATTTTAATCTTTTTTGCATTTTTATCCTTAATTAGTAAAAAAATTATAAAAAAATAGATAAAAGATAAATGTATATAAGAATGCAAAAATAACTCCAACAATTATTTCTGGAACAGTATGAGCAATATATTTTGGTAATTTAATATAAGAATATTCTGGGTTTTTACTGACTATCTCTTTCAAACAATCATTAATTCTATCAACTGTTCCTCTAAATTTTATAGCATCGATTAAGACTATTGCAGCAACAACAATACCAATAGCAAAAAATGGACTTGTCCACCCATATTCTGGATCAAGTGCTATTCCAAAGAGAAAAGAGGCGACAAAAACTGTATGACTTGACGGCATTCCCCCATAACTTGTCATTACTTTTAGTGATAATTTCTTATTCTTTATTATATTTATTATAACCTTAACAATCATTGAAAAAATTTGGGCTGTTGTTGCCAAAATTAACACTCTATTATTAAATGCAGAAAAAAAGGATAAAATTTGTTTTAAAAGTATATTAAAATTATTTCCAATTTCCATTTATTACCTCATAAATTTTAAAGTCCTGTTGGTATATCACAAAAAATTGTATATATTTTAAATTCCTCTTCAATCTTATTCTGAATTGCTTTTATACCAAAAGTCTCTGTATGATAATGTCCAGCAAACAGAACATTTATATTATTTTCTAAAGCTGTATGATATATTTCATGGGATGATTCACCAGTAATAAAAAGATCAAGTTTTTCTTCTATAGCATCATAAACATTATCGCTTGCTCCACCTGATACCACTCCTATCTTTTTTATCTCTTTTTTCCCAAATCCTAAATAACTAACGTTATTTTTATTTAAAATAACACCTAATTTATCACATATATTCTCTATAGTTATTGGCTTTTCACACTCACCTTTAAATCCTATAAGATTTCCTTTATATTTCCCAAAAGGCTGCATGTTGATTATCCCTAATTTTTTTAAAATTTGAGCATTATTGCCATATTCTGGGTGAGCATCAAGAGGGAGATGATAGGATATCAATCCTAAATTATTTTCAAGCATTAACTTTAGTCTTTTTTTTATTATACCTGTTACTGGTTCTACCTTTCCCCAAAAAATACCATGATGAGTTATTAAAAGAGAACATCCCTCTTTTATTGCCTTCTCCATTGCAGCAAAAGATGCATCAACTGCAAAGGCTATTTTTTTTATTTCGTTGCCATCATTTTCTACCTGAATACCATTGATGGCAATATCACTCATATTATTAGGATCGAGTATCTCTTTTAGAAAATTATTTATCGTAAAAATATTAGTCATGTTTTCTCATATACTAAAAATAAGGAAGTTAGTCAATAGTTATTTTATTTTTTTGTGATAGAGGTTGCGATTTTATTTTTAGGCAAAAATTTTTAATTTTTTTTCTAAAAGTTGTAAAGGATTTTCTTAAAAATTTTGTGATTAATATATAGAAATATTTTTTATAAAAAGGAGATGTAAGCATGAAAGAGTTTGATTTTGTATTGAATCAAAATCTGTTTGAAAAAATTAACAATTTAAAAGATAAAAAAGATAAAGATCTTTCTACTTTAATAAGGGAAATTATAATCTTTATGCTTCCAATATTAAAGAGAAAGCATCTTTTTGAGAAGAGGCGAAATAAAGATTATAAATTTATAAATGCCACTTACAGGATTAGAATCTATATTCCAGAAGAGGTGTATAATGAGTTAAAATTGGTTCATGATCATATTAATTCATTCAGTATTGCTATTCTTATAAGGGAACTTCTGGAATTATATTTTGCTGGCATTGAAGTAGAGGGGGAAGAGAAGTTTGAAAAAAGAATAGAGGAATGGCAAAAGGAGATAGAAAATTTAAGGGAAGCTAAGGCTGTGGTGGTGAAGATTGGTTCCCCAGATATCCCATGCTCTATGGAGGATAACGACTACTTTTTACTCAAATTTAATCTAAAATTTTGCCTAAAAGAGATAAAATTCTTATAAAATTAGTGCTCTATCTAAAATTTTACCATTCTATCTTTCTTACTCAAAATTTATCTTAGGCTAATTCTATCTCTTTATCTCTCTAAAAATAAAATCGCACCCTCGCGATGCAGCTTGTTAACTCTAATATTATTTTAATCATTTCTAGTGATTATAAATTTTTGTCATAAAATTAAAATTATTTTTTTGAAAATATTTTTTTTAATCTCTTTTTGATTTTATTTTTTAGATTTACTAATTTAATTATAATTTTTATATCTTTTCTAACATAAAAAGGTTCTATTTTTCTTTTTTTTAAATCCAGTTTAATGCCATTTTTTTTGCATAATTCTACTGCTTCTTTTTTCCAGTAACCCTTTACAATTGCTGTGCAGAGATATTTTAGTGGATATCTTGTTTCTCTGGATATAGAAATAAGTCTATCATCCATGTTGTTAGTTCGCTCTGTCCCTCTAATTTCAAATTCCCATGCACTCTCACCTTTTTTTACCAATCTTTTTAAATAATCTATATCCCATATAGCAAGCTGCAATGATACTCTGTAAGGAGAATTCTTCATTATCTCTCCTATTTTTATATCATCTATATTTCCTATAATATTATCTGGACCAGGACACGGAAAGAGTCTAAAATAGCTTATTTTATTTTCTTGCATATATATTACACTCTTTTTTATAAAATCAAAATCCACTTTTTCTGTTAAAAAATAGTCCTCCATAAAAATAAGAAGATACTTTTTATTGATCTTTTCTATTGCATGCAAAAAAGTTGTTGACCAATCGATATCTTCACCTATACATAAGGAGATTATTTTATCATCATTGTATTTTTTAAAGTTGGTAAGAAGATAGATAGGGATATCACAATTCCCCCAGAATTTTTTGAAAAAAAAGAAAAAAGGCTGCCATGCATCCTCATATTTATCACAGGAACATATTAAAATTGCTAAATTATTCATATTTTCACCTAAAAATATCTTGCCTTAAAAATAGTGATAGATTTACACATTCTATAAAAAATATGCTAAATTTTTTTAAAGTAAAAATTTTTATCTCTTAATTAGATATCTTTTCTGCATATGACTTCTCTCGGTTTTGCCCCTCTTTGAGGCCCAACTATTCCCATTTTTTCCATCTCTTCCACAATTCTTGCTGCCCTATTATATCCTATATTTAACTTTCTTTGTAAATAAGAGGCACTTGCTTTATTCATTTTATAGACTATCTCCAGTGCCTGATCAAAGAGAGGATCCTTACCATTTTCAAAATAATCAATATCCTCTTCTTCCTCGTCTTCTCCTATTATCTCTTCTATATCAATATATTCTGGTTCAGCTATTTTTTTCCAGTGTTCAGCAATAAGATCTACCTCTTCCTTACTTAAGAATGCTCCTTGAATTCTAATAGGGAATGGTTGTGTGGGACTTAAATAGAGCATATCCCCCTGTCCTAAAAGTTTTTCAGCACCCTTTTGATCAAGAATTATTCTTGAATCCTGTAATGATATTACCTGAAAAGCAATTCTTGCCGGTATGTTTGCCTTAATAAGCCCTGTTATTACATCAGCAGATGGTCTTTGTGTTGCTAAAACAAGTAAAATGCCAACAGCTCTTGCCTTTGCAGCAAGTCTTGCAAATAAGAATTCAGCCTCTTTTCCAGATGCGCTTATTAGATCAGCGAATTCATCAACAATTGCTACTATGAATGGTAGATTCTCAAGGTGTTTCTTTTTGGTTTTCTGGTAAATTCTATATTCTACAATATCTCGAACTCCCATCTGATCGAGTAAAGAATATCTTCTTTCCATCTCATAAGTTAGATATTTTAAAGCAGATATTGCCTTACTTGAATCAGTAATCACTGGCGTTAAAAGATGTGGTATATTATTGTAAGGTTTTAATTCTACTATTTTTGGATCAATTAAGATAAATTTCAATTCATCCGGAGTTTTAGAGAATAGTATTGAGGATATAAAAGAGTTAACGCATACTGATTTTCCAGCACCAGTTGCCCCAGCTATTAATATATGAGGCATTTTATAAAGATCTATTACAATGATTCTACCATAGATATCTTTACCCAGTCCTATTGGTATATTATAGTTTGAATTTTTGAATTTATCACTATTAATAATATCCTTAAAACTCACGAGTTCTCTTTTTCTATTTGGTATTTCTATACCCACAAACTTTTCTCCCGGAATTGGGGCAATTATTCTTATTGATTGGGCAGCAAGCCTTAGTGCAAGATTGTTCGAGAGACTTTCGATTCTTGATAACTTTACCCCATGTGCTGGATTTAATTTAAATAGAGTTACAACAGGCCCATGAATTATCTCAACAACCTTTGCCTCTATATCAAATTCTTTTAGAGTTGCTTCTAAGATTCTTGCTGATTCATCTTCCTCAGCCTTAAATATTGATGGATTTATTTTTTCGCTGCTTTTTAGAATCTCAAAGTCTGGTAACACAGTATTACTAAATTTATTCTCAATGTTTTCTTTATATTCATTTAATTTTTCATTAAAATTTTGACTGAATATTTTATCAAAATCAATATCTTTTTCAAGATTATTATCTTCATAAGAAGATGTTTGTTTATTTTCATTCTCAATAGGAATAAATTCTTCAATTTTTGAATTATTATATTCTGGTAAAAGTAAAATTTCTTTATTTTTATCACAATAATCCTCATCTTCAACAATTTCAATATCTTCAATTAAAGTAATCTCATTATTTTTAGATTGATTTTCATTTTTCCATGAATCTGGCCATGTCTCTTTTAATCTTTTGTAATATTGATCTTTTCTTTTATTTATCTCCTCATATACTTTATTAATATTACTATCAGAAAATGTATCAACCTCTTCATACTCTTCTGTATTTTTATCTTCTGATTTTAATTTAAATTTTTTATAAACAGAATTGCTGGAAAATAGTGGAATCTCTATTCTATTATTACTATTCTCATAAATAACTTTTGATATCCAGGGGATATCTCCTTTCTGTAATCTTTTTAGCCTATCAGTTTTAAAATTTCTATTAATATTAAAATCGACTCTATTGTCTATATTTATACTATTATTTTCTTTATCTTTTATTTTAGAAAAGTATGAAAAGAATAGTAAGATATAGTTTACTATATTTTTTCTAAAAGGGAATAAAATAAGAGAAAAAGATGTAAAAAAAGCAAATAATAGCAACAATGAAAATATAAAATAATTATTGTTTTTTAAGAAAAATTTATTCAATTCTTCTCCTATTATTCCCCCGGATATAATGCCTATTTTTATAAAAGAGAAAAAAGAGCAGAAGGATAAAATAAGAAGAAGATATCCAGAATTAAAACATATTTTATTAATTATATTTTTAGAAACTAAAAGCATTAAGCCAGAAAAGAGCCCTGAGAATATAAATAAAAAAGAGGATATCCCCATATATTTATTCAGAAAATTAACAGTATTTCTTGATATAAAATCTGTTATTTTACAGTCTATAAAATAGTAATCAATATATAGAAAACATAATATAATACTTATAAGTATAAGAATAAAAGATATAATTTTAATAATTTTCAATTTTATCCCCTCCCTATTTTTTTCAGGTTATAATAACCAGAAAATAAAAGAGACAATAGCAGGTAATAACATATATATAGAAAATATCCAAAACTTTCCATTTTTTATCACATTAATAAGTAGTTTTAGCGATATATAGCCAGTAATTATTGCAACAAAAAAACCAATAATAAAAGGTCCTACATTATTTATATCGGAAGATTGATAATTTTTAATAAATTTTATTACTTTTAATAAAAATGCACCAGATATTAGTGGAATAATCATTAAAAAGGAAAAAGTACCTGCATCAGATCTTTTTAAGCCGGTATAAATACCAGCGCTTATAGTTGTGCCAGATCTTGAAATCCCGGGGGCAACTGCAATACTTTGGAATAAACCAATTATGATAGATTGTAAAAAAGAGAGAGATTTTATATCTTTCTCCTTTTTTTGCCTTATAAAGAGTGTAAGAAATAGTAAAATACCTGTTATTAAAAAAGAAATAGTTAAAAAAAGGAAAAGATTTTTTGATAAAAAGAAACTATTTTCTTCAAAAAAATCGTCTAAAAAAAATCCACTAATACCCGCTGGTATTGTTGCAATTATAAATAAAAGCCATATTCTTAATATTTCTACTCTTTTTATTGTTCCGCCTAAAAAAGTCGAGTTAATCTCATTTTTAAAAATACCAATTATTAGTTCATAGATTTCCTTTCTATAATAAAAAATAACTGCTATTAAAGTACCAAAATGAAGTAGAATGTCGTAAAAATTACTCTGAATCTCAAAATTTAGGATATTTTTTAGTAATAAAATATGTCCAGAAGAGGAGATAGGTAAGAATTCTGTAATACCCTGGACAAGAGCAATTATAATTGCTTTTAAATATTCCATTTTAGTTTCCTTTTAATTTCTCTTTTAATTTTTTATTTTCTTCAAGTAAAGAATCGATTCTATTTTCATATTGTAATACTATCTCTATAAACTCTTTTAAAACATCATTTACTATAGTATAAAGGGACTCATCATTCTGAATTATTGAAAAATCAATTTTTAGTATTTCCACATCTGTCTCTGCGACAATTGTGGATGTTCTTTTATTCTGTAAAGATCCTAAAAATCCAAAAAATCTATGAGAGCATTCAGAACCATCTCCATACAAAATATTACTTTCTATATTTTTAGCAATGCCTTTTTTAACATAGTATATTCCGGAGTCTATCTGTCCCTCATATACAATGATATCACCTTTTTTAAAATATTTATTTTCTGTTAATCTTTTCTCCATAATCTTTCTCTCAAAAAAATATGTTTTTAGTATATAATAAAAAAAAATATATGTCAAAAAAAGATATAAAAAAATTGATTTTTTTAAATAAATTTTAAATTTTTATCTATTTGTTAGAATAATATAAACTTTGTTTTAAATCTATTAAGCATAATTTTTATACTAATAAGTTTTTGCTTTATAATTTTTGTAATATTTTTTTTAGCTAATTAAAACTACTCAAGATTATTTCTAAAATAAGAGATAAGAAATAATCTATTTTTTGCTAATTTTATAAAAATTTTATCTTACGCAAGCAAAAATTTTCATCGTGGTACATTAAGTAAAAATAAAGTTTAGTGGGGGTGGTGGGGATATCTTGCCCCTCTTTTTTCACCCAACGCTTATTTTTCTTAAAATCATCAATCTTCTCTTTTAGTTTCTTTATCTTTCTTTCAAATTCTTTTTCTCCAAATCTCTCAACGCCATAAAAATATACTTCGAGTATCTCACGAACAAGAGTGGCAATGCTGAAGGTATTCAGATGATCGTGTATTACCTTTAGTTCGTTGTATACCTTCTCTGGTAAAAATACCTTTATTTTATTTGTAGCCATAACTAGTGGATAATCTTTTTTTCGTCTCTCCTCTTTTAAGTGTTTTTTTTCTAATACTGGGATTACTTTTAAAATTATATTTCTAATAATGGTGGAAATACTTTCACCCCTTTTATCTTTTAAAGATTTAATCTTTTCAAAAAGATTTTTACCAATCACAAACTCATATTCTTTCATAAAAAAGCCCTCCTTATAAAAATGTTTCTACATATTACTTCACAAAATTTCAGAAAAAATCTTTTACAAAAGAATCTTTATTTTACAAAAAAATTACTTTTTATTGTCAGTTAACAAAATATATTTATATATTTTTTATATATTTTTTGACAAAATTAGAAATTTTCTGTATACTTGTCTCCATAAATCATATTTTATAAAGTTGGAAATAAAAATGAATATATTAAAGTCTTTAAAAATAAGATTTTTGTTGTTAATTACTATTTTACCAATAGGTATAATACCACTTCTGATTTTATCAGCAATATCAATGAGGATTTTATTTTCCTATTTAGAAAATAAAAATAAAGAATTTTATGAAACTGTTCTTACACAGGTTGCCTCTAATTTTGATTTTATATATAAACAGTATGCAATGAATTTTTATGATATTACATTGCTACCAAATTTTATAAAGCTTATAAATTATCCTACATATAAATCTCAAACTGAGGAGAGGATGCTTGTAAGAAATATAGATGGGCTTGGGAGTGATCCTTTTGGTAATTCTATAAGAAGAGCGGTTATGGTAAAATTTGAGGGGATTTTTTTAATTGGGGAACTTGACAGAATCTCATTGTTAGATCCAGAGCATGGTTTTAAGAAACACTATTTTACCTTTGATACAATTCAGGTTGATAATAATAAATTTCTAAATGATCCATTGTTTAAAGAATTAAAAAATAATCCAAATATAAAGCTTAATTTTGGTAAAATGGAAGATGGGGTTTTAATCGGTTATGATGTAGAAAATAGTATGGTATTTATATATCCATATTATCCTCAGGATGCTAAAGAATTTACTAAATTTATGATGGTTATAGTAAATGAATCTTTTATTTCAAATATATATAAAGATATTCAACCACTTTTTTATGGGACATTGTATGTTCTTGATAAGAATAATAAAATATTATCAAAGAATCATCCTTCTAAAGATGACTATTTTAAATTCGATGAACAAAAAAAGAGATATATCAGTGAAGAAAATGAATATTATGATGATTTTAATAATATGAGTATTATTGATTATAATAACTTAAATACTGATGAAAAAATTCTAAATGATAAGAATGTTATGGATCTATTAAAAAGATATGAAAATAATGAGGATATTGGCACTAAAATTATAAAATATAAGGGAAAATCCTATCTATTCTTAATATATTTATCTTCTGAATCTCAAGTTAAGTTTTTATATTTTCATCCGTTAAATCATATTTATAAACCAGTCTATTATGTTATTTCTGTTATATTTTTTACTGTTATAGCAATGTTAATATTAATAATAATAATATGCATAATTTTAAGTGCTCTATTTTCAACGCCTATTAAAAAACTTGCTATTGGAGCAGCAGAAATATCTAAAAGAAATTACAGTTATCAGATTGATACTAAAAGGTTTTTTGGGGAATTTATTATATTGGGTAAATCATTCAATGAAATGACCACAACAATTGATAGTTATAATAAACATTTAGAGCAACTTGTAGAGCAGAGGACCATTGAATTGAAGAAGGCTAATGAAGAATTGTCGTATGTAAATGAGAAACTTATTAAAATTAATGAACAGAATTTAAAAGAATTAAAAATGGCCCAAAAGATTCAGGAAGCCTTAATACCAAAGGTTTTTCCAGAATCAAAGGCAATAAACCTTTATGGTATTTATCTACCGATGGAGTCATTGGGAGGGGATCTTTATGATGTTTATAAAATTTCAGAAAATAAATATGGTGTTGTTATACTTGATGTATGTGGGCATGGGGTTCCAGCGGCTCTTATAACCACAATGGCAAAGGTCGCCTTTTCTAATTATTCTAAAAAGGAGAACTCTGTTGAGACAATTGTCTCTCTTGTAAATAACGATATACATGAACTTGTTGGGAATATCGGTAACTATCTTACATCTTTTTATTGTATTATAGATACTAACAATTATACAATTCAATATATAAATGCTGGCCATAATGAGATGTATCTTCTTAAAAAAGATAGGACAATTGTCCCACTTACTTCAAATTCTACCATAATCGGGGCTGTTCCAAACATTCAATTCAGAAGTGATACTATAACTTATGAAAATGGCGATAAATTGATATTATATACAGATGGGATTCCAGAGGCAAGAAATGATAACAAAGAATTTTTTGGCGAAGAGAGATTTAAGAAGATTATAGTAGAAAATTATTATAAAAATGTGGCTGATATGGTAAAGATTATTATAAATTCTTTAAAAGAATTTAAAGGAGATATAAAGAATAACGATGATATAGCCTTATTAATAGCAGAATTTATAATTCACCCTGATAAAAAGGTAGAACTTGATATTGGGTATATTGAAAGATAATCTTTTTTTTCTAATCAATAACATTTCTTTTAAAAATTGCTTTTAGTGAGAAATATAGATAAATAGAAAAATTATAATAAATTTTTAAATAAAAGTAGGTATATTTTTCAAAAATTACCGATAAAAATATAAAAAGATGTATTATAATTATAGAGAGATCGCTAATACAATGGAGCCAGCATAAAGTAAAATGTCAAACTTAGTAAAGGCAATAATCAGTTTTATTATACTCATTTTATTGGCTATATTAATCTCTTTTGTTCTGTTTTATTCAAAAATAGATCTCGGATTTATCAAATTTTTTAATACACATCTTGAGCAAAAATATCAAAAAGAGATAGATAAGACAGCACAAAAGATAGAGACCTATTTAAAAGAGATAGATGCTGATTTAAATAGTTTTATATCTAAATTTGATTTTTCTAAATTCATTGATAAATTAAGATCAAAAAATTTTAATTTAGTAAATGAAGATAATCTATCAAAAGAGTTAATTGTTAAACATAATATATACTGTATAAAATTTTTTGATAATAATAAAAATATACTTTTTTCAAGTTTAGAAAATGAGAGAATTATTAATAGAGGATTTATATCATTTGTCTCTTCTGATAGGATAGAAAATTTTAAGAATATCTATTCTTCAGAAACTAACAATAAAGAAAACCTATTATTTTTTAATGGTTTTGTTATATTTAAAAAAAAGGTTGTATATAATAATAAAATAATAGGTGTAATGCTTTTTTATTTTAAAGAGTCATTTATTCTGGATATTTTATTGCAAAATGAGTTCTTGAAATATGAGAGTATTGATTTTATAAATGATTCTTTAATTTTTATAAACAAGCCCAAAGAGATACCTAATGAAGAACTGCAAAAAATTACAATTGATGAAAAAGATACAAAAATTATTGCAACAAATATTAAAGATTCTTCTGGTCATAATATTTCAAAAATATATAAGAATTTTAAATATACTTTTAAAAAATTCAATATTACTTTTTTAAGGCTTGTTGATAATAATGTATTTATTATTGATAAAAGAAGATCCACATTATTAGTATTTTTGTTTTTTTTGACTCTCTATATTTTAATTTTGTTGATTTTGTCATTTAAAAAATCAGATTTTGATAAGGCAAAAGAGAAAGTATCTCTATTTTCAACAATGTTACTCGAGGAGATAATAAATTCAAGAACAAAAGAAGAGATAGAGAAATTAAAGTCTCAATTAGGTAGTAGAAAAAAGAGAATTCTTGATAGTATTTATACTGATTTTAAAAAATTGAATAAATCAAATAAAAAGAGCCTTGAAGAACAGCTTGATATTATTTTAAAAAAGATTGAAGAGAGTATGAATAGAAATCTTGAATCTCTTCAGCAAACAGAGACTATTCAGAAAATGGAAGAACTTTTTGAAAAATTAATATCTACTATTACAGAAAAAGGAATAGCATTTAATTATAATTCTAATATAAAATCAGTTAATCAAATTAAAAAGGTAGAATATAAGTCTAATAAAGTTTCTGATAAAGTTGAAGAAGTTGAAGAACTTGAAGAGATCGGAGAGGCTGAAGAAGTTGAGGAACTTGAAGAGGTTAGTGAGGCAGAATCAGTTGAGGAAGTTGAAGAATTATCTGAAGATGAAGAGGTTGAAGAATTGGAAGAAGTGACTGAAACAGAGGAAGTTAAAGAGCCAAAAGAATTAACAAGTAATACCAAAGAGATTAAGACTCTTGAAGAATTATCTGAAGCTGAAGAGGTTGAAGAACTTGAGGAAGTGACTGAAAAAGATGAGATTGAAGAAGCCAAAGAAGAAGCAAATAAAATTAAGAAAGAAGAACCAACAGATATTGAAGAACTCGAAGAAATAGAAGAAGTAAAAGAAACTGATTTAGGAGGAGAGGAAAAGGAAGAAAATGTAAATGTTGAATTAATTGAAAAAGAGGATATTGAAGAAGAGAGTGATAAAACCAGTTTGCCAATTTTTATAGAGGATGCAGAAGAATTTAATATGGATGTATTTTTTGGAGAGAATAATCTTATTTTAAAGAGGCCACCGATATTTGATAATAGCAGTGAATCAGAGGATGTTGTGATTTATGAAATATCAGGCGATCAAGAAGAGGAGAATAAATTAAATATGGATTATTATAATGAATCTGAATTAGATTTTGATATAGATTATTTTCCAAAAATAATGGGGAATGGAGAGGATATAAAATTAAATTTAGAAGAAGAAAAAGAAGAGATGGTTTTAAAAGAAAAAGATCAAATAGAAAAAAGTAAAGAGGAAGATATAGACAACATAGAAGATCTTTTTAATTTAAAGAGAGAAGATCTTAAAGATGAAGTGGGCAATTTAGAAGAAGATATAGAAGAGATAGAGAAAATCGATGAAGAGATTCCCCGCATTCCAGATTCATTCTATGATAATATTAATAGGCCCGATGATAATTTAGCAAAAGAGATAGAAGATATTGAGAAGCAAAAGACACCTTTTCAGATTTTGTTAGATAATATCTGTGATAAAATAGGAGCTTTAAAGTTATCTCTCTTTATTAACTCAATGAACAGCGGTAGTTTTATTCAATCATATCAATTTGGTTTTAAAGAGAGTAGAGTAGAACAATATAATATAGAAGCAAATAATACATTGATTCAGCATATTTTTACAAATGAGAGATTAGTTTATGTTGCTGATATAAATAAGATAAAGTCTATTTTTCACAATAATGAAAAAATTTATGAAGATTATAAGGATATGAAATCTCTTTTAATTTACCCGGTTAAAATTTTTGGTAAAATTAGATCCCTTATATTTTTTGGTTTTGCAACAGATAAAAGGGAGAAATTAGAATTTGTAGTTGATATTCTTGAAAATAATAAAAGTGAAATAATAAAAAATATATTAAGATTGATATAACTTCTATAACAATAGAAAAATATCTTTATTTATTTTTTAAAAGCATATAAGAAATAGATTAAAATAGAGTAAAATAAACATACTATAAAGGAATTAAATTCTTTTTTTTATCTGAACTAATTCAAATATTTTTGAACCAATTGCTGTTATAATGTTTAAAGATTCAAGATCGCTTATTGAATAAAAACCATTTTTATTATCAGTAAGATTTAACACAGCAACAACTCTTTGAAGTCCAAATATAGGAAGAGAGATAAAAGATTTTGTTTCATATTTATCCTTATATTTAAAATCATACCCATCATAATTTTCTATATTTGTAACAAATATTCTTTTATTTTCACTTGCAACTTTACCCGCAATGCCAGACCCCAATGGAATACGAATATTTTTTATATTAGCCTTTTCCTCAGTTGTCCAACCTATTGTTTTATAGACATATAACTCTTTATTTTTATCAACAACCATTAAAGATCCTCTCTTTGAGTGAGAAAGATTTGCACCCCAGAATAAAATTTTTTCAAATAGTTCAGAAACTGAAACACACTCAATAATATCACTTATCATCTGTGAGAAATTTTGATAGATAGAATCTATTTTTTCCTGAAAATTTATTTCTTCTTCTATTTTACTTATATGTTCAATATCCTTTTCAATATTTTTAGAATATTGATCCATAAGATTAATATTTTTATTAAGAGTTGAAGAGAGTTTATTTACTGAAGATGTTATATCTGCGCTTGTGTCGGTTTTTATAGAAAATTCATCTATATTAGTTGTAGTTAGTTTTATATTATCTTGCTTTAATGAGATAATCAATCTTATCATTATAGCAAGAACAACTATAAAAAATATAGATAAGAGTATAAGATAGAATATAGAGATAATCGGTGCTCCAAAATCAAGCCATTTAAATCTATTAAAAAACTCTGTCTCTTTCATCATTAGATTCATAAATCCTAAAAAATAAAGAGCCCCAAAAAGTATAATGATAGTAATAGATAAAAATATAAAAACTATTCTTTTCCCCATTATCTTATCCTCCCAAGCATTTTTGCTAAACCGTTTTTATCTATAAACTTTACATTTTGATACTCCTGTGCCAAATGTAAAGCCTGTTTAGAAAACATAGAGGTAGCAATAAATACCCCCTGAGATATCCCCCTCTCTTCAAGCCAGTCTAAAAAATTACCAACAGAGAGTTCTGGTACCTCATCGTCATATCTACGCATAGTAAAAAGAATCTCCTTTTTTTTACCACCTCCCCCTTGTTCTACCAAAAAATTTATTGCATTTCCATCCAGATATTCAGTGTCTCCCTGAAATTTTGGTTCGGCCTTTATCTCAAATCCAAGAGTAACAACAAGTTTTCTTGCTATCTCTTTAAAATCCTTTGTTGGCATCTGATTAATCTTTTCCACAGAAAGAGTAGAACTTTGAGTTTGCACATTCTTTACACCACTCTTTTGCGAAGAGACAATTCCAGCAAGCCTCTTATCAATTTCAGCCTCCAGTCTATCTATATCAAATCTTACAGAAGAATACAATAAACCTTTTTTCAATATTGAATTTATTAAATTATCATCTATAAATTTTAAATTTATTTCAGAACCATCGCCAATCCCCTTTAATTTTGAATTAAGAGAATCAACTATTCTTCTTACATCTTTAAAAACTGGATCTATCAATAATATCTTTTGAAATACTTCGAGGGCATTCTGCAATTTACCCTTTTTTATCAAAAGAACTCCTTGATTATAAAGGGATTCCTTCACAAGACTATCCTTTGGTTGAGTCTTATTATATTGATTTGCCTGCTCAAAACTTGTTAAAGCCTCATCGATTAGCTCCTTTTCTCTATAACACATTGCAAGTATCTTATGAGCCTCAGCCATCATCTTATCAGAACTCTTTTGTTTTATAATGTATGCTGCCTGCTGCATTGCAAGATTATATTTTTTTTGCGAGTAGTATAAAATAGCAAGATAGTAGTTTACCTTTCCATTATCAGTAAATTTAAATCTTAAAGCCTTTTCTAAATTTTCAAGAGCCTTAACTGGATTGCCATTATCAAGATAAGCCTTACCTAAAAGATAAAAAGCCTCTCCATTTGTTAGATTAACAGATACGAATTTTTCAAAATAATCTATTGCTTTTTGTGTCTTTGCCTGTCCTGCATAAATTCTACCAAGATCTAAAAATAGAGAAGTATTGTTTTGATCCATTTTTGCTGCTTCATATAATTCAACAAAAGCCTGCTTTTCATTACCAGTTTTTAATAAACTACTTGCTAGTAACTGTTTTATTGCAGAAAGGCTAACATTGGCTGGTAGTGACTTTGTACTTATTAAAATTGTTAATTCCTTTTGAGCCCTCTGAAATAGATTTAGTTTATAAGCAACATTTGCTATTTTCCATCTCAATTCTGGGGTAGAATTCCCCTTTGAAAGAGCAAGATCATAAGCAGCAAGAGCATCATGAAGTCTGCCAGCGCTTTCAAGTCTCATTGCATTTTTTAAAGAAGATTTACCACCAAAGACTGATCTAAAAAATACAATTATTAAAAATAATACTACTGTAATACCAACAATAATTATTATAATAGGCACCATTATTAATACCTTATATTAAAAAACATTTTGTAATATGTAAGAGAACTCCCATTACCTTTAATTGAGATATAATATCTATCTTTGTCTATATCCTTTAAATAAATTTCCTCTCCTCTATCAATTCCTCTATCGTCTATTTTTTTTATAAGATTGAATTTTTTATCAAAAATAGATATATAAGGATCAATGCCACGCACATCAGATAGAGAAATAGTAACAGAATTTTTACTGTTTAAAACATCAAATCTAAAAAAATCTATATCATCTTCTGGGTAATATGCTCCTATTATATAACTATCTGTTATTAAATCAGTTGCAGTCTCAAAATCATCATTAAATTCTTGCTCAAAGAATAATATATTATTTTCTTCATTTTTATGTTCTTCAATTGTAATATAATATAATGGTGCTTTTTTATCATTTTCATTTAGACTCCCACTAACCCTTATATAAAAATCACCATTTTTTGAAGAAAGATAGGGAAATATCTCTGTGCCACCCCAACTATAACTATTTATGTATTTCTGTTTGTTTAGATTTTTATTATAAAGAGTAAAATTAATATCAAGATTGGATAAAGTTTCTATTTTTATTAAAAAATTATAATTCTTATTATCTTTGAATATTAAATGATAATAATCAATATCATTTTTTGGTGAAATTAATCCTTTTTTTACATCCGGAAAAGAAATTATTATGGCATTTTCTTCATCATTGTTTGGCTCAATTTCTTCAATCTTACTTTCTTCTTTTGGGATGAAATTTATTATATAAGGTATCCTTTCATTAAAGCCATATTTTGACTCAATAGATAATACTACATAATCAGAAGTAGGATAATACTCCCATAACTTTTCCCCCTCTCCTCTACCATTTTGATCTATTTCTAATATCTTTTTGCCATCAACAGTATAAAATACAATCTTCATATCGATTGCAGGAACACTGGATGCTACCATTTTATAAGAGATATATTTTTGTGGAAAGAATATCTTATAATAATCTTTATCACCAGAATCTTCTTTTTTATTAAAAAAACCAACAATAGAGGATTGGACAGAAACTTCATTTGGCTTTGTAAATAGATCATTATTTTCAATATCAGATATATTTTTAAAAAATCTACTGTTAAAATCAATATTCTTAAGACATCCGGTAAAAATTAAAAGTATTATTAAAATAAAAGATATATCTTTAATTTTCATCATTAAAACCTTCATCAATAATTTCATTATTATGAATGTAACATTTTTCTGGTATTGGTCCATCAATCCAGAAATAGAAATTTTTTGTATTAAGACAATTAGGACCTGCTATTAAACCAGTATCCATACAGACTGATAATAATTTCATATTTGAAGGCGGCTCTAGTGATTCTGTTAATCCTTTTGAGACATTTTTAATATATTCACACCATATTAAAGCAGCATTTGATTCACTGGGGAAAAAGATTGACTGATTTGTATCTATACCAACCCATGTTACACAGACCTCATTATTTGTAAATCCTGCAAATATCCCATCTCGATAATCCTGTGTTGTTCCAGACTTGCCAGATGCTGGCACATTAAAACCGGTTTTAAAAGCAGCACCATAAGCAGTCCCACCTTTTTCAAATACACTTCTCATCATTTGAGCAACCTCATAAGCAGCCTGAGGAGAAATAATTTGCTCACTTACTCTTTTTTCTGACGGATATAAAAAATTAAAATAAGGATTATTCTCTCTTTCTATATCGTAATAGATATTACCTGTATAATCATAAATCTTTTTTATTAAAAAGGGATATCTATTTTTCCCATAATTTGGTATAATACAGTAGGCTGTTGCCAGTTCCAGAGTAGAAAGTTCACAAACTCCAAGCCCAAGAGAAAGAACTTCCGGAATTCTTTGAGAATTATTTTGATCTGTAAGATATGCTGCCTTTCTTATAAAATTAGCAACCTCTTTTATATCCATCTGATTTAATACCTTGACTGAAATAGTATTAAGAGATCTTTTTAGTGCATCATACAATGTAACCATATCCCCATATTTATGATTGTAATGATAATTTTTAGGCGTATATTTTTTACCGTCTATATTATAAGTTACAATCTCATCTTTAAATTTACTAAATGGATGAATATCAATATCACCTATCTTTTTCTGATTAAGAGCATAGAGATAGATAAAAGGTTTTACAGAAGAGCCTATCTGTCTGTATGATTGAGTCGCTCTATTTAACTGATTGGCAAACGTATATCCAGAACCACCAACCAATGCAAGTATTTCCCCAGTTTTAAAGTCAATACTTGTCAATGATGCTTCTACCTTCTTTATTAAATTATCATCATATTCTGTTAATTTTAACTCATCAGCTTTTGCCTTAATCTTTGCTCTTATCTGTTTTAATTCATTTTTTACAATATTTTCTGCGAGCCTCTGTCTTTCAAGATCTATTGTTGTTTCAACTATTAATCCCCCTTTTGTTATTTTGTCATAGTCAAATTCTTTCTCAAGAATCTGTCTTATGTATTCTGTGATGTAACCTGAGTTATTAATA
>Ga0209204_1000617_pt1 | contig 37989 bp, 38 predicted proteins | sample AD_JPNMR2_MetaG_FD_184425 | JGI IMG/M metagenome (GOLD analysis project Ga0209204, IMG submission 184425) | Active sludge microbial communities of municipal wastewater-treating anaerobic digesters from Japan - AD_JPNMR2_MetaG (SPAdes) (version 2) | ecosystem: Engineered > Bioreactor > Anaerobic...
GGACTTTTGCTAGTTGCCAGTTTTTCCATTCTGTTGCTAAATCAGCAACCGTTAATCGCAAATATTAACGATGATTTCGACCACCGGCTCTATGTCGCATTTATTTCCGGTAACATGGCCGATTGGGGTAAGGTGTTAAGTGAACTTGAGGCTATAGCTTCAAAAAATCCATCGGCAACAAATCGATTTCGACTTTTACATGCACAGTATGGCTATATTGGATACCTGCTGGGTGTAAACAAAACAAGCATAGCAAAGCAACTTATTGATAAAGCTGAAAAGCAGGCCAATATTTTAGCCAGCATACCTACCTACCAATCAACTGCCAAAGCCATGCAGGCAGCCCTGTTGGCTTATCGGATTTCAATAAGCCCCTACAAAGCGCCTTTTCTTGGGCCTAAAAGCGCATCGCTAATCGACGAGGCATTGGCGTTAAACCCCACCAATTACTTTGCGCTTATCGAAAAGGGGAATGCACGACACTACGCACCCTCAATTGTGGGAGGCAACCCAACCGAGGCGGTTGAGCTTTACCGTAAAGCGATTGAGCTAATTGAAAAAGAAAATCCGGCGAGTAAGCCCCAGAAATGGTGGTATATAAACACATATACCCAAATGGGACTAGCTGCACAAAAGGCCGGAAATAAAGATTTAGCTAAAAAAATCTACCTAACCATACTAGGCATGGAGCCTAACTACAAGTGGGTAAGGGAGGAACTGTTACCAAAAGTTTGATGAAAGGAAGCATTAAGTGTTTTGCATAAAATCATCTTTTTTAATTTGATTGACTCACCTATCGTTGAAATGATGTTATGTTCATATCTGTGTATATCACCTTAAGAGTTTATCTACCTTTCATAAAAAACTTATTCCTAGCACATTTGAGTTTAACCACTAAATTAATACCTTCGCAGGCAAAATTTTAGTATGCGACCATTAGTATTGCTTTTTGCATCAGCATTAGTAACAGTTAATTCCCTTGCACAGGACTCATTAAAGGTTAAGCCAAATGAAAGCGAGTTAAAGCAAAAGGTTTGGGCAAATATTTTTACTTCGTTCTACAGCACACTTACAGGCAGTAATAATCCTGGCAGCGCTTTTGAAATGCCCACGGCGCTTTTGGGATACTCTGCTACGCTTAACGACAGGTTTAAGGCCACATTAATTTACGATGTAACCCGAACAACAAATAACATTTCCGTGATCGATAGCCTGGGGGAGCCATTGAATGTTAGCTATAATGAGGGAAGTCGATATACCGCATTTCTTAAAATGGCGGAGATTAAGTATTCGCCAATATCGTTTATCGATTTGCGTGTTGGGCAACTGCTAAACACCCAGTACTTAACCACGCAGGACAGGTTTTGGGGTTACAGGTATATCTACTTCACCTTTCAGGAGGTTCATCGTTACGGCAATCCTGCCGATTTTGGGGCTCAGGTCGATTTAAAGTACCAAAGCAAGTTTCTTGCTCAGCTATCAGTTACCAATGGCGATGGCCCTTTCAAGCAACAGGACAGCGATTCAAAATTCCTATATTCACTCAACTTGGAGTATTACCCTATTAAAGGTGCAATTGTTAAGGTTTATACCGATATTTCGCTTGCGCCCCAAAGCATTTCAAATGGTTATAATAGGAGTGCCCTATCGGTTTTCGCCGGCTTTAAGGGTGACCTTTCCCGCTTTGCCATTGAGTATAATAGTGTAAAAAACTATGGCTTCACACGGAACTCCGATTATTGGGGGTTTTCGTCTTTTTTAAGCTATACGGTTACATCAAAAGTTGATATTTTAGCCCGATACGACTATATTAACCGTTCAGCGCCGTTAAACCTCAATGGCTCGCATTTTATGCTTGCAGGGTTACACTTTAATCCAATAAAGAATCTGAGTTGCTCAGTTAACCTCCGTCACTTAACGGTACCCCAAAAAACCATGCTCTACTTTAGTTTTGGAGCTAATTTTTAGTGATTAGCATTGAACATTGCTATGTTCATACCATCAAAATACTTTAGGGTATAATTTACTGCATGGTTTAGGGCTTGATTATCGTCAAAGCCTTGTGCATAGCAGCAAGCTATTGCAGTTGAAAGCACACAACCGCTTCCATGACTGTATTCGTACTTTCTGCGTTCATGCGATATTTCGATTTTCTCGTTTTCCCCAATAATATAATCTTTGAGTACAACTCCCTCAAAATGGCCACCCTTTAAAAGCACCTTACACTTATACTTTTTTGTCAACCTTTGTGCTGCCTGAAAGGCATCATCAATGCTAGTTATATTTGTGTTTGAAAGAGCCTCAAGTTCAAACTTGTTTGGTGTAATTAAATAGGCTAAAGGGAATATTCTATCGCTTATTAAATTTAGTGCTTGGTCGGTAATTAATGGTTCACCTCCGCTCGAGATTAGTACTGGGTCAACAATTATGGGCACACCCCGTTGATTGCTGAGAAAATCGACTACTGCATTTACAGTTTCAGGTGTATAAAGCATTCCGACTTTGATGGCCGCAAGGGCAAAGTTTTGGGAAATACTTTTAAGTTGATTGCTAAGTTGGCTTGCCGGAATAGGCCATATAAGTTCCACATGTTCAAATGATTGCGCTGTAATAGCTGTTATGGCAGGATGTGCCCAAACCCCAAAATCGTGAGCAACTATACAATCCCTTGTAATACCAGCTCCGTTGCTGGAGTCGTGCGCTGCAATACAACAAATATTAACCATTTTCGATTTAAGTATTTGAAGTTAGCCCAGTGATAATATCTGGGCTAACTTAGTGTTAAACAATTTAGTTAGGGGTTTCTCTGAATGTTTTCATAGCGCAAAGCTCACCACACATGGTGCAGTAATCATCGGTATTGCTTTCAGACTCATTTTTTCTTTTACGGGCAAGTTCGGGTTCTAGCATGTAGTCGAACATCTTCTCCCAGTCCAGGTTAAACCTTGCTTGCGATAGTTTTAGGTCGTTTAGTACGGCTAGGGGTAGTCCCTTAGCCACATCGGCTGAGTGTGCTGCAATGCGACTTGCAATTACACCTTGCTTAACATCATCGATGCTTGGTAGGCAAAGGTGTTCTGCAGGAGTTACATAGCATAGAAAGTTTGCTCCACAGCTGGCTGCTATTGCCCCACCTATAGCTCCTGCAATGTGGTCGTAACCAGCTGCTGCATCGGTTGTGAGTGGCCCCAGAACGTAAAGTGGTGCCCCATCGCAAATGCGTTTCATAAGCTTAATGTTCATTTCAATTTGCGTAAGCGGCATGTGACCCGGTCCTTCAACCATTACCTGAACACCTTTATTCCTAGCCCTTTGCACAAGTTCACCTTGAATGAGAAGCTCATCAATTTGCATGGGGTCATTCGCATCGGTTCCACTACCCGGTCTAAGACCATCGCCTAGGCTAATGGTAACATCAAATCTTTTGCATACTTCAAGGATTTTATCGTAGTGTTCGTATAAAGGGTTCTCATTACCCGTTGTTTTAATGTACCTGTAAACAAGTGAACCTCCACGACTTACGATTCCTGTAGTGCGTTCAAAAACATCGAAATATCTAATGGATTTTGTTGTAACTGCACAGTGTAGGGTCATAAAATCTACACCCATTTTTGCTTGGGTTTCAATTTCAGCAAATAGTTCATCGGGGTCAAAAACAAAATCATCGGTTTGCCCAAGATCTCCTTTTCGCGCAACCACAGTGTAAATTGGTACGGTTCCAACCATTACCTGTGAATGCTTTAGAATTTCAGAGAGATTTAAATATAGGTTCCCCCCAGTTGAAAGATCCATTATGGAATCGGCTCCGTATTTAGTCGCAATTTTTAGTTTTTCAAGTTCCTCTTTTAAGGAACAGTGTTTACCTGATGTCCCAATATTTGCGTTTATTTTTGTCGACAAGCCATCGCCAATTGCTCTGGCCTTGATATTTCGATTTCTGTTTTTTGGAATTACACATCTGCCTGCAGCTATTTGAGAGCAAAGCCAGTTCGGTGATACTCCATCGTGTAGCGCAGCTTGTTCCATTTCAGGGGTAATAATACCTCTATTGGCATATTGTAGTTGCGTGGTCATACTCATTTATTTTTTCAATTATCATTTTTGCACACTCGTAAAAGAATTCTGTTTGCATTAGGTGTCGGACCATGGCAATACTACCAACACCGGTTTGCAAAACAGGATCGATGTTCTCAGGGAAAATACCACCAATGGCAACAACGGGAACGGGAGAAAAATCTACAACTTGTTTCAGTTGAGCTGTACCTACTGGGGCATCAGGTTTTGCTTTGGCATTTGTTGGATAGATGGGACCAAACCCAATGTAGTCAGGCCTTTTTTTTAGGGCCTCTTTGGCTTGCTCAATGGAATGGGTAGATAAGCCAATTTTCATGTTTCCCACTATCTTTCGGGCTTGTTCTATAGGAATGTCATCCTGCCCCAAGTGTAAATAATCCGCATCGCAAAGGGCTGCAATATCGGGGCGGTCGTTTATCACAAGATTTGTATTAGTCCCTCGTGTAATACTGCGAAGTTCACGAGCTATGCTGAGCAATTTCCTATCGTCCAAGTCCTTTTCCCTCAGTTGAAGCATCCTGATGCCAAGTTTTACGCACTGCTCTGCAATGCGTGCATATGGAAGGGTAGGGCGTGTTATGATAACATATAGCCCCAAACCCTTTTGTAGTACTTGCGTATTAGGCATGTTCAAGAACTGAATTGGTGATTATTTCTGAAATCTTTTTGCCTGAAAGCAACATTCCGCCAAAAATTGGCCCCATTCTAAAGCTGCCACTTACTCCATTGGCTGCCATACCCGAAACAAATAGACCTGGAAATATCTCCTTTGTGTTTTCTATGGTTGTTTTTTCGGCTTCGTAAACGCTCATACTACGTTCACCAATTACGCTTCCTGTAGGGGTGTTAAGTTTAATGCCATTTTTACGCTCTAAAATTCTTGCAACTTCACAATCGTGGCCAGTAGCATCGAGCACGGCCTTTGAAACAACAATAATTGGATCAACATGAAGTTTCTCCCGATGCACTGGTGCCCAGTTGATTACAACGCCGCGCACTCGTTCATCCTGAATTACTACATCTTCAACGGAAATGCAGTTCATTAAAGTAGCTCCTGCTTTTGATGCATGGTAAATGAGTGCCGATGTGGCTTGTAAGGAGTCGATAATGTACAAGTTATTAGAGTAATTTTTATAGTCAATTCCCAACTCTTTTACAATGGGGAGAGCATCGTGCTGGACAACAATATCATTGAACATCATAGCTCCACCCCACATTCCACCCCCAGGTGCTAGTTTCCTCTCAAATAGCACCACGTTTTGCTTAGCCTTTGCCAGGTAATAGGCAGCAAGTAATCCGGAGGGCCCTCCTCCTACAATGGCAACATCTACATTTAGGATTTTTTTGAATTTGTGGAAATAGGAATCAACAATTCCACTTGAAATTTGAAACTCCATAGCTTATAAGTTTTAGTTAAACATTATAAACTAGGAGATGCTACTTGGGTAAAAGCTGTAATGAGCGAACCTCAAAACTTCCCTACGCAGGTATTATCCTGTTCAGGTTGTAAGGGTATTATCTCAGCCTTACTCAGGCACCCCTAGTTTTGTATGTGCAAATGTAGAAAAAAACGGAAACCGTTGTTTGGTTTCCGTTTAAAATTTTTCAACAAAAAAAGGGATTAACCTTTTTGCTTGGTTTCTACTACCTTTGCGGTGTAGCCAAGTTTCTCAATTGCTTTGGCAATTTTTTCGGGGTCGGTTTTTGTGGCATCGTACTTAATGGTTACTAACTTCTTGTCAAGGGTGGCTTCAACCTCCTTAACCCCTTTTTCAAAAACAATATCGCGTTCAATTTTTGCCTTGCACGACTGGCAGTGCATATTAACCTCAAAGGTTACAGATTTAATTTCAACCTTTTGCGCTTGCGACGTTAATACAGCAAATCCTAGCAGTATTAGTGTCAGTGTAATAATCTTTCTCATGGTGTATTAGTATTTATGGTTACTTATTGTTTCTCGGCAGGATATCCCAGTTCTTTAAGTTTTGCAATAGCCTGCTCAAGGCTTGTTTGCGTTTCATAGTCAAAGGTTACGGTTTGTGAAACCAGATCGGCTTTCACGTTTGTGATTCCGTTAACCGTAGGTAGGTTTCCCAGTATGGTGTTAACACAACCCATACATTTCATGTTTTTCACTTTAAGTTTTATTGTCATCATAGTAGTTTATTTTAAGGTTTATACTATTTCCAGATGGACATTCTAAATCCGGCATAAAATTTTTGACCTGTTAAGGGGCCCCAAATTTGCGAGGCGTCAAATGTTGAACTCCACGGATTTTCCCACGATACAATAGGATCTTTCTGGGTGAACCCTGTAAGGTTCTCAACGCCTATGTAGAAATCAAACTTACGAAACAGTTTGGTTACTTGTACATTCATGGTAATGAAAGGCTTATAGTCCGTTTCAAGGTTTAGACCATATCCTTTGGGGAGTCTTCCGCTACCGTTATACTGAATGGTATAGTCGAACTGCCATTTACGCGATGGGGTTTTGTAACCAGCAGTAAACAAGCCTTTGTTGCGGCTTACAAGTGGCTTTTGCTTTAACGTATCGTTAATGGTTTGTTTCACATCGTTTATTCTATATGCCAAGGTAAACTGTAGGTTTCTAATTGGCTCTCCCGAGAGTTCTATCTGTAGGGTATTTGAGTACGATTTCCCTTTCAGATTGTAGAAGTAAACCGCACTGTTATCCCTGTCGATATCGGCAATAAACTGATTTTCAAACCATACATAGTAATAATCGGCAGTTAAACTATAGTTTTGATCCAAAAATTTGAATTTCTGATTCATGCTAATCCCGGCATTCCAGGCTTCTTCAATTCTTGGATTTTCCTCTACTACCAGGTTCCGTGAACTCACCAATAGGTTTGAGTTCTCAGCAATGAAATTTGGCGATCTGTAACCTTTACCTGCGCTGAACCTAATGGTTAAGGTTGAAACTGGTTTTACCATTCCGTGGAAACGGGGTGTCACAAGAGTACCAAACCTACTATTTTGGTCAACCCTTATGCCGGCCATTAGCGTAAGCATTTCCAGATGTTTATAGGTATATTCGCCGTAAATACCTTTAACCCACTCGGTGCGATTGTAAGGGGTGTTATTGAACGTTTCATCGTACCTATCGTACCTGAGGGTTGCGCCTCCTTTAATGTTGTGGTTTGTATTGCCAATATAGGTTATTGCAACCAGGTTACCGTAGTAGCTAAGCTGTTTGGCGTTGTGCATTCTAACACCTATGGTTGCTTCCTGGCTATGTAGTGATACTGCATTGATAAGCCCAATACTTGTGTTTGGCCTTTGGGAAATATATCCAGTTTTGTTAAAGGCCTCAAGTAATTGGGTTGAGTACTTTACCCCGTAGGGGTTGCCAATCAGGGGCTGCGTATTGGTATAAAACTTAACCTGTCCGGCCAATCTGTCCTCATTCATAAACTTCAGCCCAACTTGCGATTCCCACTTCTTACCCTGGTACTTCCATCGGTTAAACAGGTGGTACTGCTGGGTAAGCGGGTGGTCAAGGAATTGGTCGTGGTTGTGATCAACCCGGTTGCTTAGCATACTTCCATGCACCAGCACCATTGACGATACGGTGGGGGTAACATCGAATGCGTAGTTAGCATTTAGTTCAGCCATTCCAAGCGAGTTGGTGTAAAGGTTCAGGTACGACTTTTCCTCAGCCCAGGGTTTCTTGTACTCAATATTGATTTGTCCGGTTATGCTTTCGTACCCGTTGCTGACCGATGCAGTTCCCTTTGATACTTGAATTGATTCCATCCATGGCCCCGGGACGTAACTCAGTCCAAAGGTTGATGCCAACCCTCGCATTGTGGGTATATTTTCATACTGCATCTGGGTGTATATTCCTGCTAACCCCAGTAGTTGAATTTGCTTTGCACCGGTAATGGCATCGCTATACGACACATCAACGGAAGCATTCGTTTCAAAGCTTTCCGATAGGTTGCAGCATGCAGCGCGTGTAAGCTCTCCCGATGTAAGTACAACTGTTTGTATTGGGTTTAGCTGCTGTATAAAGGTATTTGTCCTGTCAGCTTTTACCGTTACGGCATCGATACTTATAGTTGATTTCAGGACATGGCGTAACGGAAAATCTACATTCTCAATACTAATGGTATCGGTTTCAAAACCAACGAAACTTATAGCTATCCGGTTGCCTTGCACCTTATTTAAAGAAAAGTAACCGCTTTCATCGGTCGTTGTACCAACTTGGCTGTTCAGCCAAATTACGGCAGCTCCTTGGAGCGGAATACTGTCGCCTTTCTCTTTCAGCTCGTAAACATAACCGTACACAAAATCTTTACTCTGTGCTTTAATGATATGTTGAGCTGAAAACCATAGTAACAGTAATGTTAATATGCGTTTCATAATAGAAATTCTTAAATTGTTGTTGAAATCAAATATGAGCGCTACAAGCAAAAAATGAGCGCAATTAAGAGCTGCAGAGAGAAAAAACTCTCTGTAACGATTAAATTGTATGGGCTATTTTTAGCTGATGATTTTCAATGCAGATTTTTTTCCCCGTACTGCAGGGTGGGGCTTTATCCCAATTGGTTTTGTAAGTTGGGATTAACTTATGGATTGTTGTATTTAGCCCCTTGTGGTGGTTTACTGCTATGTACTTTGAAAAAAGATTTCCGGTTTCAACCTTCTGAATGTTTGAGTAGCTATCGGTTTTAACCTTTAACACCTCGTTCCAGCATCCACACGATTGCTTTTCGTCAAATTTCAGTGTTTCATCAAAATGAACAATGCAGCAGTGTGCATGTGTTTTGGAGTGTATGTGGTTGCATCCAACTTCATTAAAAATGGACAGGTGAATTTCACCCTCGCACTGGCAATGATGTATGAAGAGGTTAAACCCACTAGTGGATAGTAGCACTATAGTTGCTATAGTAATTGATACTATTTTTTGGGTAACCTTTTTCATCTTACATCTCACCTAATATAGCTAAACATAAAAAGGAACAAAAAGTTCATTTTTTTGAGGGTTGATTCAAATTGCTTATTGTGCATGAAGCCGATGAACATCCGGCACATTTACCCGAATTTATACGTTTTGGGTTAAAAATTTGATACACATTGTATGCAGTATATCCCACTGCTCCTAATACTATTATTAATACTGCTATTTCCTGAACCATATCAACCAATTATTATATTACCAATTTGGTAAACCAAAAATGCTAAAACCCATGCCAGCGAGGTAGTAAAAACTATTGTAAAGAGAGCCCACTTCCACGAACCCGACTCGTTCTTAATAGCAGAGATTACAGCCACGCAGGGGAAGTAAACTAGAATAAAGATAAGGAATGCGAGTGCAGTAACTTTTGTAAAAACCACCTGTCCGCTTAATTTCCCTGATTGGTGGGTTTCGTTTCGGAGTTTTTGAGCAAGTCCACCGCTGTCGGAATCGGGATCGGTTTGGTAAAGTACGCCCAGCGTACTAACTACAATCTCCTTGGCAGCAACTCCTGAAAGAAGACTTACACCCATTTTCCAATCGAACCCGAGAGGGCGAATGGCTGGTTCAATAAATTTGCCTATCCGTCCAAGATACGAATTGGCTTGCCTTTCGGCCTCCATTTCCAACTCAAGTTGATGTATTGTCTGGTTTAGGCTATCCATAGAGGGTTGGGAGAGCTTTTCTTCCGAAATCTTTTGCGTAATAGTTTCAATTTCGGCATTATAATCCCTGGTGTAGTTCACTTTGCGAGGGTAATAGCCCAATGCCCATACAAAGATTACAGCTACCAGGATTACTCCCCCCATCTTTTTTAGGTATTGCGACCCCTTGTGCCACATGTGCAATAGGGTCGATCGTAAAGTTGGCATACGGTAGGGTGGAAGTTCCATTACAAAGGGCAAATCCTCCGCTTTGAAAATGGTTTTCTTGAATGCTAGGGCTGTTCCAATGGCAAGCAGTATACCCGTAAAGTATATAACAAACAGAAGGTTTCCTGCGTTTTCCGGGAAAAATGCACCCAGAATAAGTATGTAAACCGGCAATCTGGCGCTACAGCTCATGAAAGGCGTAATGAGCATGGTTACTAATCGGTTATTGCGGTTTTCAATGGTTCGCGAGGCCATTATGGCTGGAACATTGCATCCAAACCCCATCACAAGGGGTATGAACGATTTACCATGGAGCCCAATTTTGTGCATCAGCTTATCCATGATAAATGCAGCACGTGCCATATACCCAGTATCCTCAAGTAGCGATATGAATAGGAAAAGGATCAAGATATTGGGTAGAAAAACAATTACACTTCCTACACCGCTTATAATCCCGTTTACCAAAAGGTCTTTTAAAGGGCCACTGGCCATGTATGTACTAATGGTGTTACTAATCCATTCCACTCCCAGTTCAATCCACTCCATAGGGTATTGCCCCAGGGTGAATGTGGTGTAAAACGTGAGCCATATCAGGAAAATAAATATGGGGAATCCCAGTAAACGGTGGGTAAGTATTGCGTCGATTTGTTCAGTAACCAGACGCTTCTTGTGGCTGCTCTCCTTGAATGTTTCCTTTAGTGCACCTGCTATAAAGCCATATTTGGCATCGGTTATTAGGGTTTCCGTATCCTCGTGGAAAAGGCTTTCGAGCCTGCTTACCTCACGGTCGGTTTGGTTTCTGATTTCCTGGTAGTTTGGTTCATTGCGCAGCACTTTATCTGCTACCTTGTCTTTTTCCAACAGCTTAATGGCAAGGTATCGGCTGGAATAGTTGATGGTTATAGCTGTATTTTTCTTAATCTCATTTTGAATGGATAGTATCGATTTTTCAATCTCTTCACCGTAGTTAACATGGATGTGGCGGGTAACTTTATCCTTTTCTGCATAAACATTTATAGTTGTATCTAAAAGCCTGTCGAGCCCCTTACCTTTGCTACCAACGGTAGGTACAAATGGAATACCAAGTAGTTTGCCCATCATGGTGTAATCGAACCTGTCGCCCTTCTCAAGTAGTTCATCATACATATTCAGGGCAACAATCACCCTGATATCCATATCAATAAGCTGGGTGGTTAGGTATAAGTTTCGCTCAAGGTTTGATGAGTCAATAACATTTATGACAATGTCAGGGTTTTGCTCATGGATAAATCGCCGTACAAATACCTCCTCGGGTGTATAGGCTGTAAGGGAGTAGGTACCCGGTAAATCGGTAATGTTAATTGTATATCCCTTATACTTAAACTTTGCGTTTTTTGAATCGACTGTGACCCCGCTGTAATTTCCAACATGCTCCCTTGCTCCAGCAAGGTGATTAAAGATACTGGTCTTCCCAGCATTGGGATTACCAACCAACGCAATATTGATAGTTTTGCTAAGTTCCTTTACCCCAGTGTCAATAATTTCAGGTTCAGTGTGGGTAACAAGCTGATGGTTATCAGGATGATAGTTTAAAATTTGCTTAGCCTCACTGGGTGTAATAACCTCTATTAGCGAAGCCTCGCTCCGACGGAGCGATACCTCGTAACCCATAATTGAGTATTCAATAGGATCCTTTAAGGGAGCGTTTTTAACTACAGTTACTTTTTTCCCTTTCACAAAACCCATTTCGGTAATACGCTTCCTAAAGGCCCCGCGTCCCTTTACTTTTGCTATTATGCCGTATTCCCCGTTCTGTAACTCCGATAGTAGCATCTAGTTTAAAATCAGTAACAGTAAAACCTCAATGTTTCAAAAAAGTTTTGGAATTACTAAAATTTTACAAATGTAAGAGTTTTCTGTTATTTAGATCGATTTTAAGTAAAAAAGCCATTCATTACTGAATGGCTGTACTGTTCGAAAATCGTTATAAAAAACTATTTACCTAAGTCGTCAAAGTCAACTGATGAGTAATCGGATTCAACCTCAGAAAGTTCCATTTCATCGGTATGATCAGTACGTGGAACAATTTCCTGATTAGCTTTAATGTAGTCAAAAACACTATTCAGGCTTTCGATAAACTTTTCAAAATCCTCTTTGTATAGGAAGATTTTATGTTTTTCGTAGTACATCTTGCCATCCTTACCCATACGTTTTTTACTCTCCGTAATGGTAAGGTAATACTCATTGCCGCGTGTTGCCTTTACATCAAAGAAATATGTTCTTTTTCCGGCCTTCACTACCTGAGAAAAAACCTCTTCTCTCGTGTTCTTGTCTAAATCGTTAGTGTTATCAAATTCCTCAATCATTGCTCTTAGTATTTTTAGGTTAGGGTTTCACTTTTGCACTGCTCAAAATTAAAAAAATCTTCATATCATGGTTCATTGACTTAAAAAAATTATTAAAAAACACCCAAAAGGTTTTGTTTTGAAATATTAACCTTATTTATTCCACTGCACTGGATTAATCTTTCTATCTTTGCAGGAGTGAAAAAAATCGTTCTTACTAATGATTAACCGTCGTTTAATTAGAATCAAGGCCTTACAGGTTCTTTTTGCCTTCTTCCGTAACGAAGGTGACTCTCTTAGCGCATTAGAGCGCGAGCTGTTTCATAGCATTGAAAAATCGTACCATCTTTACTTGCTTTTACTGCTTTTGCCAGAGAATATGGTTGAGCATGCCCAGGCAAAAATTGAGCTGGGTAAGCAAAAGTTCCGCCCGTCGCCTGAAGAGTTGAACCCCAACCTGCGGTTTGTTCAGAACAGAGCAGTTGCTGCATTGGCTGCCTGCAAAGAGCTACAAGCCAAAGCAAACGATAATCGCTTGAATTGGAAACATTTTCCTGAGGTAACCAAATCGCTTTTCAACCACTTTGTGGCATCGGATTTCTTTTCCGATTACATGAATGCTGAGCATAACTCTTTTGCTGACGATAAAGCAGTTCTGGTTAATCTACTCAGCAAGATATTAAATGCTAATGACGATTTTGAGGCATTCCTTGAGGAGCAAAGCATATACTGGAACGATGACCTCGAGTTTGTTTCCAGCATGGCTTCCAAAACAATTAAGAAGATTGATGAAAATACAGCATCGGTTCCAGTGATGTCGCTATTTAGCAATGCCGACGACGAGGAGTTTGCTAAACGTTTGCTTCGCAAAACGGTTTTAAGGCATAAGGAAAACCTGGAACTTATTGATAAATTCACTGTTAACTGGGAGCTTGACCGAATAGCCGCAATGGATATTGCAATTATGGAAATGGCTATCACTGAAATTCTTGAATTCCCTACCATCCCTGTAAAGGTTAGCATGAATGAGTATATTGATATAGCCAAGTTCTATAGTACAGAGCAAAGCAACTCGTTTGTAAATGGTGTGCTCGATAAGGTAATCGCTCACCTGAAGGAGAATGGACAAATCCAGAAGCAGGGTAGGGGCTTGATTGGCGAAAACGACGAAAGTCTTTCACCCGAAAATATTAATTCATTTGAAGATGAGGATAACTAGCTTGCTTTTTGGTTTTACCGCTTTATTTGCAATATCGTGTGGTAGTAATAACAATCAGGGTTCAACTCAGGAGACTGACTCAACCCAACTAGCTGAGCTCACCTATGTTGAGGATTTTTTTGATGTAGGAACAATACACAGCGGTGAAATTGTTAGGCACTCGTTCCGCTTCAGAAATACTGGTAATGCGCCTCTAGTAGTTAAGGATATAATCCCATCGTGCGGATGCACAAAGGTTGATGTTACCAGCAGAATTCTTAAACCCGGCGAGGAGGCATCCGTTGAGGTGGTTTTTGATAGTAAAGGCTGGTTTGGTTCCCAGTATAAATCGGTTACTCTTAGAACCAATGGGGTTATTCGTGAAAAGTCAGTAACCCTCAAGGCAAATGTAGTACCCTAATTTTCAAAACATTTTACTAACTTTGTATGTTTATAAACCTGAAATTGTTAATTAATTAAAGTTGATAAAGTTATGATTACAAGTTTTATTACACTTCAAGCAACCCAGCAGGGTGCTAACCCGTTGATGACCTTCTTGATGTTTGGTCTCATCATTGTTGTTTTTTATTTTTTTATGATTAGGCCTCAAATGAAGCGCCAAAAGGAACTCCGTAAGTTTCAGGAGTCGCTTAAGAAAGGTGATAAGGTGATTATTGCCGGCGGTGTTTACGGTAAGGTTACCGAGGTTAAAGATGAGTATGTTTTGGTTGAAATTGCCGATAATGTTGAAGTAAAGGTTGCCAAGAGTACTATTATTCGTGATGTGACCGATATGCAAACTCGATAAATATTTTCTTTCCGAGGGATTCAAAGTTTTGAGAGAAGCTTTGAATCCTTTTTTTATTTCAACTTGATAACCCCTAATAATTTTAGTACAACCTTAGGTTTTTTTACCAAGATAATTTACTTTTGGTTTCCAAAATCAATTGAATTATTCCCTGTGAATCAACAATCCATAAAAAAATACAATCAATTTTTCCAGCCCGATAAAATCCGCTTGAACAAGCGTGTATACATGTTTCTTTTCTTTCTGGTTATATCCATAATCCTTTGGTTACTTATTAAGTTAAGGTATGAGTACGTATCAACCATTACCTATAAAGTAAATTTATCCGAGTTGCCAGAAACTAAGGTGGCTTTAACATCCGATAGCCTAACGGTAACCCTTAGAGTAAAGGCTTTGGGGTATAATTTGTTAAGGTATAAGCTTTTTAAATATTACAAGCCACTATCAGTATCTGCTCAAGGTGCTGACTTTGTGAAAGGGAATTGCTATGTTGTTCTTTCAGGACAACTGGATAACTTTACCTCGCAGCTAGGGACCGATTTTACTTTACTTGAAGTCAGCCCTGATACACTTTACTTCCACCTGAGCGATGTTGTTCAAAAAAGAGTTCCCGTTAAACCCGATTTGAATATTACGTACTCCAAACAGCATATGCAGGCTGGCAGCTATACTGTTGTTCCTAAGGTAGTAAAGGTTACTGGGCCCGCCTCAATCATCGATACACTTAGCTGTGTTTATACACAACCCCTGACCCTCGAGGATATCTACGATAATATCAATACAACCATCCCAATTAAACCGATAAAGGGCTTAAGTTTTAAGCCTTCAGAGGTAAGTATTTCAATTCCTGTGGAGAAATTTACCGAGGCGCGGGTTAATGTGCCAATCTCTTGCATCAATACCCCTTATGGATATGAGGTTATGCTCTCGCCAAAAACTGTTTCCGTTACCTGTAACGTGGCAGTTAGCAAGTATTTTGCTTTAAAACCCGATCATTTTTCAATCATTTGCGATTACAATGACCTTGTAATGGAATCATCTGGCAAAGCCATTGTGAAGCTTGTTAGGTACCCTGATTTTATTGGAAATATTCAGATAGATCCCCGTAAGGTCGATTTTGTTATAGTAAAAAAGAAACAGTAATGTTGCTTAGGGTCGGTGTTACCGGTGGTATTGGAAGTGGTAAAACTCTGGTTTGTAAAATCCTTGAGGTTTTGGGTTATCCTGTATTTTATTCCGATTTAGTGGCTAAATCCATTACTGATACCGATCCCGAAGTTATGGAAAAGGTCAAAGGGCTTTTTGGTAACAACATTTACCCCAACGGCAAGCTAAACCGCAAGAAGGTTGCCGAGCTAGTGTTTGCCAACGACACCTTGCTGAAAGAACTCAACAGTATTATTCATCCGGCCGTAGCACGTAGTTTTGAGCAATGGTGCTTGCAAAACGCTAAAAGTGGGTTAGTCTTTAAGGAATCGGCTATACTATTTGAAACCGGAATTTTCCGTGAACTTCACAAAACTATACTTGTAACAGCACCTGAGGAACTCAGAATTAAACGCGTTGTTGAGCGCGATGGAGTTACAGAATTGGAAGTCAGAGCGCGAATGGCAAAACAAATGCCCGAGGAGCAAAAGAAAAAACTAGCCGATTTCATAGTTGATAACAGCTCAAATCAACTCGTTTTACCACAGGTATTAGGCATTGTTCAAATTTTAACGTCAATTAAAAATGGGTAAGTACGGTAAGTGGATAACCGGTGGGCTAGGATGGGCACTTTTTGGGCCAATTGGTGCCATTCTGGGTTTTGCTATTGGTTCCATATTCGATAGTATGGAAACCACTAAAATTTATACTGGCGAAACTAGCCGTAATGGTTTTATTGTAAGCCTACTTGTGTTGGTCTCGGCAGTTATGAAAGCCGATGGCAAGGTGCTTAAATCGGAACTGGAGTATGTTAAGAGTTACTTCTATACCAATTTTGGACCAGCGGCTGCTCGTGAGGCAATTCTTCTGCTTCGCGATATTCTTAAGCAGGCTGTTCCGCTTCGCGATGTCTGTTTACAGATTAAGGAGAATGTCGACTACCATTCACGCTTACAGCTGTTGCATTTCCTTTTTGGAATAGCGCAGGCCGATGGTGTTGTTAGCTCTGAGGAGCTAAAAGTAATTATTGAAATTGCTGGCTATCTCGATATTTCCGATGCCGATTTCAGTTCCATTAAGGCAATGTTTATACCCGATACCGATAAGTATTTCAAAATACTTGAGGTTTCACCCGATGCTACCAACGAGGAAATCAAAAAGGCATACAGGCAAATGGCCATAAAGTATCATCCCGATAAAGTACAACACCTAGGCGAAGATATCAGGCAGGCTGCTGAGCAAAAATTTAAGATGGTTAATGAGGCTTATGAGAAGATTAAAAAAGAACGAGGGTTTAACTAAATCTACACTACAGTGAATACAGCTGATTTCATTGAAGCGGTGGGCTGGTTTGGTAATATCATACTGAGTATAGGCGTATTACCTCAAGTGGTTCAAACGTGGCGGACACATGATGTACAAAGCTTTAACTGGCTTTTTCTCCTGATGTGGGCATTTGGAGTACTATTTACTTTTGTATATATTGCCTACAACGATATGGTTGTCGGAAAGTATCAATGGCCTTTATGGTTAAACTATCTGGTAAATATTATTGCTACATTCTACTTGGTTTGGGCAAAGTATTACTATGGTAGGTTGAAAAAAAGTTAGATTACTAAATTTTTTAATTAACTTCGCATTAACAAACAACTCGTTTTATTATGGAAGTAAAACTTAAAGAACTACTAGCAATATCTGGATATTCAGGGTTATTCAGGTTCATTTCTCAGGGTCGCCAAGGGGTAATTGTTGAATCGCTTACCGACGGCAAACGTACACTTATCCCCGCATCAGCTAGGGTTAGTGCAATTGCTGACATTGCAGTATTCACCCAAACCGAGGAAATCCCCTTGAAAGATGTTCTGAAAAAGATTGAAGTGCTTGAAAACGGAGGCCCAGCCATTAATAACAAATCGGCCGATAAGGAAATTCGAAGCTACTTTGAAAAGGTTTTACCTGAGTTTGACAGGGACAGGGTTTACACAAGTGACATTAAAAAGATTATTGGTTGGTATAACTTGCTCCAAAGCAAAGAGCTTTTAGAGGTTCTAAACCAAACCGATGAAGGGGTTAAACCTGAAGGTGAAAAATAATTTGAAAGTAAATATTATTATCGGGGAAGCGACTCACTGAGTCGCTTTCTTAGTATTCATAAATCACTCTAAATCCAAAACTCCTGTCTAGGCCCGGCAGTGGCCCATGGGCCCCTTTGTAGGGTTGTAAGTAGTAAAAATCTGAACCCAACAGATTTGTGGCAATTAGTTGGGTTTCAAAATTTTTAAATGGGAAATCGGAAACTATCATATTCATCCCTACCAGTAGATTTGTCTTTTGCTTAACAAGTATATCGTTATTATTAGCAATATAGTTGTATGAATACCTCTCCCCAAAGTACGATGCTGTTACTGAAAAGGATGTTCTGTTTGAAACCTTGTAGCTTATTAACCCATTAATCCTTAATGGTGAAAGCGCTAAATACTGATTTGTTTTATCGGGTACCATGAATAGGCTGTCGGAATCAGAGCTTTTCCTGGAATAGTAAGCAACATTTATGGTGCTCAATACCTTACTCGTATTCATTTTAAAACCCATTTCCAACCCTCTTGTTCCAATTTTACCCTGATTTTTGTAGTATCCTACTCCCGATTGAGCATCTTTTCCATATATGATAATATCCTCAAAGGTGATGTCATATAGGTTTAGGGTTATCATCGAATTATTTGATATTAGGAAACCACTCTCAAATTCAAAGGTAATACCTGACTCGGGATATAATTTGGGAAAATCGTTTGGAATACGGTTGGGTAATATGCCACCAGGCGTTCTAAACGATTTACTCCCCATCAGCTTGAAGTGATAACGTTTAAACAATTTTGTTAATCCAATTCGAGGAGTTAAAGCATCGCCAAATTCACTTGAGAAATCGTATCGAGCCCCTAAATTTAGGTTTACATATTTTGAGTTCCAAAGCAACTGGCTGTATGCCGAAAAATTGGTGTATGATAGCAAATCTTTTCCATTCTTGAAGGTTTCTTCATAAAGGGTATCAACCATGCTAGGCAGCCTTAGCCTGTCAGTTTTAAATTCAATTCCATTAACAAATTGTATGGTCTTTTTGCTGTAGTAAGTGCTAATGCCGGGTGTAAGACTTTGGAATATCTTATTGTTGCTGTAGTTTATTTCTGGAATGTTTACTTGCCATGGCTTTTGCCATTCGTAGGTAATATGAGGTATTACGTTTAAATTTGCCCTCTGAAATTTATACGATAAATCAACAAAGTTGCTTTTAAAACTCTCATGAACTGGTGTACCCCTATATAGTTCATCCCACAAATCTATTTGGTAGTAAAGGTAATCATCTAAAAAAGTTTGAATTGTGAAGCCTTTATAGTCAAGTTTTAATGCTAGTTGTTTTGTATAGGTGTCGCTTGCTTTTAGTAGATCTCTGCTATTCCGGTAGTAATCAGTGTAGGCTCTATCGCTTCGGGAGCCTGCACCATAGGTGGCTGAAATATTCATCAACAAATCTTTGTCATGAATGGTTTGGCCAACGCTGAGCTGGTTATGGCTAAACTGTTTTCCGGTATGGGTGGCGGTGTAGGTCACTTTGCCGCCAAGCTCATAAGTATCGCGGGTGATTATGTTTACAACCCCAAGTCCGGCAAATCCACCATATATGGCTGATCCTGGGCCACGAATAATTTCGATTTTTTCAACATTATCAAGCGTAAAGTGATTTCCAAATGGAACGCATGCAAACATTCCGTCGTTCATGGTAAAGCCATTTACCATAAAAAGGTATTTGCCTTCATGCGCCCAAATTCCGCGTATTCCCATTCCTACTACACCCTCAACATCAACACCAAAATCAAATCCGGGTACAAAAAGATGAAACAACTCGATTATATCTCGGGCTCCACTTCTCTTAATTTCCTCTTTAGTAATGATTGTTACAATACCCGGGGTTTCCCTAAGCCCAACTTTGGTTTTGGTGGAAATTGACACTTCAATATTTATCAAATCTTCTAATGAGAGGGAGTAGAGATCAATCTCCTTTTCCTGCGCTGTTATTGTGCTATATGCTAGTAAAATTGCAATAAATGCAAGAAACCTCATGTTTTTTTCTTGCAATATATGAATACATCCAGTAAAAGTCAATATCCCTGGAGTAATTCTTTGAAGTTGCTAATTATTGTTATAGTAGGATCGTGCTCTTCCTTTTTATGTGTAGTAGCTAACGCTACAACTTGCATACCGGCATTTATTGCAGCTTGAATTCCGGAAAATGAATCCTCAAATGCAAGACATTTTCCAGGTTGAATACTTAAAAGTTCTGCGGCTTTAAGGAATATATCAGGATTGGGCTTACCAAGCCTAACCATATTGCCATTTACTGAAACATCAATATATTCGTTTATACATATTTTCTCAACAACAAAGTTGATGTTGCTTTGTGGAGCAGAACTGGCAATAGCAATTTTTCCCCCTTGTATTCTTAATTCCTTCATGAAATCTACAAGTCCGTCCAGGGGTTTGATATAGGGCTGGTATAATTCCCTGTAAATGGCCTCTTTTTCTTCGCCAAGCATATCAATTTCAGTACTAGAAAGGCTTTTCCCAAATAAGGCTTGCAGAATATCGGTATTATTCTTTCCAAAGTATTTCCTTGTAAAGTCTTCAACTTCAAAGTTCAACCCATGCCGTTTACAAAATTCTCCCCAGGCATCAATATGGTATAGGTAGTTATCAACAATAACGCCATCCATATCGAAAATAAACCCATTGAAACTTTTAAGATCAATTCCCATTTTTATGGATTTTTAAGTTAAGCTTTGCAAAGTTAGCATTGGCCTAATCAATATTTGTGTTGAATAGAATAAAGTTTTACTATTTTTGGCATAAAGTTCGATATGTTTACTAAAATTGATGCATATGAGAACCGTATTTGTATTTACCGCTTTGGTTCTGTTTTCCTTTGCTCTTAGAGCACAGGAAGTTAGCGTTTATTCCGTTAAAAATGGTAAAGGCGATTTAATAACAGTTTCAGCCGATACGCTTAATATGGGGGAGATTTACCTCGACGATTTATCTAGTGAGCATGGTGTTTTACTAATTAATTTAACCAATTCGGGTAAGAAACCCTTGCTCATTAGAAATGTTACAGGTTGCTGCGGAACAAATATTAAGACATGGTCAAAAGCACCAGTATTACCAGGTAAGCAATCGGAAATTAGGGTTGAATTTCGTATTGAGCCTAAGCCTCAGCGAATAAGTAGAACGGTTACCCTAGAGTCGAACGCATTGGGCAAGCCAATAATTAAGCTACACATTGTTGGCTTGGTAATGCAACGCAGGCAGGCCAATGAACTTGTTCTATAGAAATTTGTTAAATATTGATGAAGGGGGATTGATGTCAATCCCCTTTTTTACTAAATTTAGCAAGATATGAAAAAACGTTTAAACACTACCATATTCGATCTTCCGGTGCAGGAACTCCGCCGGGGTTACCGTAGCGATGTGTATTTCTGGCGCGAAAAAGTTGTTCTGGAAAACCATGACCTTCACCCTAGGGTAACCATGCAGGTTTTTCAAAAGAATAACGCTATACTTTGTGGTATTGATGAGGCTATAGCTGTTCTCAAAGTGGCAAGTGGCCGATATTCCGATTACTCAAAAGCATACCAACTTTTCGATAAACTAATCGATTTAAAGAAACTTGCCAGAAAACAGTTTTTAACCGATAAAAATAGGTATCTGCAAATTGAGGAGGAGCGTATTAAAGTATCGCAGGAGTTGGATAACCTATGGATTGATGGTTTTTCGGAAATAGAGATTGATGCCCTATGGGATGGCGATTCCATATCGCCCTATGAATCAGTTATGCATATCCATGGCGATGCCTCGTTATTTGCACATCTTGAAACTATATACTTGGGTATCCTTGCACGCCGTACCAAAATTGCTACCAATGTCAGAAGGGTTGTTGAAGCGGCAAACGGTAAAACAGTTTTGTACTTTCCCGCCCGGTTCGACCATTGGGCTGTTCAGGGTGGCGATGGTTATGCTGCTCATATTGGCGGTGCATCGGGCGTTTCCACCGATGCACAGGGCGAATGGTGGGGAGCAGGTGCTTCCGGAACCATTCCTCATGCCTTAATAGCCGCCGTTGGTGGCAATACCGTTAAAGCGGTTCAGTTTTTTCATGATACATACCCTAATGCAACCCTTATAGCTTTGGTTGATTTTGATAACGATTGCGTAAATACCGCTTTGGAGTGTGCCCGCGCCATGGGCGACAAGTTATGGGGTGTTAGGCTCGACACCTCTGAGAATCTTGTCGATAAAAGCGTATTCCCATTAATGGGAACTTACAAACCTACCGGGGTTAACCCCAAGTTGGTAGAACTTGTGCGTTCAGCCCTTGACCGCGAAGGATTTTCAAATGTAAAGATTGTGGTTTCAGGAGGTTTTAACCCTGACCGTATAAGGCAATTCGAGGGAATGGGCGTTCCGGTTGATGCCTATGGTGTTGGCAGTTATCTCATGCAGGGAAGTTACGATTTTACTGCCGATATTGTTCATGTTAATGGTAAACCCATGGCTAAGGTCGGTAGGTATTTTATGCCAAACCCACGTTTGCAAAGGTATAACCCAAACGAGTGAATACTATGAAAGCATTAATAGTGGTCGATGTGCAAAACGACTTTTGCCCAGGCGGTGCCTTGGCAGTAACCGATGGCGATAAAGTGGTTGACCCCATTAACGAGCTTAGCAAACAATTTGAGGCCGATGGATTACCAATCATTTTTACCCGCGATTGGCATCCAGCTAACCATTTGTCATTCAAAGAGAATGGTGGGGTTTGGCCTCCGCATTGCATTGCAGGAACTCCAGGTGCTGCTTTTCACCCCAACTTATACTTTCCCTCAGTTGCTTTTCTTGTATCTAAAGCCACCGAGCCCGATATGGAGGCATATTCAGGTTTTCAGGGAACTGGTTTAGCATCGTGGTTACGTCAAATAGATGTTGACGAGTTAGTTGTTGCCGGTTTAGCCACCGATTATTGTGTGAAAAATACTGTAACTGATGCCATAAAGCTTGGATTTAAGGTAACGTTAGCCCTAAAAGCAATTAAGGCGGTTAATGTTAATCCAACTGATGGTGAGACGGCCATTAACGAAATGAAAAGCTTAGGGGTTCAAATCGTTTGAAAGTAAAAATTAGAAGGGGACTTTTTTAAGCCCCCTTCATTCATTTCATTAGTTCTTTTTTAACGAGTAACAGTTAACTTACGGGTTGCAACCGTACCATTATCGCCTTTAATTTTGATAAGATACACACCCGTAGAAAGATTCGATACATCTATTTTCCCTTCTGTTGTTTCTGTTCCCGAGGTCCATACCAATGCTCCAGTAATGTTGTAAACATCAATTATACCTTTTGTAAACCCGGCAATGTTAACAAAAACCGATGAATTGGTTGGGTTTGGATAAACAGTAAGTTTATTATCACTATTGTTAGTTTCAACCCCTGAGGGCCAGGTAACGTTTAAGACTTTCTCTTTAACATATACATGAATATCGTTACCTTTCTGAACGGTTAAGGTTACAGTTTTATCTCCGTAAGTGGTGTATTTAACGGTATATGGACCTTTACCTGTTTTTATAGCAGGTTCAGCACCCTCGCCAAAGTTCCACTCCCACGATTCTGGCGAGCCATAGGTCATATCGGTAAATACAACAGTACTGTCGTTGCGGTAAGCAGTAGTTTTATTTACGGTGAAATTAGCTGAAAGTACCGATGCCCCTTTCTTCCACATTCCACCATAGTTAGCACTTGAGTTAAAACTTCCAGCCCATACTGTGCCATTTGGCGAGGCACCCATATTTGTAAACTGGAAATTCTTGTAAAAGGGTGCATAATCGGTAAACGTATTACCGCCATCAACACTATAGGATACGCCCATTTTATTGGCAGAGTAGTTGGAACCAGTCGATATTAAAGTATCAGTACCTGGTATCCAGCATAAATCAGCAGTGTATACACTTCCGCTTGGGGTGAATTCAGTCCAAGTAGTTCCACCGTCAGTGGTTCTATAATACTTATCAATGTTATTTTCCCATCCATAAATAACACCTTCATTGCTATTCTTGAATGCAATTTCAAAGGCAGTTGAAGTTAATGGGGTTTGGTATACCTGCCAGCTTGCGCCTTTATTTGTTGACTTATATATTCTACCTTTATTTGTGGCAAACCAAACATTATCGCCAATAACATCATAGTAGCCAACTACGCCGTATTCACCATTGAGGGGTGCTGGAATGTTGGCTTGGGATACTCTTGTCCAGTTTGTTCCACCATTGGTTGTGGTGTATATTTCAAAGTATCCTCCGTTAGGGTCGCCCATACAGAAGCCGTTATCAGCATCCCAGAAATGAACAACATTGGGGAAGCCGTTTGGCTTAGTGAAAGTTGCGGAAGTTTGCTGTGTCCAGGTTTTTCCACCATCGGTGGTTTTGGCTATCATTCCACCCCCATTCGTCCCATCATATAAGGGCACCCAAGCGGTTTTGTCATCAATTGCGCATATCATACTCGCTGCAAACCCTGCAGAGTTTGCAGGGTTAATTGAACCTGCTTTCCACGTAGCTCCACCATCAGTGGTCATGGTATACTCCTTAACCTTAGCATTACCACCCGAACCGTCGAAAGCCACTGCCCATGCAACCCTATTACTTACTGCCGATATGTACTGAATTCCGCGCGATGAGGTTCCAAAACCGCTTGCTTGCCGTACCCAAAGGTGTTTAAATTCTGATTGGTTTGGTTGGATGCCGATAATCATATCGTTACTTTCGCTAAAATCGTAACTAGTTCCGCTGGGTATCATAGCTGTTGCAGCATAGTATCCATTTGCATATCCACCCCATCCCCAGTTAATGTGTAGCTCGTTATTGTCGTTATAACCATCGCAAACCCATGCGTGACCGCCACTAGCTGAACTGCTACCCGAATAGTAAATTGGCCTGCCAGCATCAATTTCGGTTTTCACCATATTTATCCATTCGGTTTGGTTATCAGGGTTAAAGGTGTAAATTTGAATAGTGGTTGGGTCGTAGTTAAAGTAGTTTGTAAGCGCGTACAAAACATCTCTGCTAAAGGCGCCTGAACCATCGGTCGCATAGTTCATATTTACTGAAACTCCGGCATGGTAGCAAATGGTTGCAACAGCAACTTTCTCATCGTAAGTACTTGCGGAAGTTAACTCATTTGGCATACTAGCCCAAGCGTAGGTTGTTGATTCAAAGTTAGCATATTGGGTTCCGTATGTGGGGTGTTCGTATTTATGCCAACCCTTACCGCTTTGTGGCCATTGGTGGTAACGCATTATCTGCGACATAGCTGTGGCTACGCAGCCTGTTGGTGTCCCTGTAGGGCAAAGCATATTATAGTAGGGCGATTGATCCCATGTGGTTGCTAAAAGCGGACCAGCAGCTTTAACGCCTTTAGCAATCTTACCATCAAGTATATCCTGCCATTCCTGCTTAACCGACTTGTCCCCAATTTTAGATTTTGCTGCATGGTTTACCTGCTTGGCATACCAGTTAAACCGCTCTAAAACCACAGGGTTATCAATCTTTTTTGGCATTTGATTGGTAATGGACCATCCAATAATTGGCTTTGCCTCATCATCGGACGATACTATAATGAATCCCCCTTTACTCATAGCAAAAATGTAAAGGGCATCTTTACCTTCGTACTGATGTGTGTTTACCAGCTTTAAATCGAAGGTATCAATACTAGCCCCCTTTTTTGCGCTCAGGTAGTTAATGGCAACCTTTTTGGCCAATTTTACGTCAACAGGATTAGCAATAACAAGTAATCCTGAGAGCGCAAGTAGCAGTAGTGTGTAAAATTTTTTCATTGGTTTTGATTTTTGAGTTACTGTTAATTTTGATTTGGTACTTTAAACTTATTGCCAGTTTCGTTTATTATTGTTCTTAACCATTCCTCACGGTATCCAGGCTGCGCGGGACTGACAGGATAGCCCCATGGGTTTCGTAAGAATTTACCATCTATTTCCTTCTTCACATTGCCATCAATGTACTTCACTAATAGCCAGTTGCTTAAGTCGTTCCATTTTTGCACCGTGCTGTTGGCAGTGTTTACAGAATAATCGGTTAAAAATTCAATGGCAAGGTTAGTATTGTTTTCCCAAAGCTTTAGAGCTGCTGCATCAATTGCAGGTGTATAGGCTTCAAACTTGTTTTCCAGTTCGTCCTGTAATTTTTTTACATCCTTCATTATCAAATCGTAGCGTAGGTATGCAAAATGTGCAACACGGTTAAACACCCAGAAAGCCGAAGTGGGGGAGTAGGTTAGCATATCGCCATTACCCTCAGAGTAGCTTTCGGGAACCCTGCTTATTCCGCAATATATTGGAACGTAAACTGTTGAAGCGGCATCGTCAACCCCAAACCAAAAAATACCACCAATTGGGTTGGGAAGCCAGCTGCGCATTTGCGCAATAAACGAAAAACCTGTCTGTTGAGTGGCCGTAACACGCTCATGAAAGTAGGTTACACCATCAACATTCCATGTTAGTGGTCGCCAGCGGTAAGGTAGCCCATGGGGACCTGCTCCAGCATCCTTGCTCATATCAAGTTCAGTGCCTTCCAGGTGGTCGCGTTTAAAGGTCATCAAATCACGTGGGGTTAATTTCCGGTTAGGTTTTACGTAAAGGGGCATTCTGTTCTTGAGGTTTTCACCCTTGGCGTAGTCCCAATACTTACCCATTCCATCGCTAGCATGGTTAAAGAAAGCCCAAACCCGGGCATCGCAATATCGGGCACCATCAAAGGTGATTGGGTTATACACATCGCTGAAACTGAATTCACTGTCGGAACCGTTAAAGTAACCGTGGTTACGGGCATAGCTAATAACATCGTGTGAGTAAACCGTTTCAACCTCTGGGTTGAAAATTAAGTTCAAGTTTTTGCTACTAATTGAAGTTTTGTGGTTTTCGAGAGGGAATTGCTGAATTCTTGCCTGGTTGGCATGTGCTGAAATATAACCGTCGGGGATGCGAATGGCCACCCAAACAGCACCCTTATCAATATTTACGTTTTGCTTTGTTTTTTTATCATACTTGAGGTTGGTTTTCTTAGCAATCATTTCCAGGATCCAAACCTCATTGGGATCGCCAATTGAGAAAGACTCTCCGCTACTGGCATAACCGTACTGATCTACAAGTTCAACCATCACCTTAATGGCTTCACGAGCAGTTTTTGCCCTTTGGAGTGCAAGAAACATTAAACTACCATAGTCAACAATGGCGGTTGAGTCCATCAACTCCTCTATTCCTCCAAAAGTAGTTTCACCTATAGCAACCTGATACTCATTCATAAACCCTATAACCTGGTAGGTTTCGGGGGCCTGAGGGATTTGCCCAAGGGGCTTGTTTATTCCCCTATCGTAAAGGGTAATCATTGTACCTGCAGGCCATATGCCACGTGGTTTAAAGTATAACTCCCCATATCTGATATGGGAATCGGCAGCATAGCTTACCATGGTTGAACCATCGGCACTTGCGCCCCGGGTTACCAAGTAGTTGGTACAAGCATTAGCATCAGCCCAAGCTATAACATTCAGACTTAATAAAATATATGAAAGAAACTGTTTCATCTCCAATCCTTAATTTATGTTAACCAACAAAAATAGAAAAATTTATTTATGAACTAAGGAGCAATTTCTTAAAATCATGTTTTGTTGACAATTTCACCATAAGTGTTGACTAAATTCATGTATCGATTGACATAAAACAGCTGAAAAAATTGCTTTGGCATGCCATTTGCATTAACTTGCTTGTATGTTTAATTTAATAACTATAAAATTTAAAGCTATGAAAATGAAAAGGTTCACTTTATTTGCCCTGTTTTTGGCAGGAATGGTATCTTTTGTTGCCTGCGAAAAGGATGATACAAAAGATTTGAACAAGGATGAAGCACAGCAGCAAATTACCAATGCTGAGCAAGAGTTACTAACCAAGAGTGGTGAGATTGTTGCTACCGATGGGTACAAGGTTCAGGAATATTTTGCAACCCAGTTGCCTTCGCCATTCTACGTAAAATCAGATGTTTCAAAAAGCGTTGTACCCTCGCGCTTTCAAAAGGCTTACGAGTTGACTCGTCAGAACCTACTGCTAGAGAACCCAGAAATTGAATTCCATTTTGATTATTTTCTAATTGAGTTTTTCAATGATGTTAAAGGAACCTGGACCTGGGCTCCTGATGGGTGGACACATGAATCTACTCCAACCGACAAGGTTATTGTTAAATTCCCTTACCCGGCAACTAATGCTACCAACAACGTAACCATTACCTACTATGACTTTACAACCACCCTGGTTTACGGTGAAACTGTTCCAACTGGTATTAAGGTTAAGATTGAAAAGGATGGCAACCAGGTGTTTAGCATGGTTTATTCTGCTACCATTGCTAACATGATGAAATACAGCACTAAGGTAACCGTTACTTTTGGGCCATTTGAAATTTCTAATGAAGAATCATTCGATGCATCAGTAAACAATAAAGTTCTTTACAGTAAGAACTTCACCTTTAAGAAGGATGGCAAGCTCTTTTATAGTGAGGATGCTGATTTGACCATAACAGTTGTAAGCGAACAATCGGCCGATATCTTAATTACTGCCAAACAGATTATTGGTAATTTGGAATTTAGACTAAAAATTGAAGCCAACACTAACGAGTTAGAAACAGGCAACCCCAACGATTTGGCTTCGCTATCGCTTTATACAACCAGCGGCGATAAGGTAGGTGATTTTGTATGGGTATTGGAGGGCGAAGATTGGGTTCTTTACTTTAAGTTCAATAACGGTGAACAGGTTAAGGCCGAAACACTCATGCCTTTGGTAGCTGAAAGGTTTAGCTCTTTCATTGATGATTTATTTAGCAATATTTACGTAAAATAAATTATTAATAAGGAATAATTAAGAGGCTGCATTTTTTGCAGCCTTTTTTCTTTTATAAAAAACTTGACTTTTATTGTTCAGTTGTTTAAATTTATTAAAAACTAAAATGCCATGGAAGATAAACTAATAGTCATTGCAACTGAAAGTAATTCAAAAGCTTTGGTACTAAAATCGTACCTCGAGGCAAATGGTGTGGAGTGCTTTTTGAGGAGTGTTAACGTACTGCAGGGAGCCATAGCCGAGGGGGTGATGGTGCTAATCCGGGAATCAGATGCTGAAAAGGCTTTGAAATTACTATCGGCAATGCACCACGATGAGGAAATTAAAAAGGCAGATCAACAGCTGCGCAAAATCCTTGTACCAGTCGATTTTTCAGTACCTTCGCATAATGCCGCTCGTTATGCTGTAATGCTTGCCTCTAAGTATAAAGCTCAAATTAAGCTATTGCACGTATTTAACTCACCGGTGGTTGATATGATACCTTTTACCGATGTGTCAAGCATTCAAATTGATTTTGACATGAACTACCACGTGCTTTATAATTCCGCAAAGGTGCGCTTGGTAAAATTCCATGAAAATATTTTAGAATTTGCCAATCAGATGGGGTTTGGCGAAGTGCAAATAGGATACACTTTACGCGAGGGATATGCCGCCTACGGCATTATTGAGGCCAGTAAGCGCTATAAGCCCGGAATAATAGTTATGGGCACTAAAGGTGAAGGCTATAGGAGTACTGAACTTGTAGGTAGCGTGGCTGCCGAGGTTTCGGACGAAACCCATATTCCACTACTCGTAATACCCGAAAAGGCTGTTCTTAAAGGTGTTGACGAGGTTAAAAGGGTGCTTTACATTACCAATTTTGATAGTAGCGATAATGCTTCTATTCGTAAACTCCTTAAAATCGTTTCACCATTCCAGGTTGAGCTTCACTGCATTCATGTAACAGGTAAATCCGAAACCCCGGGAATAAATGCCCTTATAACCTCTACCCGTGAATATCTGGCAAGCGTAACATCTAATGTGTCAGTAAAGTGCGATATTATTGTTGGCAAGGAAACGGATAAGAGTGTCCTTGAATACATAAAAAAGAACAATATTAACCTCGTTGCTCTAACTTCGGTTAAAAGGAATCTGATTTATAAACTCTTTAATCCATCGTTGGCTAAACGGATGATTTACCAATCGGATGTACCGGTACTCCTTTTTCATGCATAAAAAAATGGCCACTTTAGGGTGGCCATTTTGATAATTGTAATGGACATTTACTCAATAGCCATATTGTGAAACACATTGGTTACGTCCTCATCTTCTTCAATTTTTTCAATGAGTTTTTCAACCTCTGTCTGCTGTTCGGGCGTGAGTTTTTTGGTGTCGTTAGGGATTCGCTCAAACTGGAAGCTAATAATGCTTAATCCTTTTTCTTCGAGAAATTTCTGTATAGGCCCAAACTGGGTGAACTCAGCAAATAGCATTATGGTTTCATCCTCAGCAAATACCTCCTCAACTCCAAAGTCAATGAGTTCAAGTTCTAAATCCTCCATTGATATGTTTGGATTTTTGGCAACCTTGAATGAGCACTTTCGTTCAAAGATGAAATCGAGCATACCAGTAGTTCCAAGCGAACCTCCGTACTTGTTAAAGTAGCTACGAACATTAGCCACAGTTCTTGTAGGGTTATCAGTTGCCGTTTCAACCAAAATGGCTATGCCATGGGGGCCATAACCCTCGTAAACAACTTCCTTGTAATCCTTGGTGTCTTTATCGGTTGCTCTTTTTATGGCACGCTCAACATTTTCCTTAGGCATGTTTTCGGCCTTTGCATTCTGGATTAAAAGCCGGAGTTTAGGGTTAGTTTCAGGATCGGGTCCGCCGGCTTTTGCGGCCATGGTTATTTCTTTTCCCAGACGAGTAAATGTCCTAGCCATGTTTCCCCAGCGCTTCAGTTTGCGTGCTTTTCGGTATTCAAATGCTCTTCCCATTTTGTGAAAAGTTGTTAGTTCAATTTAACTGCAAACGTATATTTTTTTGGCTATTCGACCAACCATTCTTAAATCTTTTTGTTTTCTTTGTGTTGCTTATTTTTTGCAGATATGAGTAGTTACAAGGGTTTAACCGATAGTGAGGTTATTCAAAGCAGGAATTTGCATGGTGTGAATATCATTACCCCGCCACCTCAAACTCCATGGTGGAAACTATTACTTGAAAAGTTTGAAGATCCTATTATTAAGATTCTCATTGTAGCCGCCATTATTGCAATTGCTATTGGCATAACTAATGGCCATTACTTGGAGGGCGTTGGGATTATTGTGGCTATTCTATTGGCTACGGTCATGGCATTTATAAATGAGTACAAAGCATCAAAAGAGTTTGAACTGCTTAACAGTGTGAACGATGAACTCCCTGTTAAGGTTATTCGTAATGGAGGGGTTACATCGGTTCCTAAGCGCGATGTGGTAGTCGGCGATATTGTTATTGTTGATCGTGGTGATGAAATTCCCTCGGATGGGGTTCTTTTGGAATCGGTTTCGCTAATAGTGAACGAGTCATCCCTTACCGGAGAGCCATCTACAAACAAAACCTCAATACCAACTGATAGCTTTAAAACAACATATTCACCCAACCAGGTTCTTAAGGGCACTACGGTTACCGATGGTCATGGCATATACCGTACAACTGCCGTAGGCGATAGTACTGAAATTGGTAAAACAGCCCGAGCTGCCACCGTAGAGGTAAATAATCCAACCCCTTTAACCAAGCAGCTTCAAAAGCTGAGCGAGTACATTAGTTCAGCAGCATTCTTTATAGCTATTCTGGCATTTGTAATACTCACTGTTTTTGATTTGATAAATCCAGCTAACAACTATACCCTTGAGCAGGAGTATATTCTGGCTGTTACAGTAATTGCCATTATCATTTTGCTAGCCAAGTACTGGGTTCCTTCAGTAAATGCAATTCTTAGCTGGATAAAGTTGTCAGCTAAAATTCATCTACCTTACCCCAATAATACGAGACGACAGATGCTTGTGCTACTAGCATCGGCAATTTTACTGGTTTTACTGGGATTGGTAATAGCGGTTTTATTAAACATCGATATTTTTAATGCATCGGTGGTGCTCGATAGTAATCTATTAAGTCACCTGCTTATCTATTTTATGGTATCCATGACCCTGATAGTTGTTGCTGTTCCTGAAGGTCTCTCAATGAGCGTTACCCTAAGCCTTGCCTACAGCATGCGCAAAATGACCGCTGAGAACAACCTGGTACGAAAACTTCAAGCAACTGAAACCATGGGGGCTGCCACGGTAATATGTACCGATAAAACCGGAACACTTACCCAGAACCGTATGCAGGTAATTGAGTGGGATTTTCAGGGCGATACGGGTAGCAATGAACTTCCGATTCTTGTAAAATTATCGTTGGCTGTAAATTCTACGGCTCATATCGATTTCTCGCATGAACCATATACCATTGTTGGAAATCCTACCGATGGTGCCCTTTTACTTTGGCTTTACCAGAATGGTGTCGATTATCGTGTGCTTCGCGATGGTTTTACAACTTTAGCTCAGCATCCTTTTTCATCGGAAAAAAAGTACATGTTAACCCTGGGGCAATCTACTGACTTTGTGGAAAAGTTACTTTTGGTTAAAGGCGCACCCGAAAAGGTTTTGTCCATGTGCGATCCCCAATCGGTTAGTAGTAGTATAATGGAAAAACTAAGGGAATTTCAGGTAAAGGCATTGCGAACTATTGCATTTGCCTATTCCAAGAGTGAAGTTGATAGCATTACCGATTCTGATACGCCTCTGGGCTTAACATTCCTGGGAGTTGTTGGTATTGCTGACCCATTGCGCGACGATGTTCCTACTGCAATAAGTGAGTGCCATATGGCTGGTATCGATGTTAAGATGGTTACAGGCGATAACCAGGATACTGCAATTGCTATTGGTAAAAATGCAGGATTACTGGCCAGCAATGCTGAACATGCATCCATTTCGGGCCCCGATTTTGAAAAACTTCCCGACGATGAGGCTTTAAAGGTGTTGCCCGGTATAAAAGTGATGTACAGGGCTCGACCTACTGACAAGTTGCGGATGGTATCGCTACTTCAAAGGTTACATAATGTTGTTGCCGTTACAGGTGATGGTACTAATGATGCCCCGGCCCTTAACCAAGCCGATGTGGGTTTAGCAATGGGTTCAGGAACCCAGGTGGCCAAAGATGCCTCCGATATTATCCTTTTGGACGATTCGTTCTCAAGCATTGTAAATGCAACCCGCTGGGGTAGGGCTCTTTACCAAAACATTCAGAAATTCCTGTACTTTCAGCTTACCATAAATCTTGTTGCTGTTGCAATTGTGCTAACTGGGCCATTTACTGGGATCGATTTACCCTTAACTGTTACCCAGATGCTGTGGGTTAACCTGATTATGGACACCTTTGCAGCTCTTGCACTAGCCACTGAACCACCACATTCTGAGGTTATGAAAAAGAAACCCCGTTCACCTCATGAGTTTATTTTGAGTTCTAGTATTTTTAGGTATCTAATAACTACAGCAGTTTTATTTTACTTAGTTCTGGTTGGCTTACTATTTTACTTAAAGCATAATGAAGGTTTTAGTGATAGGAATCTCACAGGCTTCTTTAATGTATTTGTTTTAATGCAGTTCTGGAACCTTTTTAACGCACGAGGGTTGTTTGGTGGTGTTGGTGTGTTTAGCTTTTCGTCCAATAAACTATTTATTGCTATTGCCATAATAATTCTGTTAGGACAATTTGCAATAGTACAGTTTGGTGGCGAAGCTTTTAGAACAGTTCCATTAACCGGTAAGGAATGGCTAATTTATATTATTGCTACCATGCCTGTGCTGATTTTTGGTTACCTAGCAAAAAAGTTCATAAAAATTTAAAACGGTACATAGTGAGTAGCGTGCGAAATCATTTTTTACTTAATTTGTATTAAACAATAAAAGTAATTGCAATGAAATCTCGGACTATTACTCAACAAGCAGAAATTGAACAGGTTATCAATTCGGTTGATGTTTGCCACATTGGTATGGTCAATTTGGAGGGAAACCCTTACGTTTTACCCTTTAACTTTGGGTATGAAGAAGGTGTGCTTTACTTTCATTCTGGCCCCGAAGGAAAAAAAATAGATATTTGGAAACATAACCCAAGCGTATGTGTAGCTTTTAGTTCCGACTACCATTTACGCTACCAGCATGAGGATGTTGCTTGCTCATGGTCAATGAAGTACCGTAGCGTTCTTATCTACGGGAAGGTTGAGGAAATAACCAGTTTAGATGAAAAGAGGAAATGTATGAATATTATAATGAAAAAATATTCTGGCCGCGATAATTTTGAGTATAGTATGCCAGCCATTAAAAATGTAAAAGTTTTTAGAGTTATCCCTGAGAGGATTGAAGGTAAGGCTTACGGATACTAGTGAAATCCAGTAAAATTTTGAAAACACTTTTCATCAAAAAAAATATCAATTATTACTAGTTTTTTAAGAAATGGTTTATATTTATATGGAAAAATTGTAGTTAATATTTTGATATGGCCAGCGTAAAAGATCTTAAAAAGGACATCAAGCAAATGGTAAAACATTTGCTTGACGAGTGCTATACCCAATTAACTTATTCTGAGCCAATATCTAAGGAGCGGATTCTTGACATCATTTCCGATATAATGGTTTTAGAACAGGAAACCATTTCAAAAATCTCAAAAAAAACATACAAAAGGGGCGAATCAACCAAAGTTGATTACCAGAAAATAGCCAATGATTTTTACGACGAAGTGGTTGAACTGGCTGAACGCATTAACTCCTTGGATGAGTAATTCCCTGTTTGTGGGTTATTAGGTTAAAGCTAGAAAGGGATTGGAAATTTCTTAAGCTCTTTTGAGAACATTTTTGAATTTCCTTGGCAAACCGAGTCCAACATTTGCCAAAATTTAGGGCCATGATTCTTTTCCTTCGTGTGACAAAGTTCATGGAGGAGTACATAGTCAATAAGATGCTCCGGCAAATACATTAGCCTTAGGCTAAGGCTAATATTGTTCTTCCCGCTACAGCTTCCCCATCGCGATTTTGAGTTACGAATGGAAACCTTACCATAGGTAAAATTATGCTTAGTGGCTAATTCCTTTAGCTTTTGGGGCAGATAGTATTTAGCCTCGGCGCGTAATACTTCGGTTATAACTTTTTTTGTTAGCGACTGTATATTGTAACTTGTCGGATCAGCGGTTGACGGATAAAGCAACAGCACATCAGCTCCTTTTTTTAAAACCTTACATTTTGATAGGCTATTTTCGGCTTGCAGGCGAACTAAGTGATACTTACTTTTAAACTCAGTAATAGGCTTTATACGCTCCGCATTTTCTTGGATTTTCTTTATAATCCAGTCAGTTTTTGATAGCACAAAATCCTCTGCATATGAGAATCTTACAAGGTAGGGGATGGTAACATGGATTGAACTATCTTTTTTTACTCTTAAAGTGATTCTTTTACTTCCGGTTCTATACGTGTAGGTTACAGTTCCAATGTGTGGGTAGGTGCATTGCTTAGTTCTGTTCATCGCTATCGGCTAATAATCCATATTCCCTGAAATTGGTTCTTGAGCTTTTCCTTCTGTTGATTGGCTTCGTCTTTTTTACTATATCGGCCAATTACAGCAAGATGCTTTCCGTTAGGTTTGCTATAAACCTCAGCGCTAAACCCCTTTGCCTTAAGATCGTTTACGAATTTTTGGGCATTTGCCTTTTCGGCAAAACTTCCAACCACAAGGCTGTAAATTGTTGATGGGTTGCCAACTGGAGTACTTTGGGTTAATGATGTTTCAATTACTTCTTCCGTTGTTTGTGATGGTTGCTCATTACCTGTAACGGTTTCGCTCTCCTCGTCGGCAGGGTTTGTGGCTTCAAATTTCTTATCAAAATCATCGGATTTTGAAGTATAATCGGTTGGTAACTTAATAGGTTCTACCTTTTCCGGTTTGTTTTTAATGTTTTCCCAGTCGGCTTCATCAGGGGCAAAGGCCAACTCCCTTAAAATGAATGCAAATGTAAGTATTACAAACAGCGACACTGCTATAAAAACAAAAACTCGCAGGGGCGATGATGGCTTTTTTTTACTAGAACTTTTCATGTTGACTTGTTCCAAATCATTGTATTCAAATTGATTGCTATTATTGCTATTATCCGTTGACGTCTTTTCAACTATTATGCTGTCGAGGGCATTGGTGTTAACACGCTCAACCCCAGGGCTAACCTCAGTGTAATGTTTTGTAATAGTGTTCTCTTCTTGAACTTTCTCTTCTTTTACAGCTAAATCATTGGTGGTTTGGTTTTTGTCACCGGTACTCGCGTCTACCTCGAGGGGGGGATCGATGTTGGTGGTTTGAATATTTTTACCATCGTCATGGTCGGTTGACTTTCTTTGGCTTGATGATTCCTCCGATGTCAAGTTAATGGAACCCTTTGAATCATTTATTAGTATTCCGATACCGGGTATTGAGTATGAACCACTTTCTTTTATTTCTTCAATAATTTCTATCGATAGCTTTTTTATTTGGTCGGCTGCCTCAATCTTTGAAAGTCCATAATTACTTATCAGTAATTCTTCGAGTTGCCCATCGTTATACTTTAGGAATGGGCTAAAAGTAATGCTAAGCTGGTTGTTGCTTACAGTATCACGATGAAGGAAGGCACCCACGTTGGGTATTATTAGTCGTTTGTTTTTGCGAATTAGCTCTGCCAGAATTGACCTGTCCATCGTGCGAGATGTTTTATGGTTAGCTCAATACCAGCAAAGGTAAATTATTATCCTATTAGTTGTACTTTTTATGTGGGAGTAAGAACCTTTTCAATAGCCTGTTTAATTTTTTCAATAGAGTATGGTTTAGTCATCAGAAAATCAAAACCTGCATCTCTGAAATCCTCAAAAAAGTTTGCTGGATTATGTGCGGTTAACGCTACAATGGGGGTGTACTTTTTGGGTGAAGGTAGTTTCTCACGAACGTACTTGGTGGTTTCCAGCCCATTCATCACAGGCATTTCAATGTCCATGAAAACCAGGTCAACTTTCTCCTTAGTAATAATGTCAATAGCTTCCTTACCGTTTTGCGCCTCAAGGCAAGTTACATTTAAGTTTTTCATCACTTCTTTTAGAAGAAGCCTGTTAACAAAAATGTCATCGACAATAAGAATTTTTGGCATATATTTTTACTTTTATTACGTTAACCGAATCTGCTCAATGTTTTTAATATATCGTAACTAATAATTCTGATTCTATTCCGTTCCAACTCAATTATTCTATCGTGGTTAAATTCCGATAGGGTTCTAATCAAACTTTCTTTAGTTGTTCCACACAGCTCTGCTAGCTCTGTTCTGTTTACGGGAAATTCAAACTCGTTGTTGCAGAATATGTCATCGGCAAAGTAAAGAATCAAATCGGCTACTCGGCCGGGTAGCTGCTTGTAAAGTAATCCGGCTAGCCTGTTTATAAGGAATAAACCATGCCTGCTTATTAGCTGGCTAATTTCTAGGGCAAAGCGTGCATTTTGAAGCATAACCGATTTCAGCGTAGTAATAGGGATTTGAGCCAATGTGCAATTTTCAACCGCTGTTACCGTAAAATCATATGAATCACCACCAAGAAGCGAAATTAGGCCTACAAAACTTCCGGTGGTGTCAATCTTCATGACCAAATTCTTGCCCTTCCTTTGTTCGCTACTTACCTTTATAATACCTTTAATAATATAGTAAACATGGCTTGATGCTGAGTATTGTTTAACAATTATATCCTTCCGGTTGTAGTTTACAATATTGATACTATTCATAATGATAGCTTGCTGTTCTGCTGTTAGAAGCTGGTTAACAGGCAATTTGCATTTTTCAAATGTCTTTTCAAACGATATGGTTATTACATCGGCCATGATTTCATTTAAAGACTCTTAAAGATAAATAATTTCTATCAAATATAAAAGTGATATAAATCACCTGTTGCGGTAATTTATATCATCATATGATTTGTTATTCTGTGGTTTCGTTTTTATAGATTTGAAAAGATTTTGAAATACTATGGATTTTAAAGGCTATGTTCTAGTAATTGACGATTCGGTTACGAATCAGGTACTTGTGGAAGCTCTGCTTGGCGAAGAGGGAATTAGGGTGGTAACAGTAAGCAATGCCGCTGACGCCTATAGGCTGATTGATAAAGAACCACCAAGCCTAATTCTCTTGGATTTACTTATGCCTAATGTTACCGGAATAGATTTTCTTAAAACCATCAAGCAGAGTGAGCGCGTAAATACCATTCCAGTTTTCATAGTAACCGCTGCTAATACTGAGCTTTACCGTAATCAATGCGAAGTGCTAGGAGTACAGGAATTCTTTCCCAAACCAGTTGATATACCATTACTGGTTAAGAGGGTGAAAGAGGTTTTGGCTGGGGTGTAATATAAATTGTTATGAAAAAAATCAAGGAGATATCTGAACAGTTTGCCGTAATTGATAGTCTTATAGTTGAGATACTAAATTGCGCCGCTGAGGATTTTTTAGGTCTTAACGAAAGGTTCAAGGAAGCATACTCAAAGTCAACC
>Ga0209204_1000622_pt1 | contig 37800 bp, 46 predicted proteins | sample AD_JPNMR2_MetaG_FD_184425 | JGI IMG/M metagenome (GOLD analysis project Ga0209204, IMG submission 184425) | Active sludge microbial communities of municipal wastewater-treating anaerobic digesters from Japan - AD_JPNMR2_MetaG (SPAdes) (version 2) | ecosystem: Engineered > Bioreactor > Anaerobic...
GATTGTGATAGAAAAAGTTCAAAATGGTGTAACTTCCGAAAATATTTTCTTCGTAGTTGAAACCAAAGGAACTAATGATATTTATGAATTGAGACCTGAAGAAATAAATAAGATAAAAAGTGCCAAAAAGAGGTTTGAACTCATAAGAGATTCAAAATTTATAGCACCTATTAAGGATTTTGATAGTTTTGAGAAGGAGTGGTAAAATGTAATTATACAACTAATACGGATTAGCCGCTTCATGTAAAAGCGGATAAAAGGAAAATCTTCGATTTCCCCAAATTGACTTCTGCAAGCTACAGAACGTTATCGGAATTTGCTTAAGTTTAGACAAAATAAATAGTGAGGTGAGAATATAGAAGCAAAGGAATTAATCCCAACTTCACAAACTAACCAAGGTCTGCCTTGATAAAATCAGGGGATTATTTTTAGTTATATACTACAGAGCTTTTTGTCTCTTTTGTAGTCAAATGGTTTAATATTAAATACAATTAGGAGTAAATCCTTAATAGGATTAATCTCTGTCCAATCAATTAGGGAGCTGGAACAAATTTTGTTGAGGTACTTACTGAATTGATAGTAAGTATTTTTGTATTTGAGTTTCGCAATGAAAGTTGGTTTGATGAAGAAATTTATGAATTTTTAGGGAATTATAGTAATATTATTATCTGTTCAGTTGATTCACCTATGTGGCAACTAAATTTGGAAATTACGGGAAGCTTTGTATACATAAGAATGCATGGTGGAAAGATACTTAATATGGTTCAAATTATTCTGATAAAGAGATAAGTGTGGGCTAAAAGAATTAAAAAATGGCTTACGCAAGGACTTGATGTCTATTGTTATTTCAATAATGATTTCTCAGGTTATGCCATAAAAAACGCAAAGAGTTGCGAAATAAAATTAGAGATAAAGATTAAGTTGCCAATATAGAACTAACTGACAAGATGAACTAAATTGTTATCGCATATATAAATCCTGCTCTTGTGCTAAGATATAAAGTATTTTCATCTATTTGAAAATATTCATTAATTGCACTTTCTGGATAATAAACCCAGAGAAATTTTTTACTTATACTGTTAAAGGTCAGCAAAGACATCGAATTCAAACACAAAACTATATTACTATTAATGCATTTAATGTTTATAAGTTGCACTTTGTAACCAAATCCGAAAGAATGAATCAGCGTTTCACTCCAAAGTTCTTTACCATCTTCTATAGATAATGAAATTATATCGAGCATATAAGAGGAAATATTATTTGTAATGGAAGATAAGCATACATATAAATATTTACTATCTGAAGTTATTTTAATGCTTTTATTAAAACAAGGTATATTGGTCCTCCAAAGTTGGTTTCCATCATATATATTTATTGCTTTTACAGAGTTTTCTTCATAGTAAAACAAAACATTATTCCTAATTTCTAACTGTTCAAAATAATAGTCCGATGAAATTTCCCAGAGCTTTTGACCATTTTCTGGATTAATACAGCGGAGATAATATATAATTTCCATGAAATCCATGTAAGAAACATATAATAAGTCATTTATTTGCTGTACAAGCGGAAATTCAGGAGACGAGAAAATAAAAGTCTCCCACATCATTTCTCCTGTTTCTATATCATAGGATTTCACATAATCCTCTATGAAAAGATAAATATTTTTACATTTAACACAGTAAGATTCATATTTGAATTCGTTGTTTTCAGTAAATTTGATTTCTTTTATTAGTTTTCCGCTCAAATAGTCATAAACAAAAATACTTTTATAATCACCAATAAATATTCTGTCGGAATCAATCTGAAAAAGGTTTTCTACTTTAGTAGGAACTTTAACACTCCATAAAAATTCACCATTATCTTTTTTGTAACATTCCAGAAGTTTAGAATCTCTCATTATATATAATCTGTCTTTCCATATTTTTGGCGAGCAAAAGAGATTACCCTTTATTTCATTTACCCATTTTTCATCGCTCTTTTCGATCTTAATAGAATAGAGAATAAGGTCATCAAGAGATTTCTCACAAAATAAATAAATTTTATTTCTGTTTAAGAAGATTGGAGATTGGAAAGAAAAAGAATCAATCTTGCATTTCCAATTTATAATGTAAGTATCTATATCAAGCTCAATTAAATCTTCTCCGTCTCTATGATAGAGTTTATTTCCTACTAATGATGGTTTATATGAAGTTCTTTCAATATTAGTGGTAAAATATGGTGCTTCGTATAGCAATGAGATTTTTCCACCAGCATATTCAAGCGAATAAAGATTTCCATATACATCTGTAAAGTAAATTATATTTCCATTAGATACAGCAGGAGGCTCATCCCAATTTGAAAATTCAGCATTAATAACTTTTATTTTTTTAATACTTTCACCTGTATTGATGTTTAGTATCTCTATTTTCCCATATTCACAAAAAAGAAGTAATTGATTATTATAAATTAGAGGAGGCGTGCTAACCTTACAAGATGTTTTGTATTTCCATCTAATTTCTCCTGATTTTAAATCTATAGCATTAAGTGTTTCGTTAATTTCAACAAAAATCATATCTTCAATAATAACAGGTCTATGTGAAGTTTTCCCTCTAAACTTCCATATTTGTTTTCCGTCTTCCTTATTCAAGAGAACTATTTCACTTTCAGTACATAAGAGAATATAATCTTTATAAATTACAGGGATCATCCAAATGCTTTCTTTATCCTTATCAAAAGACCACTTAACATTCTTGGTTTTAAGATTTATACAAAGAAAAGAAGAGTCTGGAACGCTAATATATAGATAATTTCCAGATATTAAACATGGAGTTTCACTTTTTATGTCATTTAGTTCTATTTTTAGTTTACGAGTGATTAAATCAAATGTTGCTATAGAATCTTCAAAATTAGGTAAGTAAAGAAATCTATTCTTGTATATTGAATCCTCTGTTAGCTGGAGATCTCCAAAGCGAGCTGTTTTTCCTGCATCGTAAATTCCTGTTATTTTCGATTTTGTGAGAATTTCACTTTCAGGGAAAAATGTAAAAGAATATATTGAATTTATTGAATTGGAAACAAAAAGAATGGAAATTAAAACAACGAATCCAGTAAGTTTCCTAAACATTTTAATTAATCCTCTCTTAATGAAAAATATAAAGTGTATCTATGATGATTTTATCACATTTCAGATTTAATTATAAATTAGAATTGATAATTTTTTCTGGTATTTATTTTTATTTTAAATGAGTTAAAATTTAACCAGGAGATTGGATTCAAAAGGAGAGCATTATGAAGAGATGTTTAACTGCCTTTTTTATTCTATTTTTAGTTTCTTTCTGCATTGCAAATGTATCATCTGCTTCAAGACAATTATTAAAGAGTCCTCAAAAATATTATCTTCTATTTATTCAAGATGGGAAACTTTATAAATTAGATACCGAGATTGGGAAAGCTTATGAAATATATATAAGAGCTGAGTTAGACAATGGAAAAACTATTATGTGGTTATCATTTTATAATGATTACTTATATCAAGGCATTGAATCTAATGTAAAGGTAGAACAAGCGTGGTTATCACCAGATATGAAGAAGATTTTAATTCTTTGTAATGCTGAAAAATTCCTTATTGAAACAGAGAAAGATTCAAAATTATTTTTATCTATTAATTTATTGTCGGATAGAAATGTGATAAAAAGTGAAATAACATATTCTTGGATTAAAGAACGAGATTTAAATATTGTTTCAGGGAAGTGGTCTCCTGATAGCGAAAAGTTTGCATACGTTTGTGAGTATGAAGAATTGAATAGCACCGAAGAGAAAAATTATTACTTAAATATTATTCCATTTTTTGAAGGAAAAACCTCAAAAATCGATATAACCTCTAACCAAAGCATTTGGTATCAATGGTCTAATGATAGCAGTTTGATTGCTTTTGACATAGACAATAAAGGAAATAAAGCTCTCTATGTAGCTGATTATGCATGCGAAAATATAAAAAAGATAAGCCCTGATGGGCTTAATGTAAAATCTTTTCTCTGGTCTCCTTATGAAGATAAGCTTTTATTTACTGGTAAAAATAGTAAGAATTATGTTGTATATATTGCCTTTAAAGATAATGATGAATTAGAAAAGATAAAAGAGATTGAATGCAAGGATTCAGATAATGCAATTCCTGATATTTGCTGGCTATCAGAAAATAAAATACTATTTGTAGGTTGTAGTGCAAAAAGTAGCAATTTAAGCTTCTATAAAATAGATATTGATAATAATGATTCATTGGAAATCGAAACTGAATTTAATGGTATATATTATCTAAAAAAACATCCAAATGATGAAATAGTATTGTTTCGCGGAGATAAAGGTTATGGCAAAAATATTGAGCGGAATATTTATATCCTTAATTTAAATGATAACTCTATAACTAATTTAGAGCCAAATGCAGATAGTGTAATTCAGTTCTTGCTGTCACCGACTGGAGAAAAACTTGCATTTACAGCAGAAAATACATATTTTTGTGTACCTAATGAAATAGTATTTTATTTAACTATGATGGATTTTCCTCCAATTAGAGGATATTTTAGTATTACAAGACCCATGCATTGTTTAAAATTGTGCAGTTGGTCACCAGATGAAAAAGCTCTTTTAACAAATCAATTTATACTTACAGAAGATCGCAATATCATTTATTTTGATGATATTTCAATAGTAGGCTGGTTTGAGACAAGTCCAGTTGAAGTAAATTTAAGCAATTCAATTCCTAATGTCGTTACTACAGTTTCGATGTTAGCAGCTACTCTTATTCTTTCTTTTATACTTTCAAGGAGAGTGAATTTAATAAAGAAAGGGTAAGTTTAAAAGATTAGTTTATTTATTCTTTATAAGGGTTGTAGCCAAGTAGCCATCTATTATAAATCAATTGACCTAAGTGGTAATATTCATGTCTGAGTGTAAATTCTATTGCCTCAGCAGGGATAATATCTCCTTTCCAATAATCTTTAATATCTTGAGGAAGGTTTTCAATAGGATTAAATAACTCTTCGTTAGTTTTGCTATTTAAGAAATCAATGGTTTCTTTCCTTGCATTATCAAGATCATTAAGAATTGATTGCAAATCTTCACCTTTTACTTTAGCTTCAGCTTCATCCCACTGAATAAGTTTTCCCTTTATTAAAGTATTTATCCATACCTCGCATCCACATATTTCAACGAGTAAGTCTTTTGCTGACTTCATATCAGAGCGTGGATGCCAATCATACTCAGGAAGTTTGATTTTTGATGCAGTCTCAATTAACTCTTTTCTCACTTCATTTAATTCTCTAAGCAAGAACTCTTTGAAATTCGATTTCATTGATTTTTCTCCTTCCAAATTTAATTTTTCTTCTAATTAAACTTTAAGAGAACTAAATTGTCAATTTACATTTCGTAAACTATTTATGGTGCTTTAATTTTGATATTTAAATTTTTATCTTTAAAAGCTATGATTTTTAGATAATTGTTCTCTATGATAGCCTTTAGCTCTGGATCTGTATTTACTTTATATAGGATTTCATCAAAAATTTCTTTTGTTTTATCTAAATTATGCGAAAACATTATTAAGTTATGCCCTGCTTTAAGCGCTTTTATGCCTGCATCAGTTAGGTCTAATCCCTTAATAGACAGAGGCATATCTGAGATGTCGTCTGTTACGATAATACCTTTGAAGTTAAGTTGATCCTTTAAAATGTCAGTTACAATTGTGCGCGAGAAAGTAGCAGGATTTTCAGAGTCTAAATTATCATACATTGCGTGGCAAGTCATCACAAAATCAGCACAATTTTCAATTCCATCTTTAAATATATCTAATGATTTTTTAAGAGTGTTCTTGTTAATAATCGAGTGCAGGAATTTATTATGTGGATCATCTTCAAAAATTCCCATTCCAGGAAAATGTTTCAAAGTTGCTGAAATTTTATAGTCTTTAAGAATTTTAATAAAAGTTCTATTAAAAGAGACTAAATCTTCAACCGTTTTAACTGGTATTCGCCTTGCAACAAATGAATTATTGTCAAAAGGGAAATCTGCAAGAGGTGCTAATTCTACATTTATTCCCAAGCTTGAAAGAATACTTATATCTCTTTCAATTTTTTTCCATTGAGGTATTTCAAGGGAAAATATATTTTTAAGTAAGCCCACTCTTAGTGCTCCTTCTGGTTCCTCATCGAGCATTATAAAATATGGCATATTAGTATCTTCTTTTGAAATTTTTTGTAACTCTAATATAAGTTCTTTTAACTGTGAAAAAGATTCGAAGTTTCTACTATAAAGAACTATTCCAGCAGGTTTTATATGGTGCAAAATTTCTATTGTTTTCTCATCAATTTGAGTTGTTGGTATTCCTACTATAAAATTCTGTCCCAATTTTTCACTTAAACTTGTGATTGAATTTTGATTATTGCTCTCTTCACTATATTTTAATAAATTTAGAATCTTATGTGATTCTTCTTTTGTAAGCAGTGGCTTATCCAATAAAAAAAATATAAGTATGGACGATAATGTGGCAGAAATAATTAGGCAAATAGTAGTTAATTTCAAATGCATAGATACACCTAATGTTTTATGGGTAGCGTATAATTTCTATTGACAAATCATCGTGGATGCTAAACTCACAAATACTTATGTCAATTGTGTCCCGGAAAAAGGTATCATAATAGTGATATGAGTTATCTCCTAAGGACCAATTAATAATTTTTCTATTTGAATCAAGCAATCTGACATCTGTTTTTTCTCCAGTTTTGGCAGTTATGAAATAATCTCCACTTTTTAATTTTGGAGAGGGGTAAAATAATGGTATATCGAGTGATTCTCCTGGTCTTATCTTTTTACCATTTATTTTTTCTTTCATGTGACTCATTGGTATATCGAATAATACATCTCCTCTTGGACTAACTATTTGAAAATTCAAAATTCTGCGATCAATTAGTTGTGTTTCAATATATTCGATGGATTTTCCATCAATAATTATTTCGTCATCTCCTCGATTTTCAAAAGATATTACCAATGCTTTATTAATTTTGCTTTGTTTAAAGGTTATAAGCCCTTTCTCTTCTCTTGCAAACCAGGCTCGATATTCTGGAACTGGATGATAGTTTCCATAGTAAAATTTTTCATTTTCGGAATGTTGCCAATAAGTAGGCTTGGTAAATCTCTTATTTTTATTAATAAAAATCATATCTTCAATCTTCAAAGTAAAGAATCCTTCTTTATTAGTAGTTTTTATATATAGCTGCATCATTTTTGTTTTCTTGTTCACAAGAATTGGTTTTTTAAGCTTATACCAATATATGTCGCCATTCTTCTCTAAAAGTTCAAGTTCAGATTCCCCTACTATTTTATACGAATAACCTGGACCGCATGCATATGCAGAAGGTAGAATTAAATTCTTTAAATTTAAGTAATGATCTTCATAAGATTCTATTTCTTTAAACTCTATTTTTAGGTCTTTTATAAGGTCAGGATTATTAAATTTTAGCCCAATATAATAAAGTAAATATGTATCTTGGAAGGAAGTTTCTGTTCCTTCGTAAGTAAAAAAGTGGCTTGGTACACCAAAAATAGGAATATAATCTTTTTCGTTTTTGTTTATTAAAAATGCATTTTTCTCCCCCTGAGGGTATAGGCTCCAGTCAAACCATTCACATTCATCCAAAGGTGTTGCATAATGTAGATTTATACTAATGTTATAATCTGGTTTTAGCCTAACTACTTTTGAAAAATCAAATTCTTTAAATATATCTTCTTTGAGGACTAATTCTTCTCTACCGAAAGAGAAATTAGGAAACCTTTTATTTCTACTATTAAATTTATATGCTTCTTTAGCACTTCTTTCGTCTAATGCTTTATTATAGATTCTTAAACCATCAATATACCCTACATAATTTGTTCCTACATTTAGGTAGCTGCTACCAATAAGCCAGTCTCCAGTCTCTGCGCCACCATACCAGTAATCTTTAATATTTTCTATGAGTTTAGTTTTCTTCTCTCCGTTTAAATAGAAATTAACTTCCTTCTTACTAAACTTCCATGTAACCAATATGTGGCTCCATTTTTCAGGAACTACTTTTAAATCTGCCACATCAAAATTATCAGTTTCTTTTCTGGACGAGTAATAAAAATAATCACTATTAGATGGTGAAAAGTATAAATTTCCCCCAGGAAAAATTCCTAATTCAATGTTTTTGTTGGTATCGGTTAAAATCTTATGAAATCTTTTTAGATCTCCTTCATGTGGATTAAACATATATGGTCTAATCCACATTTCTATTGACCCCTCTGATTTATCAAAGTCTAAATTTTGAGAAGGAATGGTAAAATATACACAACCCTTTTTTATATCTTCTTCATTCTCTGCATATCTTGCATCCCAATCATTAAAGAAAATGTAGTGCCTATCAATTTCATAAAAATTACCTGACAAACCACCATAACTTATCTTTGATAAATAACCATTTTTCTTATTTCCAGATAAGTCAAAAATCTCAGTGCTTTCGGGTTCATCAAAATAATACCAACATTCGAGAGGCTCTCTGGGTGTAAAGACATCTTCAAAACTTGATTGTGGTTTACTGTCTCTATTACCGTAATAGAAATAGATCTTTTTATTTTCATTGGGTTTTATTTGAGGTAACTTAAGCCATATCTCTGAATTTTCATATCCACAATCACGCTTTATCCAAAAAGGAATAAGTGTAGTTCCGTCCGAATCAGTGAAATAAATATCTCTACAGTCAAATGAAAGCTTTTCCTCTCTTATTAATTTTTGTGTATCTATAGTTAAACAGATTTGATAATCTTTTAGAGATTCTTCGTTACCAATATTAATTGTTATTTCTCTTCTGTAAAGAACTTTATCAATTTTTGCAATTTCTTCATAGGTTATTTTTTTCTGTTTTTCTTCATCCTCGAGTTTATCTATTTCCAGCCTCTGAACATAAGAGTCATTTCTCCTCACTCTTGAAATGTTTTTTAGTTCGATTTCTTCAATTTTCAGATTTATGTAATTAAGCAATTGCTTATTGTAAAACCCTTGAATTGTTATAAAGAAAAGAGCTAAGGCTAATATTATAAAAACATTTTTAAACGAAGGCTTCTTTTTTTCCATCATATTTATATTATAGCTATTTTAATCAATTAAATAAAAAATAATAATTTTTTAAGACATTAAACCTTTAATGGAAAGAAAATTTATTTGCTATATTTTAATTTATAGATTAGATTTATCCTTCTTGATTTAATTATTTTTTGGTAAATTGAACCTTATCTTGAATAAACTAATAATAATTGTAAACTTAAATAGTAGCACGAATTTTATATTAAGTGTTACACTATTTAAAAGTTTATGAAAGAGAGAAATATATGAGCAAGCTTGTGAGATTTGGAGTATCAATAGAAGATAATCTGCTTTCACAATTTGACGAATTAATAAAAAGTAAGGAATATCCGAACCGTTCAGAGGCTATTAGAGACCTTATAAGAAATTCAATTGTTCAAGAATTATGGAGCAAGGGAGAGAAGGAAGTTATTGGTACAATCACAATAATCTATGACCATACAATTAGTGGACTAAGTGACATAATAACAGATACAGAGCATAAATTTCATAAACTAACTATATCAACAACACATGTTCATTTTGACGAGAAGAATTGTCTCGAAGTTGTAATAGTAAGAGGGGAAGCAGAAAAAATAAATGAATTATATACAAATCTTTTAACACTTAAGGGTGTAAAGCACGCAAAACTTTCCGGAACTGGAATAATTTAAAAAGGAGAAAAAGTGATAATTAAATCTAAAGATCTTGCAATTGCCGGTTTACTCATTTCAGTTGGCATAATCTTACCGATTGCATTTCATTCATTTAGTATGGGACCCATGTTTCTTCCTATGCATATCCCTATCCTTATAGGGGGCTTTCTTTTACCATGGGGTTATGCTTGCATTGTTGGTGCAGCGACTCCACTCCTAAGCTTTTTATTTACTTCTATGCCTCCTTATCCAACAGTTCTTACAATGATGGCAGAGCTTATTACTTATGCATTTTTTATTTCGTTTTTCTATCAAAAATTAAAATATGGAATATACCAATCTTTGATTCCTTCAATGTTAATTGGTAGAGCCATATCTATATTCTCAAACTGGCTTATTATTGGGATTTTAATTGGAAAGCCTTTTGGTTTAACAAAAGTCTTGTATACATTATTTGTCGTAGGGCTTCCTGGTATTGCAATACAAATTGTCATTATACCAATTTTAGTAAAATTCTTACTTGATAGAGTAATAAAGAAATAAAATTGAATAAAAAAGAGTATTTTAATGATTTAGCTAATAAGTGGGATGAAATAACAGAGCATAACAAAGAAAAGATAAAGAATATAATTAAACTTGTTAATCTTTATAGTGGAGCAAAGGTATTAGATGTAGGCTCGGGTACGGGAGTTCTTATTCCCTTTATTATTCCTGAGATAGGGAGTAATGGAAAATTAGTTTGCCTTGATATATCAGAAAATATGCTTTTCAAAGCGAGGAAAAAATTTCCAAAGGCAATTCATCCTAATATTGATTTTATCTGTAGTGATATTTTAAACTACGAAACAGACGATAAATTTGACTTCATAATCTGCTATTCCTCTTTTCCTCATTTCGCTGATAAAGAAGAGAGTATAAAAATAATGGCTTCTCTTCTGCTGAAAGGAGGGAAGCTAATAATAGCTCATTCTCAGAGTAGGAAAGATATAAACAATTTTCACAAAAATTTAGAAAGTCCTGTATCTAATGATTTTCTTCCTACTGCTGATAAATTAGCTTTTATCTTTAAAAAGTTTTTTTTAAAGCCAATTCTTTCAATTGACAATGATGAGAAATTCTTAGTTGTTGGAGAAAAATAAACTTAAAATTTAATTTATTGTTTTTATTTAACAAACAATTCGATTTTAAGGAGGACAAAATGGAAGAATTTGTTAGAGTTGCAAGAGTGGAAGAAGTTTTAGAAGGAAAGTTTACAGAAAGTAAAGCTTCTGAAAATCCAATTTTGCTGACCAGTATAGGTGGTAAAATATACGCAATTGGTGCTCTTTGTTCCCATCTTAATCTTTCTATGGCAAAAGGAATAATTAAAAGAAATGTTCTAACCTGTCCTCATCATGGCTCTGAATTTGATATAACTACCGGTGCCAATCTTAAAGGACCAGCAAAGAAGCCGATTCAGACATATGAAGTAAAAATTGAAGGTAATAATGTTTTTGTAAAAGTAGTAAAATAGTTTTCTAACAGATTTTTATCAAATGGGTATTTAAAAATTAGTTGTATATATTATGAGGATTTAAAAAATATTTTTGATAGTTGACACTTTTAAGGAATTTGCTATTAATATATAGCAAAAATTTATTAGATGAAAGCTTGTGCCGACGTAGCTCAGTTGGTAGAGCAGCTGATTTGTAATCAGCCGGTCATCCGTTCAAGTCGGATCGTCGGCTTTTAAATTGAAAATTTATATTGGTTCATGGGCAGGTACCCAAGTGGTTAACGGGGGCAGACTGTAAATCTGTTGGCAGACGCCTACGGAGGTTCGAATCCTTCCCTGCCCATTTTATGCGGGAATAGCTCAGTGGTAGAGCTCTTGCCTTCCAAGCAAGATGTCGCGGGTTCGAGTCCCGTTTCCCGCTTGTTTGAAGAAGCCTATTGACTTTATTATTTTTTGAGCTACTTTATAAGTAATATTTCAATATTGCGGGGTGGAGCAGTCCGGTAGCTCGTCGGGCCCATAACCCGAAGGTCGGTGGTTCGAGTCCACCCCCCGCAACTTATGCCCATGTAGCTCAGTAGGTAGAGCGTATCCTTGGTAAGGATAAGGTCACCAGTTCGATTCTGGTCGTGGGCTTGTAGATGTTGAATTATTAGAATTATTAGAATTATTAGAATTTATAATATTATCCATAAAGGGAGGAAATAATGGCTAAGCAAAAATTTGAAAGGACTAAGCCCCATGTTAATGTAGGAACTATTGGCCACATAGATCATGGAAAAACAACTTTAACTGCTGCTATAACAAAAGTTTTATCTTCTCTTGGAAGAACCCAAGCTAAATCATTCTTTGAGATAGATAATGCTCCAGAAGAAAAAGCAAGAGGAGTTACTATTAATGTTCACCATACAGAATATGAAACAGAGAATAGACATTATGCTCATATAGATTGCCCTGGGCATGCTGACTACATAAAGAATATGATAACTGGTGCAGCACAGATGGATGGAGCAATTCTTGTTGTTTCTGCTGTTGATGGTCCAATGCCTCAAACAAGAGAACATATTCTTCTTGCGAAACAGGTAAATGTTCCAAGAATTGTTGTATTCTTAAATAAAATTGATGCAGTAGAAGACCCAGAACTTATTGATCTTGTAGAAGAAGAGGTAAGAGACCTTCTAAAAAAGTATGGATTTCCTGGAGATGAAGTACCAGTTATAAAAGGTTCTGCACTTAAAGCACTAGAAGAAACTGGAGACCTTTCAAGAAACAACCCAAATACTAAACCAATATGGGATTTAGTTGATGCTCTTGATAGCTATATTCCTGTTCCTGAAAGACCTTCTGATAAACCATTCCTTATGCCTGTAGAGGATGTCTTTACAATAACAGGTAGAGGAACAGTTGTTACAGGTAGAATTGATAGAGGAATAGTTAAAGTGGGTGATGAAGTTGAAATTATAGGTTTATCACATGATAGAAGGAAAACAGTAGTAACTGGTATAGAAATGTTTAGAAAAATTCTTGATGAAGGTCACCCAGGTGATAATGTTGGGTTACTTCTTAGAGGTGTAGACCATTCTGAAGTAGAAAGAGGTCAGGTTATAGCAAAACCAGGTTCAATTAACCCTCATACAAAATTTGAATCAGAAGTTTACATTCTCTCAAAAGAAGAAGGCGGAAGACATAAAGCATTCTTTACAGGTTATCGCCCACAGTTCTACATAAGAACAACAGATGTTACAGGAGAGATACAGTTACCAGAAGGCGTAGAGATGGCTATGCCTGGAGATAACGTAAAAATGACAGTTACTCTTATCTACCCTGTTGCTCTTGAAGAAGGACTTCGTTTTGCAATAAGAGAAGGCGGACGAACTGTTGGAGCAGGCGTAGTAACCAAGATAATCGAATAAAACGGAGGATAAAGGATAAAATAATGACAAACCAGAAACTTCGGATAAAACTTAAAGCGTATGACCACAGAATACTTGATCAGTCTGTAAAGAAAATTTTAGAGACTGCATTAGCATCGGGAGCGAAAGTGAGAGGGCCTATTCCTCTCCCGACGAAGAAGAGCATTTATACGGTATTACGTTCTCCACATGTAGATAAAGATTCAAGAGAGCAGTTTGAAATTAGAACCCACAAGAGATTGATCGACATATATGATCCTTCGGCAGATGTTACAAAAGCATTGATGAGTATAGATCTACCAGCAGGAGTTGACATAGAAATAAAACTTTAAAGTTTAGCGAGATGGAGGAATATATTTATGAACTTAAGAATGTTAGGATTTAAATTAGGTATGACTCAAGTTTGGAAGGGGGATAAATTAATTCCAGTAACTGTATTAAGAATGCCTACTGCAACCGTAATTGAGAGAAAAAATGTAAGCAAACATGGGTATAATGCTGTAAAAGTAGGATCTATAAGCATTCCTAAGGATAAGTTAAATAAACCTGAAGCAGGTTTATTTAAGAATATGGAAACAGGTTATAAATATTTGTATGAAATAAGAAGCAATGATGAATTTTCTACCGATACAATTTCCGTTGAAATGTTTAATAAAGGAGATATAGTTAAAGTTAGAGGTAAATCAAAAGGTAAAGGTTATGCCGGAGTCATGGAAAGACACAATTTTAGTGGTGGATATAAATCTCACGGCTCAATGTCTCACAGAAGAGTCGGTTCTATAGGATGTCGAACAACTCCTGGTAGGGTCTTTAAGGGGAAAAAGCTGCCGGGACACCTTGGAAATGCTTATGTAAATGAAACAAAGAAAGAAGTGGTTGATATAATACCAGATAAAGAGATTATTCTCATTAAAGGAAGTATTCCTGGTTGTAAGAATTCATTAGTATTTGTTGAAAGGTGATGTTGTTATGATAATTCAAGAATATGACTTAAACGATAATACGATTTTTCATAAAGAAGTAAGGGATGATTTTTTTAAAAATTTAATTAATGAGGATACCCTAACAGAGATTATAATTGCTACGAAGAATAATAGCAGGCAAGGTTCTGCATGTGCTAAAACAAGGGCTGAAGTAAGTTATAGTACCCGTAAACCATGGAAACAAAAAGGTACTGGTAGAGCAAGAGCAGGTATGAAAAAATCTCCTATATGGGTAAAAGGTGGAGTAATTTTTCCACCGCGTCCAAGGAAATTTAAAACAAATATGCCCAAAAAAGTTAAAAAATTAGCTTTTAAAACAGCTTTATATATGAAAATAAAAGAGCAAAATTTATTTTTGGTCAAAAATTTTAATTCTTCAATACGCACAAAAGCTATACTTAAAGATTTTGAAAAAATATCACTACTAACATCTCCTAATAAGAATGTTCTCGTGATTTATGATGAGAAAAACAATTTTCTTAATTTAGCACTTAGAAATGTTACAGATAAATTTTTGGCACTTCCATGGGATTCAGTATGTACATATGATATTGTTAAGAGCGACAAGGTATTAATCACAAGCGAAGCCTTTGAGAATTTGGAAAAGAGGTTGGAAAATGTCTAAAAATAGAGAAATTTTATTAAGGCCTGTAGTTAGTGAAAAATCTATAAATTTACAAAGTAAAAACATATACACATTTATTGTCGATATTGATTCAAACAAGCAAGAAGTAAAAAAAGTTGTTCAAGATATGTTTAATGTTAAAGTGAAAGATGTTCGTACTATAAAAGTCTATCCCAAGAAAAGACGTGTGCGTAACGCTTTTTCTAAAACGAAAGTCCAAAAAAAAGCTCAAGTACAACTTGAGCAAGGATATTCAATTGAAAGTCTTAAAGTTTCTTAAGGAGTGATTAGATATGGCACTTAAATTTCACAAACCTACTTCGCCTGGAACAAGAGGAAGGGTATCTCTAATAAGAGAGACTACTTCAAAGGAAAATAAGCCTTACAAGTTATTGACGAGCGGTAAGGCAAAAACTGGAGGGAGAAATAATCAAGGTAAAATAACGGTTCGTCACATTGGTGGCGGTCAAAAACAAAAATATAGAGTAATAGATTTTAAACGAGATAAAATATCCGTTCCTGGTAGAGTAGAAAGTATAGAATATGATCCAGGCAGAACTGCTTTAATTGCTTTAATAGCATATAAAGATGGAGAAAAAAGATATATTTTAGCTCCAGCTGGACTTAAAAAGGGAGATATAATTATAACTTCAGAAGATGCTGATATAAAAAATGGTAATTGTTTAAGCCTGCGAAGTATTCCTCCAGGCACAATTATTCATAATATTGAGTTAAAACCTGGTTGTGGTGGTGTTATTGTGAGATCAGCCGGTGCAAGTGCTCAACTCCTTGCAAAAGATGATGATTTTGCTCATGTGAAACTTCCTTCTTTAGAAGTTAGAAAGATACCTTTAGATTGTAAAGCTACCGTGGGACAGATTAGCAATATAGATCATGAAAATGTTGTTTTAGCAAAAGCAGGTAGGAGCAGGAAATTGGGAAAAAGACCAACTGTTAGAGGTACTGCTATGAATCCAGTTGACCATCCACATGGTGGTGGAGAGGGAAGATCTCCAGTTGGTTTACCTGGTCCACAAACTCCATGGGGAAAACCAGCTCTTGGTTACAAAACTCGTAATCCAAAGAAACATTCTTCAAAATTTATATTAAAAAGAAGAAAGAAATAAGGAGATTGAATAATGCAAAAAGATAAATCATCAAAACAAGAAAAAATTTCTCCCAAAAAGAAGGCAAAACATTTTGTTGACGAGAAGCTGATTAGAAAAATAAATATAATGAATATGGCTGGCGAAAAGCGTATAATAAAAACATGGAGCAGGACATCTACAATAACTCCAGAAATGGTAGGTTTTACAATTGCTGTTCATAATGGAAAAGCCCACATTCCAATTTATATAAATGAAGCAATGATTGGGCATAAGCTTGGTGAGTTTGCTCCAACTCGAACGTTTAGATCCCATAATAGACCAACTGAACGTTCTACATCTTTAACTTAATGAGGTGAAATAAAAATGGAAGTATACTCAAAATTGAAATATAGCAGGTTGAATCCTTATAAAGCAAGAAATGTTGCTAAGCTAATTAAAGGAAAAGATATAGAAGAAGCCTCTGCAATATTGAAAAGCTTACCTCATAAAGGCGCGAGGATTATTTATAAAGTTTTACAATCAGCTATAGCAAATGCTGTTCATAATTATGAAATGGATAAGGAAAAATTATTTGTAGATAGAGTCATTGTTGATGAGGGTACTCCTTTTAGAAGAGTGAGTCCCCGGGCTTTTGGTAGAGCTGACATAATTAAGAGAAGAACATCACATATTACAGTTTATGTGACGGAAAAGGAGATTTAGATATGGGACAAAAAACTCATCCTTTTGGTTATAGGCTTGGTGTTGTTTATGATTGGAATGCTCATTGGTTTTCAAAACAACCGATTTATCAAAAAAATCTCATAGAAGATTTAAGGATAAGAAATACAATAGATAATCTTGGAGCTGATATCGCAGTTTCTAAAACAGAAATAGATAGAAAAGGAAATGAAGTAAGGGTTAGAATACATACTGCAAGACCCGGAATACTTATAGGAAGACATGGTTCAAATGTTGAAGTGCTTAGAAAGAAACTCGAAAAAGTTATTGATGGCAACATGCTCAAGCTTGAAGTTGTGGAGGTAGGTTCTCCCGATTTAAACGCGAAGTTAGTTGCTGAATCAGTTGCACAGCAAATTGAAAAGAGAATTCCATATAAAAGAGCAATGAAGCAGGCAATATTTAGAGTGATGAAAAATGGTGCAATTGGTGTTAAAATTATGTGTTCGGGAAGATTGAACGGTGCTGAAATAGCAAGAACTGAATGGTTTAGAGAGGGGAGACTTCCCCTTCATTCTATCCGTGCAAAAATAGATTATTGTTGCACAACAGCACATACTAAATTTGGTTGTATTGGTATAAAAGTTTGGATTTATACGGGAGATGTATCTACTGACTCTGCTGGTCTACCAGCTCTTTTATCAATAAGTGGAGGTTAGTTTAATATGTTAATGCCAGAGAGAACAAAATATAGAAAGCAACATAGAGGCAGAATGAGGGGTAAGGCATATAGGGGCTCAAGTTTATCCTTTGGTGATTATGGGATTAAAGCTTTGGAGCCTTGTTGGATTACGGCTCGTCAGATAGAAGCTGCCAGAATTGTAATTACCCAGGCGACACAAAAAAGTGGGAAGTTTTGGATTAGAGTTTTTCCTGATAAATCAGTAACTAAGAAACCAGCGGAAACGAGAATGGGTAGCGGAAAAGGGGATGTTGACCATTGGGTTGCTGTTGTTAAACCAGGCAGAATCTTGTATGAATTTATAGGTGTTAATGATGAAGAAGCCAGAAGAGTTACTAATTTAGTTTCAGCTAAATTACCTATAAAAATTAAACTTGTATCAAGAAGTGAGCAGGAGGCGGTTTAAGTGAAGTTTTATAAAATTAAAGAGATGTCAACTGAAGAGATGCATAAAAAACTATTAGACTTAAAGAAAGAATTATTTTTCTTAAACCATAAAAAGATTCTGTATCAACTTGACAAGCCTATAGAGATAAGAAACGTTAAAAGAGATATTCGTAGAATAGAAACACTTTTAAGGGAGAAAGAGAATGTATAGTCATAGGAAAATTATTATTGGCAATGTTGTAAGTGATAAGAATGAGAGATTCAGAGTAATTGAAGAAAAGGCAAGAGTCGTAGGTCATCCATTATATAAAAAGTTGATTGAAAAGACGGTAAAATATCATGTTAGTGATCCAAAAGGAATCTCTAAAGTTGGTGATTTAGTTAAAATACAAGAATGCAGGCCCATTAGCAAAACTATAAGATGGAAAATACTTGAAGTTGTTTCTTCAAGGGAAAAAGAAGGAGAGTGATGGAATTTGATAAGACAATATACGAGATTAAAAGTTGCAGATAATAGTGGCGCCAAGGTAGTTTCCGTAATAAGAGTAATTGGTAGTTCGAATCGTAAGTATGGTTATGTGGGGGACAGGGTTGTGGTGACAGTGAAACAAGCTGCACCTGCAAGCGCAATAAAAAAAGGAAGCGTGGAAAAGGGTGTTATTGTTAGGACCAACTTTCCGATTAAAAGAAGTGATGGAAGTAGGATTAGGTTTGGAGATAATGCTGTGGTTATTATAGATGATGAGGGAAACCCAAAAGGAACACGTATATTTGGTCCTGTATCGCGTGAATTGCGCGAAAGAGGGTATATGAAAATAATTTCCTTAGCTCCGGAGGTTGTATAATGATGCTTAAACGTGGAGATACAGTTTTAGTGACATATGGCAAGGATAAGGGCAAAAAAGGTAAAATTCTTAAAGTCATTGATAAACATCCAGAAGAAGCTTCTAAAATATTAATTGAAGGAATTAATATTGCTAAAAAAGCAGTTAGGCCTTCTAAAAAATTTAGTCAAGGCGGTATTATAACAAAAGAAATGTCTCTTTTTTCGAGCAAAGTTATGTTAGTATGTCCTGTTTGTGGGCAACCAGCAAGGGTAGGAAAAAGAACACTTGAAAATGGTAAAAATGTTCGATATTGCAAAAAGTGTAACGAGCTGATTGATAAGGTTTAGAAAATTGGAGGGGTAAAAAAGAATGAGTGTTGATAAAAGTAAAAAGAGTGCTTCAACTGTTCAGATAAAGACAATCGAAGAAGAAATTCCACAACAATTAATTGATAAATATAAAAAAGAGGTTCCTGAACAACTTAAGAAAAAATTAAATTATGAAAATGTTATGGAAATACCAAAACTTGTAAAAATAACTGTAAATAGAGGCGTAGGTGAAGCAACTCAGGATATAAAAGCAATGGACCGTTCAATGGAAGAGTTTTTTATCATAACAAAACAAAAGCCTGTTATAAGAAGGGCAAAGGTGTCTATAGCTAATTTTAAAGTGAGGCAAGGTCAACCAATTGGTGTAATGGTTACTTTGAGAGGAAAAAGAATGTATTCTTTTTTAGAAAAGCTTATTCAAACCGCATTACCAAGGATAAGAGATTTTAAAGGGCTTAATCCACACTCTTTCGATGGTCACGGTAATTATACTTTTGGTATAAGAGAGCAACTTATTTTTCCTGAGATAGATTATAACAAAGTAGATAAAATCAGAGGAATGAATATAACGATTTGTACAACCGCTAAAACAGATGAAGAAGCCAAAGCTTTACTTGAAGCTATTAATTTTCCATTCAGAAAATAGGAGGTATGAAAATATGGCAAGATTAGCGATGATAAATAAAGCAAATAGAAAACCTAAGTTTTCTACAAGAAGACATAATAGGTGCAAAATTTGTGGTAGACCACGTGCATATTATAGAGATTTTGGTCTATGTAGATTATGTTTACGAAAGTATGCATTAGAAGGAAAAATCCCTGGCCTTAAAAAGGCAAGTTGGTAGGTTTGGTATGGATAAGAAAATGAAATCATTGAGCCCGGTTGCAGATTTTATAGTTAGAATCAAAAATGCTAATATAACTTATAAGAGCATTGTTGAAACTCCAACGAATAAACAAATTAAAGAAATTGCCAAAATATTACGTTTAGAAGGTTTTATAAATGACTATCAGACTTATAATGAAGACGGCAAAGAAAGAATGAGAGTACATTTAAAATATGGTGATAACAAGACGAGATGTATAAATAATATTATTCTTGTTTCAAAGCCTCAAAGAAGAATCTATAGCTCATTAGACAAACTACCAAGAGTTAAAAGAGGTATTGGTATAGCAATAATTTCTACTTCACAGGGTATTATAACTGATAAACAAGCACGCAAAATTGGACAAGGTGGCGAGATTATTTGTTATGTTTGGTAGTAAAAGTATAAATGTAAAGGAGTAATTGAATATGTCTAAAGTTGGTAAAAAGCCGATAATTATACCTGAAAATGTAACTGTTGATATTGATCCAACTACAAACAAGGTTACTATTAAAGGAACAAAAGGCGTATTAACAAAAACTTTTGATAAAAGAATTTCTATTAAGGTTCAAGAAAATACAATTATAGTTGAGAGAAATTCTGATGAAAAAGAAGTGAAAAAACTACATGGTTTAGTTAGGTCACTGATCAATAACATGATAATAGGTGTAAGTCAAGGTTTTGTAAAAAGATTAGAACTGAATGGTGTTGGATATAAAGCATCAATTAATGGAAATAAGTTGATACTTAATTTAGGATTTACTCATCCAATAGTTTTTGAACCTTTAGATGGAATTGAGTTTAATTTACCAGCAGAAACCATTATTGAAGTAAGGGGTATAGATAAAGAAACTGTAGGTCTCATGGCTTCTAAAATACGACATGCAAGAAAACCGGATCCTTATAAAGGTAAAGGTGTTAAATATGCAGGTGAAATACTTAGGAAAAAAGCTGGTAAGGCTCTTGGAAAGGCAGGTGCGTAAATTTATGAGTAGGGTTAATAGTAGAGTTTTACGACATAACAGAATAAGGAAAAAAGTAAAAGGTGATTCTTTGCGACCGAGAATTGCTTTTTTCAAAAGCTTAAAATATATTTATGCTCAAGTAATAGATGATGAAAAAGGTATTACCATTACAGCTGCATCAACAAACGAACCCAATTTTAGAAAAACTTATTCAAGCTTCAAAAATAAGGAAGCAGCAAAAACATTAGGTGAAATTTTAAGTCAGAGAATCAAAGAAAAGAAAATTGAGGAAGTTGTAATGGATAGAGGCGGTTTTAAATATCACGGAGTTATAAAAGAATTTGCTGATGCTGTAAGAAACGGAGGTATAAAGTTTTAATGTTTGACCCAAATGAAGAAATAATTGAAGAAGAAATAATAGCAGAAGAACAGTATGAAGAAGAAACAATAGATATTTCAAGAGTTTCAAAAACAGTTAAAGGTGGTAAAAGACTTAAATTTAGAGTTCTTATTGTTGCTGGAAATGGTAATGGTTTAGTAGGTGTAGGATTAGGAAAATCTGACCAGATACCTGTAGCTATTCAAAAAGCAATTAATTCTGCAAAAAGAGACTTAATTAAAGTACCACTAAAAGGAAAAACTATACCTTATGATGTAAAGGGTAAATGCGGTTCGACTATTGTTTATCTTACTCCAGCTGTGTCTGGGACAGGAATAATAGCTGGTGGAGCTGCAAGAAAAATTCTTGATAAAGCTGGTATAAAAGATGTTATTGGTAAAATTTACGGTTCTTCTAACGCAGTTAATGTAGCAAGAGCAACAATAAATGCTCTTAAGCAACTCGATGATCCTGTTGTAATTGCAAAAATGCGCGGCGTTACTCTTAAGCAACTATTTGGAATTTGATGACTGGAGGATTATTTATGACAAAGTTGGAGAATCTAAAAAAAAGAAAAGGGATAATAAAACCTTCAAAAAGAGTAGGTAGAGGAAGCTCCTCTGGCAAGGGAGTAAGATGTGGTTACGGAAATAAAGGTGCTAAAGCTCGTTCAGGCCGATCAAAAGCTGTTGGTTTTGAAGGTGGGCAAACTCCTTTATATAAAAGGATTCCCAAATTTAAGGGATTTAAATCTTTAAATTCATCCTACAAAGCTACTATTACTCTTAAAACATTAAATGAAAAATTTTCTTCAGGCGATGTTGTTGATATTAATTCATTAAAAGAAAAAGGTATTATTAGTTCTACATGTAGAAGATTTAAAGTTGTTAATTCAGGAAATTTAGATAAATCTTTAAAAATTATAGGTGAAGCCACACTATCTGCAAGAACAGTAATCGAAAGTCATGGTGGTAGCCTGGAGGGAGTTTCCTAAGTGCTTAAAAATATTTTAAATGCCCTAAAACTTCCAGAAGTTAGAAAGAGAATTTTTTTTACTTTTCTTATATTTATTTTAATTAGACTTGGACACTATGTTATTATTCCTGGAATCGACAGGAATGTACTAGGAGATATAGTTTCACAAAGCGGATTTTTAGGTTTATTGGATCTTTTTTCTGGAGGAGGATATAGAAATTTCTCCATATTTTCTCTTGGTGTACTTCCATATATTAATGCTTCTATTATTCTTCAGCTTTTAGCTGTTGTTATACCTTATCTTGAAAATTTGACAAAAGAGGGTGGTGAAGAGGGTAGAAGGAAAATTGCTTTATATACTAATTGGCTTTCTTTAGGTTTGGGAGTTTTGCAGGCATTTATGTTTGCAAACTATATTTTTAAGGATGCATTAATATCTCAAAGTTTTATGTCAAAATTAATAGTCATTGTTACATTGGTTGCTGGCACTTTTCTCTTGATATGGTTAGGTGAACTAATAACTGAAAGAGGAATTGGCAATGGTGTTTCATTAATAATATTTGCAGGTATAATTTCAAGAGTTCCTCTTTCAATAACTGAAGCCACGCAAATGCTTCGGGGAGGCTCTCTTACATTTTCGACTCTTATTTTAGCACTTGTTGTAAGTTTGCTTGCTCTTGCAGGAATAATATATGTTTATCAAGCAGAGCGTAGAATAGTTGTTCAGTATTCAAAAAGAATTGTTGGAAGAAGAATGTATGGGGGTCAATCCACATACATTCCATTGAAACTTGTTCAAGCAGGAGTTTTACCGATTATATTTGCCTCCTCAGTAATGATGTTTCCTGGAATAATAAGTCAATTTTTCCCTGGTACTGCATTTGAAAATTTTGTTAAGCAGTATCTTACAACCCAAACTTCAATATGGTTCAATTTAGGCTTTTTCTTATTAGTAGTATTTTTTACATATTTTTATACATCTATAACCTATAATCCATCTGATCTTGCCGATAATCTTCAGAAGTATGGTGGATTTATTCCTGGCGTGCGTCCTGGTAAGGCAACCGCTGAATATATACAAGGTATTTTGAATAGAATTACATTTCCAGCATCTATATTTCTTGCAGCTTTAGCAGTGTTGCCTAATTTTTTGCTTGTTAGAACGAATCTTTCTATATTTTACTTTGGAGGCACATCTATTCTTATTATGATTGGTGTTGCGATTGAAACAGCTAATCAATTGGAAGCCTTCCTTGTGATGCGACAATACAAAGGTTTTCTAAAATAATGATAAGTATATTAATTGGTCCTCCAGGATCAGGAAAAACAACTCAAGCTAAATTGTTAGCAAAAGAGCTTGATATTCCACTAATTGCAACAGGCGATCTTGTTAGAAGTGCAATTAATGATAATTATAAGAATTATAAAAAAATTGTTGATGGTGGAAACTTATTGCCCGACAATGTAGTTTTTGAAATTATTAAAGATGAAATTGAAAAACTTGACATCAATAGAGGTTTTATTATTGAGGGCTTTCCGAGAACAATTGGACAGGCAAAAATACTTGATGAATATTTAAAAGTTAATGATACTTCAATTGATTTTGTTTTTTATCTACAGATTAGCAAAGAAGAATTATTGGAAAGAATTCATAAAAGAAAATATACTGATAAGAGTGGTCGTCCAGATGACGAATTAGAAGCCTTTAATAAGAGAATAGATATATATTTTTCAGATTCATATCCTCTATATGAATATTATCTGAAAAGAAATTTATTATATGAAATATCTGCCTCAAATAGTATAGAAAAAGTATTTTCTGATATCCTTGCTGTGATTAATTTCTGGAAAAAGGAGAAAGAATAATTAAGTAAAATATGATTTTGTTAAAAAACGACGAAGAATATAAATTAATGAAGAAAGCTGGGTTAATTCTTGCTGAAACGATGAATTTTATTGGAAGTATGATAACTCCAGGTATTTCAGCACAAAAACTTGATAGTGAAGCTTATGATTTTATTCGCAAAAATGGTGCAGAACCAGCTTTTCTCGGTTTTGATGGGTATAAATATACAACATGTATTTCTATAAACAATGAAGTAATACACGGGTTACCTATTAAAAGCAAAATTCTTCATCAAGGTGACATAGTTTCTATTGATATAGGGTGTTCATATAAAGGATATTTCGCAGATATGGCGAAAACTTTTCCTGTTGGTGAGATAGACGAAAAGAGAAAACTTTTAATTGAAGTTACTGAGAAGTCTTTAATTATGGGAATAAATTCAATAAAAGTTGGTTTGCATATTGGAATAATTGGTCATACAATACAAACTTTTGTGCAAGAAAACGGATTTTCAGTCGTAAAGAGTTTTGTTGGTCATGGTATTGGATTAAAATTACACGAGGAACCACAAATACCCAATTTTGGCAAAAGTGAAAATGGGCCATTATTAAAAAGAGGAATGGCTATAGCAATAGAACCAATGGTTAATTCTGGATCAGATGAAGTTATATCACTTCCTGATGGATGGACAGTGGTAACTAAAGATGGTAGTGATTCAGCTCACTTTGAGCATACTGTTTTTGTCAGGGATAATTTTGTGGAAATATTAACTTTAGCAACTTGAAGGTTTACTGAAATATGGAAAATAAAGACATTTTAGAAACTGAGGGCATAATAGTGGAGAAACTTCCTAATGCTATGTTTAGAGTAAGGCTTAATAACGGAAGAGAAATTATTGCTCATATTTCAGGCAAGATGCGAATGAATTTTATAAAATTAGTTGTTGGTGACAGAGTTAAAGTAGAAATAAGTAAGTATGATTTATCAAAAGGGAGAATTACTTATAGACTTTAATGAAAAATGATAGTTTGAAAGGGAGGTTAGAGTGAAAGTACAAGCTTCTGTCAGAAAAAGATGTAAAGATTGTAAAGTAATTAGAAGAAAAGGTCGAATTTATATTATATGTAGCAATCCTAAACATAAACAAAGACAAGGATAATGATAAGGAAAGGAGAAGTATAAAAAATGCCAAGAATATCAGGAGTTGACTTGCCTCTTAATAAGAGAGTTGATATAGCTTTAAGAAAAATTTATGGAATTGGTCCAAAAAATGCTATTCAAGTTTTATTGGAAGCAAATATTCCGACAGACATTAAAGTAAAAGATTTATCTGAAGACCAAGTTGAGCGTATTTCTCAGGTCATAAGAGATAACTATATTGTTGAGGGTGATTTAAGAAAAACAGTATCGCAAAACATTAGAAAGTTAATGGACATCGGATGCTATAGAGGACTAAGGCACAAAAGAGGTCTTCCCGTTAGAGGACAAAGAACTCGAACAAATGCGCGTACAAGAAAAGGTCCCAAGAAAACTATTGGGACTAAATAAGTGAAAAGTGAAAGGAGTTTTAATTAGAGGAAATGGCTGAGGAAGTAAAATCACAAGAAACAGAGGTTAAATCAAGGCGAAAATCTAAAAAAGCACCGCCTGAAGGGAAAGTATATATATGTGCAACATTCAATAATACAATAGTTTCTATTACAAATCCAAATGGTGATCTTGTTTGCTGGAGTTCTGCTGGAACTTCAGGTTTTAAAGGAACAAGAAAAGGAACTGCTTATGCAGCTCAGGTCGCTGCAGAAAATGCAGCAAAAAAAGCTTTAAATCTTGGTATGAGACAAGTAGAAGTATATGTGAAAGGCCCTGGTCCTGGAAGAGAGACAGCTATTAGGGCCATACAGGGAGCTGGTTTAGATGTCGTTTTAATAAAAGATATTACTCCTATTCCCCACAATGGTTGTAGACCACCAAAACCAAGGAGAATGTAGAAATGGCAAGATATATTGAACCTTCATGCAAAAAATGTAGGAGATTGAATACAAAACTTTTTCTTAAAGGAGATAGATGTCTTGGAGATAAATGTCCTTTTCAAAAAAGGTCATATGTACCGGGACAGCATGGTCCTGTAGCAAGAAGAGGAAAACCTACAGACTACGGTGTCCATCTCACAGAAAAACAAAGAGCTAAGTTTTATTATGGTTTGATGGAGAGGCAATTTAGAAGATATTTCGTAGAAGCATCACGTCAACGTAAAATTCCTACAGGCGACCGCCTTATCCAGTTATTAGAAAAAAGGCTTGATAATGTACTTTATAGGTCAGGAATTGGGCTCTCTCGTCAAATGGCTAGACAGTTTGTTCTTCATAAAAAAGTTCTCGTAAATGGGAGATGTGTAAATATTCCTTCATATAGACTTAAAGTTGGTGATAAAATTACTTTAAAAGATGATCTCAAGAAAAATGTTTATGCTATAGCATTTAAAGAAAGAAATATTTCACCCCCATCTTGGATAAATATAGATAAGGAAAATTTTGAAATAGAAGTTCTAAGAGAGCCATTGAGAGAAGAAATTTCAGTTCCATTTAATGAGCAATTAATTGTAGAGTTCTATTCTAAGTAGTAAATAGGAAGTGAGGTATAAATGGGCTTTATTCTTAATGATTTGAGGCTCACAGTTTTAAGTGAAAATGAAGTAAAGGGGGAATATGAAATTTTTCCTCTTCATAAAGGTTATGGAATAACTATAGGTAATTCTCTTAGAAGAGTGCTTCTTTCTTCCATTTCTGGTATAGCCGTTACTGCTATCCATCTTGAAGGTATATATCATCAGTTTGTTCCTATTCCATATACATTAGAAGATGGTATTAATTTAGTTGCTAATATAAAGAAACTTGTTTTTAAAGGCAAGCTTAATGAGAGAAAAACTGTTACAGTTAGCGCTCACGGCAAAAAAGAGGTAAAGGCAGCTGACCTTGTTTGCCCGGATGGAATTGAAGTTGTCAACAAAGATCTTGTTTTAGTCCATCTTGTTGATAATTCTGCAAAGTTTAATTTGACTTTATATGTTGAAGAAAGTATTGGATACAGATTTGCAGAAGAAAACAGAGATTCTACTTACCCTATTGGAGTATTTCCAATTGATTCAGATTTTTCACCTATAAAGCATATTGCTTTTGAGGTAAAACCAGCGATGTTTGGTGAATCCCTAAATTATGAAAATCTTGTTCTCACTATTGAAACAAATGGTGCTATACTTCCAATGGATGCGTTAAATGCTGCAACTAACATTCTTACTGAATATTTTTCAAATATACTAATTCAAAAGGAAATAAAGACAGAAATTCCTGAAGAAAAATTTATATCTGAAGTTCCAGATATACTTAAGAGACCCTTGGAAGAAATAGTGCCTCTATCAGTAAGAACAGGCAATGTCTTTAAAAAAGCTGGCATCTATACAGTAGGCGATCTTTTCAGTAAATCAAAAAAAGAACTTCTGTCACTAAAGAATTTCGGAATTAAATCGCTTTCTGAGACAATTGATGAACTTATGAAGGTATTAGATATTGAAAGATTAAGGAATAGAACTGGTCTACCGCTAATTCAAGAGATTATTAATGGCGAAATATTTTTAGGAGAGGAAGCAGAAGAGGAAAAAACTACTGTTGTGTTACCTCCAAAAGAAATTACAATAGAACAAGAGAAAGAAGTATCTGAAGATAATATTTTAAATAAACCTATAGAAGAAATGGCAGCTGAAATCGGTTTATCTCAAGGACAAATCGAAAAACTAAAAAAACTTCAGATTGAAACAGTCGAACATTTGACACATATGAAAAGAGAAGATTTGCTAACTGGAAATTATAAACTGTCAAAGAAGAATGTTGATAAAATAGAAGATTTTTTAATTAGCCATAATTTAAGATTTAAAGAGTAAAGGAGTAAATACCAAATGATTCATGGTAGAAAATATAGAAGATTAAATTTTTATAGTGGTAAAAGGCAAAGTTACCTTCGCAATATGGCAATTTCCCTTATTAAATCTGAAAGTATTGTTACAACAACTGCACGAGCTAAAGAAGTAAAAAGACATACAGAAAAAATTATAACTTTATGCAAGGATGAAAGTCTCTCTTCTAAGAAAAAAGCTTATTCATATTTACGTGATAAAGAGGTTGTAGAGAAACTATTTACCACATTAAAAGATAGATATGCAAATAGAGCCGGTGGGTATGTGAGGATTTTCAATGTAGGATACAGAAAAGGTGATGGTGCAGAAATGTCCTTGCTTAAACTTACTTAATTGATGTGCCATTTATTGAGTTTTCAGATGTAAGCTTTAAATATCCTGAAGAAACAGATTTAGCGCTCTGTAATGTAAATCTTTCAATTGAAAAGGGTGAATTTGTCTCTATTGTAGGTGCAAATAGTTCAGGTAAAACTACCCTTGGAAGATTGATGAATGCTTTGTTAATTCCTACTAATGGTAAAGTTATTGTAGATACCCTTGATACATTAGATACAAACAATATTATTCCTGTTCGTAAAAGAGTGGGTATGATATTCCAGAATCCTGATAATCAAATTGTAGCAACTACTGTTGAGGAAGAAGTAGCTTTTGGTCCTGAGAATTTATGTATATCATCAGATCAGATAAAAGAAAGAATTGATAAAGCTTTAGAAACTACTGGTTTAACTTACTACAGAAATTACCCACCGCATCTTTTATCTGGTGGGCAAAAACAGCTTCTTGCAATTGCTTCAATTCTTGCAATGGAGCCACAGTGTATCATTTTTGATGAACCAACATCTTTACTTGATCCTTCAAATCGCAAAGTTGTAACTAATAAAATCAAGGAATTAAGCAATACTGGCATGACTATTGTTTTTATAACGCATAGAATGGACGAAGTTTTATTATCTAAGAGAGTCATAGTGCTTAAAGATGGTAATATAGTAATGGAATGTGAACCAATTGAACTTTTTTCTATGAATATAAAGGACCTTACTGAATTAAATTTATATCCGCCTGAAATTGTTCAGATTATAAATTCTCTAAGAGAGAATGGAATATCTGTTCCAAAAGAGATAATATCATCTAAAGATTTAGTTGATTACCTATGCCAATTGTAGTAAAAAATCTTACTTTTATTTATGATGAAGGTTTTATTTTTGCCAAGAAAGCTCTTGATAATGTTTCAATAAATATAGAAGAAGGAGAAATAGTTGGAATTATTGGTCACACTGGTTCAGGTAAATCGACCCTTGTTCAGCATCTAAACGGATTAATAAAACCCAAAAACCCCAATTCTGTTATTGTTGATGGAGTTGATATTTGTGATGCAAAAACTAATTTAAAAGAAATAAGGCAAAAAGTTGGTCTTGTTTTTCAATATCCTGAGATGCAACTGTTCGAAGAAACAGTTGAGAAGGAAGTTGCTTTCGGACCAAAAAATTTAGGGATTTCAGATGAAGAAATACAAATGAGAGTTAAAGAGGCATTAGAAATGGTTTCTCTTGATTTTGATAAGTATAAAGATCGCTCTCCTTTTCTTTTAAGTGGCGGAGAAAAAAGGCGCATTGCTATAGCAGGTATTTTAGCGATGAAGCCAAAATATTTAATTCTTGATGAACCAACAGCTGGTCTCGATCCATGGGTTAGGATTGAAATCCTTAAAGAGCTTCAAAGTATTAATAATAAAAGTACGACAATAGTCATAGTATCACATGATATGGACGAGATTTCTAAAATTGCAAAAAGGATATATGTTTTAAGCAATGGTTGTGTAGCTTTAAATGGCACTTCTAAATATGTTTTTTCTCAGTTTGATAAAATTAAGGAATTAGGTCTTTCTTTACCTCAAATTACAGAAATATTATATCTACTGAACTCTAAATTTGGAGAAGTTGATTATACAGAACTTGACATTTCTAAAGCAGTAAATGAAATATTAATGGCTCTCAATAGAAAAGGGAAATGGAAATCAAAAATAGCTTAACAATTGGGCAATATATACCAACAGGAAGTATCATTCATAGACTTGATCCCCGAACAAAGCTAATATTAGTTTTATTATTTATGGTAATGGTTTTTCTTGTAAAATCTATATTAGGTTATATTTTACTTTTTATGTTTATTTTAATTCTTATTGTAATGTCAAAAGTACAAATAAAATATTTCATAAGAGGTTTAAAACCTATTCTTATCCTTATCATTTTTACTGTAGTATTGCAGCTTTTTTTTACGAGAGGAAGTCCAATTTTTACTTTAGGACCTCTCGTAATTACAAAAGAGGGAGTTTATCTTGCAGTATTTATATTATTGCGTCTCGTTCTATTAGTTTTTTCCTCTTCGCTCTTAACATTAACCACTTCTCCAATGGAGCTAACAAATGCACTTGAGTATGTACTTGCTCCTTTTAAATTTATTGGATTGCCATCAGGAGAAATTTCAATGATGATGACAATTGCTTTAAGGTTTATCCCGACAATATTAGAAGAAACCGATCGGCTTATAAAAGCTCAAAGCGCAAGAGGAGTCGATTTTGAAAGCGGAGGTTTGTTAAAAAAGATTAAAAATATGGTTCCAATACTTGTACCATTGTTTATTTCAGCTTTTAGAAGAGCTGATGATCTTGCAATAGCAATGGAAGCAAGATGTTTTCAGGTGGGAGCAAAAAGGACTCACCTTAAAGAGCTTAAGTTTGGAAGACTGGATTATACTTTTACATTAATATTCATTACTGTTGTTACCACTGTTAGTTTACTTTTTTAATGAATTTAAAAAAATATTTAGCTTCTATCTCTTATGATGGAAGTAGTTTTTATGGTTTTACAAAATCTATTGGTAAAGCAAATATTCAGGAAGAAATAGAAAAAGTTTTAGTTTCAATTTCTAATAATGAAAACGTATTTAATCCAAATATAAAATGTGCTTCTCGAACAGATGCTGGAGTTCATGCAATTGGACAGTTAATTCTGTTTTTGCTTCCAGACAATGCTATTCCATCTTTTAAACTGGTTAACATAATAAATTCAAGGCTAACTCCATTTGTAAAATTTAACTGGATCATTCAAGTAAAAGAGGATTTTGATTTATTTTCTCATATTTTGAACAAAGAATATATTTATCTATTAAGCAGAAAGCCTCTCTCTCCGTTTACAGAAAGATACTTTTTTTATTACAATCATGAAATTGATTTAGATAAGCTTAGAAATGTATTTAAACTCTTTGAAGGGGAACATGATTTCTCTATATTTTCAAAAGAATCAAAAAGATACAAATCAACTATATGCAATTTAGAAGTAGCAGATGTTCAATATCTAAAAGAAAAAGAGCTAATTGTTTTCTACTTAAAAGGTAATCGCTTTCTATATAATATGGTAAGAAGGCTTGTCGGATTTGCTCTACTCGCAAGTAAAATAAATAAAACACCTAAAGAATTCGAGGATTATTTTTCTCCTCCATATTCAAAATTAACTACTCAAAAAGTTCCTTCTAATGGGCTTTATCTTTTGAGAGTAAATTTAATTCCCTAATTGTTTAATCTTTAAAAAAGGAGAACTATCTTTTTATTAAAAGAGAAAGTCCAAAAGCCGCAAGACCAGCACCAAAACCGATAAATAGCCCTGCATATAAGTTATTTAATAAATATCCTATACCTATACCAATAAATATACCTGCAGGAACAAAAATACCACCAATTCCGTATGAAAAGTCGGTTTTATCGCCAGATGTCATATTATCATCTTCTTTCTTTAAAAATTATCTTTTTCCGTAAAAACTAAAAATATTTTTTTCAGAATTAAATCTTATTCTTCTTGTAATATCAAGGATTTGTCCAATTGATTCTTTTATATCTTTCACAGCGCTTAAATTATTACTTATTATCTCTTTGCAAACTGAGTTTACTTTTTCAGTTAACTCCTCTTTGGAAAATATATTATTGATAATTCCAAGGTCTAATGCTTCTTTAGAATTAATAATTTTACTTCTAAAAATAAGGTCTTTTGTTGCTCTAAATCCAACTATATCTATGAGGTTTGAAATTCCACCAAATGAAGGCGTTAAACCATCTCTTATGCCTGGAAAACCAAATTTTGCTTCATGAGCGGAGAATGCAAGATCGCATAATAAAACTAATTCAAAACCAGCGTCGAACGCATCACCATTAACTTCAGCAATAACAGGTTTTTTTATCTCGGATAATTTATTAAATACTTTCCAGCCAAATTCGCTAAATTCACATAATTCTGCTGCATCATAGGTAGATAGTTCATCTTTATCTACTCCTTTAGAGAAGCAATCATTACTACCACTTATTACTATTACTTTAATTTCGTTACTGTGATGACAAATTTTTAGGGCATTTTTAAACTCTCTTAAGAGTTTTACTGAGATAAAATTGTTGCCTGTAGGTTCTGAAAAAGCTATCCTACCAACATAATCTTTGATAGTAAAAGAAATGTTAAACCATTCTTCTCTCAAATCTTCTCCCCCTTGGTTAAGTTATTTTAAACTAAATATAAGAATCTATTTTAAAATTGCAACATATCGATTTTACTAAAGCAGAATATTTGTTTGAATTGGATATTATCTAAAATTAAAGAAATTGAATTTTCAGTAGATACATAGTTGCCTCATGTGGTTCAAACTAAAATAATTTTGAAGTAGAAATCATTTATCCAAAATTATATTTGGTGAAGTGATTGAATTGTTAGTTATATAAGAAGCACAAAAAGGGATTATAGACAATATTTTCATGCCTTATTGTGGCAGAAAAGCCATGAGATGTTAAAGAGGCTACACTCTTCAATAATAATTTTTTTGTTTATCCTTACATAAGTACTAATATGACCTCTTCTTTTATATTAAACCAGTATCTTCACCCTCATGAGTAAAAATATATCCAGTAAGAATGACTATTTTTGGAGATCCTTAAGTTGTTATTAAGATGTTCAAACAAGATGGTGTTGGGTGTTTGAAATTCCGAAAGTTCGTTTTTTTGCACAGGTCCTCAAGAATTTCTGTATCTCTTCTTCTTTTCTTCTGTCATTCTGTTCTCAATACAGAATCTATTCCTGTCATTCCTGCTTTCGCAGGAATCCATTCTTCTCTTTTCTTTGTCATTCTCAGCTTGACTGGGAATCCACAGTAACTTGTCATCCTCAACTTGATTGAGGATCCAGAATCTTTTAATCCTGGATTCCCGCAATCGCTCTGAATGACATCTACCTCTCTGTCATTCCGCACTTGATGCGGAATCCAGGAAGTCTTTCTTTTTTAAAATAGAAAGAAACATGAATTCAGGATAGAAACATTCAGGTATAACAATTTCTTCTTCAAACATAAATAATGAAGTAAGAATATTGATTCCTTAATAGTTGCTTTCGAGGATGACAAATCCCCACTGTCGTACCTGAAGAAGCGTATCTATAATTGATAAAGGATCTCTTCATCTATACCAGGAAATGGCAATTAAAATTTTCTTTAAAAATAACTAAAATTTTCCTTGACAAACAATTTTTCTCAATTAGCATTATATTTGAAGATTAATTGAATGCTCTTACTTAAAACGGAAAAAGAGTAATTTAAAAGAATTTAGTAAAAGTAAACAGGAAAACTCCTCCAGAAAAGATAGTTAGTTTCACATTAGTTTCACAATTAATTAAAATTTAAGGAGGATTTAAAATGTTTAATCTAAAGAGTAAACTCTCTCTCTCGAGAGGGAAGGACTGCTAATTCAAAGAAGTCAAAATCTTTAAAGCTCTTAAGCTTAATCGTTGTGCTTCTTCTTCTCTTTATGGAATTTCCTTCTAATCTAAAATCTAAAAGTTCATTCAAATCAAGCTCAGTTTATGGTTATGTTAGTGAAACCATGTTTGAACCATTAAATGCATTACTTCTAACTGATACTACGGAAGCTTTTATCCCTTTTGTTGCTGGATGGGTCACAGATGAAAAAGACGAAGGGGGAAACTATTTAACAAAGGACTTTGAAAAGATAGATATCTATAAAATTGATGGCGAAGAAAAGATTTATGTGAAAACAATTCAAATTGGTGCAACATTAGAATCATCTTACAATATTTCTTACAACGATTATTCAGGTAATGATTGGAGAATACTAAAAGTTGAACCAGAACTAAAGCAAGATAATGAAGGCAACTACTACATCTGCTATAATAATACCCTAAAACAAGCAATAGGATTTGCTCAAGGTGATCCACCTCCTTCTTGGGGTATAATCACTGGAATAGGAAGTAAAATCTACGATTCTCAAAATGCACAGGGTTGTATGAATGTTGAGATAAATTTACCTGATGTATGGGAAAACCCTATTAAAGGTAATGATTATGTTTTAATATTTGAAGCACACTTTGAAGAATTACCACCAATTGAAAGAGTTGTAACACTCTACTACAGAGATGGATATAATGAAATCTTCCCACTTGGTGAATGGTATAAAGGAGATGGACATATACATTCTTACTATGATGGAAGAGGACAACACGCTGACAAAAAAATTGGTCATAGCAGTATAAATGATACTGAAAAGATAAAAATGAGCACTATTGCTCATTTTAAAAGAGTTGTTCAAAAATTTAGATGGCTTATAATGAGTACTCATGCTGACTTCTTCTGGCCTCGACAATCTCACTGTGGTCGCTACGAGATTCCTGATGAGGAAACCAACTATACTCAATATAAAGGAGCTGTTAATACAGCTCAGACTGTAGAAAGACAAGAAGAGGGAGGACAAAATGTTTCTAAATTTAAAGTTGTTCCAGCAGAAGAATTAACACTCTGTTGGGGAGTAGGTGCAACTGATTGTAGTGGCCCCGAACCCTGTTATTGCTGCAGTGGTTCCTCTGCTGCCCCTGATATTCTTAACTACCGAGGGTTTGCAGATACTGAACAGCATTTAGTTAGATATTCTAATCAAAGTATAAATAAAACAAATTTTATAAGTGGAATCATTCCAGAAACATGTGCTAAAGATCATGGTAGTACTATTGGACCAAGAGGATGGTCAATTATTGCTCACCCATCCTTTTCTCTTACAAAAAATGAGTGGAATTACACTTGGAATCTTCATCCTATCCCAAGTGTAATAAGGAGCTTTGGTGATGATGATCAAAGCAATGATGGTTTGGGGATAATGGGAGTTGAAATTTTTAATGAATCGGTTAACAGATGGTCTGGTCACAAGGGAAGCATGTGGGAGATATGGCATAATTATTTATACACTGATATATTCTATACTTTCCTTCGATGGAATAATGATTCAGTTATTCCTGGTTCTGAAGATTATGCTAATAACTTTGTAGTTGCAGTAGGTAATTCAGATTGTCATGATGCCTGGTGGTATAGAGTAGAAGATATTGTTGCATTAATATCAGCAGATTCAAGTGGACTTCTTACTATACCAGATAAAGAAGAAAGAGAAGTTCCAAATTTTGAATTCTACTTAATGTCTCGCTTTGAGCCAGTTTACGGAACATCCTGTACTTTTGTTAATATTCCAGGATTTGATGGAACAGATGATATGCTAATTAGATCTCTTAGAGGATGCGGAAAAGAACATAAAGGAATTACTGTTTCTGAAGCAGGAGGTTGGGGAACATTTACTGCTGGTGGAATAATAAGTGGAGGAAAGACTGAAGTTTCTCCTGCTGGTATCGATATTTCGCTTTTCGCAAAATCTGCTCTTAAAAGTGGTGGATCTGTTGTTGGTTATACAATTTATGGAAAATCGGATTCAGGACTAGATGATGGACCTCCATGGAAACCAAGAGTTATAAAATATGAGGAATTTCTCACTCCTGGATTACCTGAACTTAACGAAACAGTCCATATTGCACAGAATGAGCTATATTCTGAGGACTATATTGTTGTGGAATTTGTATTCAGGGATATTTTTGATTATAGAGATGAGGGTTCTTCGGCTCCTTCCTATCACGGCGCATTTGCCAATCCAGTATTTATTTCTGGTGGAATAAAATAGAAAAGCAGTAAGCCGATAATTGAAGAGTCTATAAGCAAATATGAGTGATTTAGTAAATAAAAAAGATAAACCCTTCGTTTCTTTAGGAAAAATTATTCTTATTGGTGGAGTTTCTATAGTAGTTTTGCAAACAGCTGCACATCTACTTTTATTATCTCCTTTTTTGGAAATCTTCCCTTATAAGTCGCATTTGAGCTTAATTTTCAGTAATATTAGCTCTTTTCCACCCTTTCATTTGTACCGTTTCTTTTATTTTACTATTGCTCTCGTCTTTTTTATCCCCATACTCTATATTTTTCTCATCTCACTTCTAAAACGAGGAAGAAAGGATACTTTAATAAGAGTTTTTACTATTCTTTTTGTCGTAGCTTTGGTGATAGGCTTACTTAGAGCAATATGCTACACTTGGGACGATTTTAACCAGTGTTTTTTACTTAATATTGCTCCAAAAACGAGAGGATTAGATACTTTGACTTTTCTATCTGGATTTCTTCAGTTAGCCTTATGGATGGTTTTTATGATGTTTTGCCCTTATTCTGACAAGATTAGAAGCGTGAGACTCCTTTTTTATTCACAATGTTGGATTGTATTTTTTTGGTTAATAACTCTACCTATAGCTATCTCTGTTTTTGAATATATTTCAAAGAACACTTCGGTTCTTTATCTTATTTTTTCACTAATTGCTTTAGTAATATGTCAAATGATTGCTATTCTTCAGGCATACATAATAAGTAAAGATAAAGATTATGTAGAGACTTACTTAAAATTTGATACAAAGAAAATAATGAACCAATTGTTAGCTTGTTTATTAATTCTTCTTTCTATCCCAACTGTTCTTTATTATGCTTCATATCCGAAATCTTTTAATGAGGTGAATTTAAAATTGAATGCACAAAGGGATGGCAATGATCTTGTAATCAAAGTAAAAACTAATTTAGTCAACGGAGCTTTAATCTCTTATACGTTATCTAATATGCCTTATGAAAGAGCAATTGGAGAGCTCATAGTAAATAATGGAGAGTGCGAAACCAGGATATTAAACATACCTAAGGATCCTATTAAGGTAAGAATAGTTTTTAGTGTAGGAGGTAAAGAAACAAAGCAACCTAAACATATAATAGATAAATATGGTTACTTTGGTGAAAGAATTAAGAAAAAAGAAAAAAAGGGGGATACAACCGTTGGTTATACTGTAGTTGAAGCATTAACAATAGTCTACTGAGGATGAAATTATAACTTACCATTATCAGGGAGGAACTATATCAAAAGAGGTTCACAAAGATAAAGTAACTGGAGAAGTAATTAAAACTATAAGATACATCCCTTATGGAATTAAGATAGAGTAGGAAGGAACTGAAACAATTTATTTCTATGTTACTGATATGAGAGGCTCAGTAATAGCTTTAACAGATGAAGATGGATATCTCGTTGAAACCTACTCTTATGACCCATTTGGAAATCTATCGTCCACACCAACAATCTATAATCCCAAGCTATATATTGGTATAGATGATGTCTTGTATGATACAGAAACTGATTTATACTATATGCATGCAAGGTATTATGACCCAGAAGCTGGTAGGTTCATAATGAAAGACCCAGTAGAAGGAAGCTTAGGTAATCCAATTACTCAAAACTCATATATCTATTGTGCTAATGACCCAGTTAATAAGATAGATCCAGCTGGAACTACACCGCAGAATACAGGGCTTCCACCAAGATATGAAAATGAACCACAAGCAGTTAAATGGGCAGGCTCAAATAGAACTGCATTCTGTTTACCAAATGACCCTAATTATATGGAAAATGAAGCTTATCATACTTTCACAATTTGGGATCTATATCCTAACAATGGGTGTATGTCCGGTGGTAACATCATATGGCTTAGTCTACCGGGAATAGCAAGTGCAATGGATACATTTGATAGCTGTGATA